>Ga0307379_10007705_pt1 | contig 14593 bp, 15 predicted proteins | sample UN2MG_FD_202237 | JGI IMG/M metagenome (GOLD analysis project Ga0307379, IMG submission 202237) | Soil microbial communities from Risofladan, Vaasa, Finland - UN-2 | ecosystem: Environmental > Terrestrial > Soil > Coastal area > Acid sulfate soil | place: Finland: Risofladan, Vaasa | collected... | reverse complement strand
CGTGTGGATGCCGATATAGTCAATATGCAGAAGAATTAGTTCACTCTATACAAGGAGTAATGATACGTTCTTTATTATCTCGTGGATTTGATGTAATCATAGATGGTACTCATACTACATCTGAAAGTATAAAACGTGTACTACAAATGAGAGCTTGTGATTATTTATATGTAGACACTTCACAAAATACTTGTAAAAAAAGAGCTATAGAAACTGATCAACAAGATTTATGTATCGTAATAGACAAAATGGCAGAAAACTTACTTATTACAACGGATTCAAATATTCTTTGGGCGGACATGTCGAGTCCAGATTTTCGTAAAGAATTACACATGGCTATCATTCATCTTAAAAATAATTTGTCATATGAATTTAACGATAAGTTAGTTATTAAATAAAATATATACAAAAATAAAATTAATTAGATTAACTTACATGAATACTTACTGTCCACCACATATTCATTCACATTATAGCTTGTTAGATGGTTTGTCTCAACCTAAACAAATAATAGAAAGATTAGACAAACTAAACTTAAATTCATGTGCTATAACAGAACATAATAATCTAAGTTCTTCAGTTGAATTCTTTAAAAAAATGAAGGATGCGGATAAAAAACCAATTTTAGGTATTGAATTTTCAGTTTGTAATAAGATATCTACAGATCAAACACTAGAAAACAAACAACTTTTCCACCAACTTTTTTACGCTAACAAACAAAAAGGTTGGAAGGATTTACTTAAATTAACTTATTATAGCAATCAACCAGAATCATTTTATTATAAACCGAGATTAAGTCTTACTGAAATAGCACAATTAAATCTAACTAATCTGATTACAGCTACAGGCCATTTAGGAAGCACCTTAGCTAGTATAATCATTAGAGAAGAAAAAATACAACCAAACTGGCTTGCTGACGGAGTTCGGTTTGTCAATCAACTTAAAGATATTTTCGGTCAAGATAATGTACTTTTGGAAGTGCAGTTAGTAGACAGTCGAATTAATCCATTAGTCAAACAACTAGTAGAATGTATTCGTGAAATAGCTACACAGACCAACACGAAAACTATAGCAAGTACAGATGCTCATTACTGCGAACAAGAACAAAGTATTGACCAGCAAATTTTGCTTTGTGCTAGTATGAACACGACTTTAGCTAAAGCAACACAAACTGGCATGTCATTTTTCTCCTCTAATAATTATCATATCCCATCTTATGAAGAAATGCTGGATTATGGTAATACTGAAGAAGAACTTGAGAATACAAAATTACTAGAAGAATGCAGTGATTATAGTATTTTATCCAGACCTGTTTTACCAGCAGCGGATTTTCCAAAAGAGTATGGTAGTGCTGACGAATATATGAGGAATTTATGTCGTGATGGATGGAAAAAGAAAATTGCTAATAAAATTCCTAAAGATAAACAGCAAATTTACGCAGACAGAATTAAAGAAGAACTAACTGTTTTACAGTCTGTTAAATTAGGTAAACAAACTCTGTCTGATTATTTTCTTATTATTAAAGATATAGTTAATTTTTGTAAAAATAAAGGATGGCCTCAAGGTGTAGGTCGTGGTAGTGCCGCTGGATCATTATGTAGTTATTTATTAGATCTGACAAAAGTCGATCCTATCAAGTATGGTTTAATTTTTTCAAGATTTTATAATACCGGTAGAAATACTAAAGATAGAATTTCATTACCAGATTTTGATTTAGATAGTTTAAGTATTGCTAGGCCGCAAATTATTGAATATATTAAAAGTAAATATGGACATGATAAAGTAACACAGATTTGCACATTTGGTAAATTAAAAGGTAGATCGGCTATTAAAACAGTTTTTAGAGCACATAATGATTTATCTTTTAACGTACTGAACGAATTAACTAAACAATTTCCAGAAGAAAATAAAATAGTTGCTGAATTAAAAGAGATGGACGAATCTTCTATTATTATGTATACTTTAAAACATGATAAAAAAGGATTACTGAAAGACTATTGTTATATTAAAGACGATAAATTGCAAGGTCCTTTATCTAAAAGATTTGAACAAGCAATAAGAATTGAAGATACTATTTACAGTAGAGGTATACATCCTGCTGGAGTGGTGATATTACCTACTTCATTAGAAGAAACATTACCAGTAGTCTATGACGCTAAGAATAAAAAAATAGTATGTGGTTTATCTATGGATGATGTAGAACATATGGGAGGAGTTAAATTTGACATATTAGCAATTTCATTATTAGATAAAGTGTTTGGAGTGCAACAAATTTTAACTTCTGGTAAAATAGACGATGAAAAATGAAAATATTTAATTACAAACTAGATATAATTTAACATGTTATTTCATGAACTTCCACAACAACAATGGTTTTATTTTAATCAACAACTTTATTATAAGATTTGTCCTGTTTATAAAACGTGTTGTCAAATACAATATAATGCCAAAAATGAGTCGGTGTATTTATTACTAGAGGATACGATTGAAATCACACCAGTTGATTCAAACGTGCAACCAATTCCAGTTAAAAAATCAGTTTTTTCTATTTCTAATTTATTTTTAAAAGGTGGCAAAATGCTTTTACGTCAAGTTCCAGTAGGTGTAAAATTTCTGAATAACGATAAAATTTATCGACGCTTTAATAATGGAGATAAAGTACAAACAGAAGAAGGTGAAATTATAGTAATGAATAAGAACACGATGGTTCAATTATTAGGAGATATTGAAGAAGACGAACTAGAAGATCTGATAGAAGATGTGTTAGACGATGAATTTGAAGCAGAACTGTCAGATGTCGAACAGACTATAGAATTTGATACTACACAGTTGAGTTTTCCTAAAGTATAAGTGCAATGCTTGGTAGGGCTTTTAGACAGAGGGACGCCCACGGAGAGAGAAAGTGGAGTAGGTGTGAGACCTACGGGAATAAATCACGACAGAGGTTGAACACCGGACTATAGCCGGAACTATATATACTTCGGTGATCCCTGAGAATTGGTGCAAGTCCAATACCTCTGATTATTATGAAAGAAATAGAAGATGAAGAAAAGGACGATACGACAATATCAATAAAAAAATGGCGATCGTTACCCCTTGACAGGCAAAAGGAAAATTATGCTTAATTTGCGAAAAATTTGCGTTTTAGATTTTGAAACAGATTCTCCAGAACCAATGTCTTGTGAACCTGTTGAATTAGCAGCTATAATGATTGATCCTCGTAATTTATCTTTCATTAAAGGATCAGAATTTCACAGTTTAATGAAACCAATTGATATTGATACAGACGAATATTACGAAACACATAAAGATACAATTGATTGGCATTCAAAAGTTCTAAATAAATCTCCATTAGAAATATTGAAAAGTTGGCAAACTGCTCCACTACAAAAAAACGCATGGGGAGATTTTAAGAGATATTTAGAAATGTATCATATGTCTAGTACTCGAAAATCATCCTACAGTGCTCCTATTATAGCTGGACAAAATATACTTGGTTTTGATGCTATTATTATTGATCGTTTAAGTGAAAGATATAACGATCTAGATAAAAAAGGTCGTAATAAGTTATTTTTTAGTCGTGATAAAATTGATACATTAAGTTGGATGTTTTTATTATGGGAAAATTGTTCTGAACCAACTGCTTATAATATGGATACTATTCGTGACTATTTAGGCATGAAGTCAAAAGGTTCGCATACAGCGATGAAAGATGTCAAAGATACTGGTGAACTTATCATTAGAATAATGAGATTAATGCGAAATAAAATGCAAAATGTTAATTTTAAAAACGCTTGTAAGAAAAATCCATTAAAATAATATGTTACAAAAGACTAAAAAATTTGATTGCGGGTGCGAATTTCCATTAGATGAAAATGGTAAAGTGATTCTACCGACAGATATAGAGGAGTTAAATTTAGAGTGTCCACGAATTTGGCAGTTGCTTGCAGACGGTAAGACGACTGGGATTTTTCAATTAGAGAGTAGATTAGGAAGTAGTTACGCGAAAAAATTAAAGCCTAAAGATTTAGAAGCATGGTCTTTATTAATTGCAGCGATTAGACCTGGATGTCTTGAAGTGAAAGTGGACGATAAAACAGTAACACAACATTTAGTAGATCGTTATAATCATCAAGAAGATCTTAGTTATATACATATAGAGCTAGAAGATATATTGAAGGAAACATTAGGCTTTATTGTTTATCAGGAAAGTGCTCTTTTAATTACTCAAAAGTTAGCTGGATTTACTTTAGAACAAGCAGATTTATTACGTAGAGCAATTGGACATAAAGAAGTTGAAACAATGGAGAAAATTAAACAACCATTTTTAGACGGGTGTAAAAAAGTAGGAAAAGTCAATGAACAAGATGCAATAGAAATTTTTAACATGATTGCTAAAAGTCAAAGATACAGTTTTAATAAATGTTTAAGTTTAGATACTGTTGTAGAGACAATAAATGGATACAAAACTTTAGTAGAAGTATGTGTAGGCGATTGTATCAATTCTCCAGAAGGGTATGTAGAAGTGTTGAATAAATACGATAATGGAATTAAAGATGTATATGAAGTAACATTAGAAAGTGGCAAAACTATTCAATGTACTATAGATCATCAATTTTTATGTAACGATGGTAAAAAACATCCATTATACAAGATTATGGAAAAAAATCTAAAAATTATAGTGGAACACGATTAATTTGGTGTATAATAGTATGAGAAAGATTAAATAAAAGTCATAGAAATCTATATGAAAATTTGTAAAAATGATAGATAAATCTCACTGGTATATTTGTAAATTATGTAATAAAAAAATACAAGATTTAGCTAGAATATATGGCGGTAATGGTATTTATTATACACAAGTTTTCAAAAAACATTTAGAACTAGATCATCAATTAACTATTAATAAATATTTTGATTTATATTTAAAACGACCAATATGTGCATGTAATATTTGTAAACAACAAGTTGATATTGTTATTAAAAGTGCCAATTTTATTTTTAGAAAATATAAATGTGGTCGAAATGATGGAGTATTAAAATGGGGTAAAGACGCAAAAAAGCATCGTCGCGGAAAAGGCAATCCTATGTACGGTAAAAAACCTTGGAATAAAGGAGTTACTAAATACGACCACCCTTCTATGATGCAAGCAGCTTTAGCTAATACGGGACGCATAACTAGTAAAGAGACAAGAATAAAACAATCAAAAGCAGCTAAACTACGGATTATACACGGTCATACTGGACATAAACATTCTAAAGACAATCGTAAAAAATTTAGACAAAATACATTAAAAATGATTAGAGATGGAAAATTTAAACATACTAAAACCAAACCACATCTTATCATGTCAGAAATTTTAAAAAAACTTAAACTAAAATTTGTAGAAGAATCAATAAAAGATTACTGGTCATTTGATTTTTATATATCTATTTATAATGTATATATTGAAGTAGATGGAGACTATTTTCATAGTAATCCTAAGTTTTATCCAGATGGACCTAAAACTAAAACTCAAAAAATTAATTGGTATCGCGATATTAAAAAAAATCAATATTGTCAACAAAATGACATAAAATTATTGCGATTTTGGGAATGCGATATCTTAAATAACCGAGAAGAAATTATATGCACTCTGAAAAAATTATTGAACTAAAATTCATAGGTAAAAAACCTACTGCTGACATTGAAGTTAATAACAACAGCCATGTATTTTTTGGTAATGGTATTGCAACTTCAAACTCACATGCTGTGTCATATGCCGCTAATGGGGTATTAGCTGCCGTTATTAAAACACACTTTCCTCATGAGTTTTTTACAGCTTCCTTATTTCATGCTCGTAATAAACCAAAACCACTAGATGAAATTAAAGGATTAGTTTCTGATACTCGTTCGTTTAATATTGACGTTCGCCCTCCTCTCTTGTATCATCTTAATAAGAATTTTCAATTATATGATAAAACAATATATTTTGGTTTAACAAATATTAAAGGAGTTGGTAATAGTGTCTACAAAAAACTACATAGCGTCTTAAAATCTAAAGGTTCATTATTAGATAAACAATTTTACGATCAATTTAACTGGATTGAACTATTAATCTATATATTGCCAAATTTAACTTCTACTGCTGTTAAAGCAATGATAGATGTTGGTTGTTTTTCCTATATAAAACTTGACAAAAAAAAGATGAAATACGAATATGAAAAATATAGCTTATTAAGTAATAAACCTAAAACGTGGATTGAGAATAATTATCTAGACAAAAAATGGGCAACCTTTATACAATGTTTAGACGATCTACTTAAATTACCGATAGGTCGCGATTATGCCTGTGCTAGTAAAAAAGGATATGCGGCCACTAAGGATATTTTTTCTTCTCTAAAAAATCCACCATACAGTTTAAAAGATTCCGCAGTCTATATTGCAGAATGTGAAAATGAATTATTAGGATTACCTGTTACATGTACTTCATTAGATGATTGTAGTATTGAAGATGCTAACTGTAATTGTCAAGAATTCAATGATGGTCGTAATTTAAGTATGTTTTGGATTCCCGTCCGAATAGACCGTATGCATGAAATTCTAACAAAAAATAAGAAAAAAATGTGTTTTTTGGCCGGTAGTGACATAACTGGTAATCTCGATAGTATTGTGGTTTTTCCAGAACAATATAAAGAATTTCGTTCATTATTATTCGAGCAAAATAATATTATGTTAATTGGTAAACACGGTAAAGATAAATCTTTTATCGTCACAAAAATATATCAGTTATAACTTAAATATATACCAGATAAGTATTTAGGCGTAAAAATTTTCAAAAAAAATTAAAAAATGTGTGACAAAAATGTGTTTTTTTTGTATTATATAGTACAGAATCACACTGGTTCAGCATAATTTTCCTTATTCATAACTCAAGAAGTAAAAGGTATCAATATGGCGACAATTCAAGAACTGCTGAACGAAGCATGGAATCAAAAGGAAACCACCGATGCCATAATGGCGATTCGAGTAGCCTTGCAAAATCTAAAGAACGTAGCGGATCAAACCAATGCAACAATTGATGCCGTCAAGGCTGAAGCATCGTTTGCTTCTGTTCATGCCGACCTGAAAGCAGAAGGACAGGCATGTATCACTATTCTTGGTTCGCTCATAACCGCGTTGAGCAATCACGCCGAGTTCATTGATTTTACACCCGATCAAGAGTAACGTCAACGTATTTTATTTGTAACTTTTTAGATAAAAAAAGAAAGGCTGAAAATGAACATTGTAATTTTGCAAGGTAATTTAACTCACCAACCAGAATTAAAGTATGTTGAAGCTAATGGTAAGTCGGTTGCTGTATGTAATTTTAGTATTGCTACACATCGATACTACCATAAAGCAAATGGTGACAAAAATAAAGAAACTACATTTATTGATTGTGAAGCGTGGGATAGCGGTGCGGAAACAATTGCCAAATATATGCACAAAGGTGATCCTTTTTTAGTACGCGGATCTCTCAAAAATGACATCTGGGATAATAAAGAAGGTAAACGGGTTAGTAAGATTCGTATTAGAGTAGAAGAATTTGAATTACCACCCAAATCCTCTAGAAATAATATTACAGCAACATCAGAAAATACGACAGTAGACCAAACAGAATCTCAGTTGGAAAACAAAAAGGAGTCTGTCGCCAATGGCGATGATATCCCATTCTAAAATAGATAGCAAAAAAGAAAACGCTATCATCGAAGATAATATGGGATTAATAGTTAATGTAGTAAAAACCTTTAATCCTACTAGTGAAAATCTATTTGAGGAATATATTCAAGCTGGTAGAATTGGACTATTAAAAGCTATACGAACATCAAATAAAACTTGTCCATGGTCAACTATGGCTTGGAATAATGTGAAATGGTCCATTCTAAATTATATTAACGAAGAAAGTGAAGATGAAACAATTTTTCCTATCACAGTTGAGCCGTCTGGCAATACTAAGGAAGAGATTTATGACTATATCCCCTCTAATTTACTAGATAGAGAAAAAGAAGTATTGCAATTACGCATAGAAGGTAATTCTTTTAAGGATATAGGTGCTAAATTAGGATATTCTAAAAATTGGGCTCATTATGTTTTTTATAGTGGAGTTCGTAAAATTAGAAACGCTAATGAAATATTGTTTGATTAACTTGATAAAAAAATAAAAAGACAAAAGGATAAAAGGGCCAGTTTGTGAAAAAACGTATTCTGTCTATTGGTGAAGCAAGTTTTGCATTAAGTGGATTTGGTACATATAATTACGAAATTCTAAAGAGGTTATATGACACTGGAAAATATGAAATTGCTGAATTGGCTTGTTACGGACTTGTTAATGATCAAAGAGCCAATAAAATTCCGTGGATATATTACGCTAATGCCGTATCAGATGACGATCCTAGAAAACCTCAATATGACAGCAATTCTGAAAACCAATGGGGTGCGTGGCGTTTAGAAAGAATCCTGCTTGATTTTAAACCAGATTTCTGTTGTATACCACCTGGCGAATTGGTTATGACAGAAAATGGATATAAACCAATAGAAAATATTACAATAGGAGAAAAGGTTTTAACACATGAAGGAAGATTTAAACCTGTTATAAAAACATTTAAGCGACAATATAATGGTAATTTATCCAAAATAACATTTAAAGGATGTAAAGATCCTCTAATAACAACACCTAATCATCCTATTTTTATACATAAAAAACGCAATCAAACACATAAAAAAAAATCATTTCAACAAATATACAAGGATGTTAAACCGACTTTTTGTAAAGCTGAAAATATTAGTATAGGAGATTTAATTGTTTTACCGCAAATTAAAGAACAAAAAGATACTTATGTAAAAACTAATCTATCTTTACATCTAAGTAAAATACAAATCACACCAGAATTCGGTAGGTTAATTGGTTATATTTTATCGGATGGACGAATTAGATCAAATCATATTAAAATTTATTTTGACTATGATGAAGAAAATTTCGCCAATGATGCTAAACAACTTTATAAAAAATATTTTGATATTACAGCTAAAATTACTAATAACTTTATAGTGTCTATATATGATTTTAGTGTGATAAGATTTTTAGAACAATGGGTTGGTAGTCACACAATACCTAAAGAAATATGGAAATCTTCAAATCAAGTAAAACTTGGTATTATACAAGGATTAATTAGAGGAGATGGGTGTTATAAACGTAATACAGTTTCCTATTGTTCAACAGATAAAAAGTTAGCTCATGCGTATAGAATATTATGTACAGCTGTTGGTATTCCAACCAATATGCAATTAAGCACAACGGAAAAATATAATATTTACAGTATTGACGGTTATGGAAAATCCGCTTACACCTTACATAGTTTAGCACCAAAATGGTCAACACCTCCATTAAATATTAAATTAAATGGCAAATCGTGTCGTACAACCCAAATTATTAATCAACAATTAGTTTCAACAATTACTAAAATAGAAAATATTTCATATACTGGATTAGTTTATAATTTACAAGTAAAAGATGATGAATCATATATTGTTAATCAAGCGTCCACACATAATTGCTCTGGGAGAGATCCGTGGATGGACGCTTATATATTTAGGTCTCCTTTTCGTAAATTTTTTAATTTTGTGAGTATGGCTAGTTATGATTCCTCACCTTATGGGTCTCAATGGGTTTATGATTATTCTACAGCGGATGGAGTTTTTACATATACAGAATGGGCCTTAAAAGAACTAGGAAAAGATTCTAATAACAAAATCAACTTACTTGGCACAGCTTCTCCAGGAGTAGATTTAGAAATTTTTAAACCTATCAATGATATTAAACAACATCGCACAAAAATGGGTTTTCGTGATGATATCTTTTTAGTTGGATCTGTGATGCGTAATCAAAAACGAAAGCTCTTCCCTGATCTGTTAGATATGTTTAAAATTTTTCTCTCTAAATGTTACCAACAAGATAGACCAGATTTAGCACAAAAAACATATTTATATTGGCATAGTAGTTATCCAGATAGAGGATGGGATTTTCCAAAATTATTACGCGATTCTGGATTAAGTCATAAAGTTGTTTTTACCTATATTTGCCAAACGTGTCAAAGTGCATTTTGTGCATTTTTTCAGGATGCTCGCACGATCTGTCCACACTGTAATTCTGTTACTGCTACACTGCCTAACGTCGGTGTTGGCCTTTCTACAGAACAACTAGCTTCTATCTATCAAATGTTTGATTGTTATATCCAATACGCTATTGCTGGTGGAATTGAGATGCCAGCTATTGAAGCTGCTGCATGTGGCGTATTGCCTATGGAAGTTGATTACGCTGGTATGTCGAGTGCTGTACGTAACCTGAACGGTATCCCACTGAAAATTGATCGTAAATATCTAGAATTAGAAACTGGTGCTTATCGTGTCTATCCGGATAACGAATATTGTGCTGAACAATTATACCAATATTTAATTAAACCAACTTCAATTCGTAAACAAATGTGTATGAATGCTAGAAGAGGTGCTGAAGAACATTATAATTGGGATAATATTGCTAAAAAATGGGAAGATTATTTTGACAATACCGAATTAACTGAAACACAAGGAAAGTGGGATTCACCACCGCAAATATATAATATACCTACATCTATACCACCTAATTTAAGTAATACAGATTTTGCAAAATGGATTATTACTAACGTTTTACATGAGTTGGAATTACTTAATAATTATCCAGAACTTGATTTAGTTAGAAAATTAAATTATGGACTTCAAATTAACGGTAATCAAGTTCAAAAAATAACTAGAGAACAAATATTTGAACAAGTATCGCAAAAAGCTCATAATCAACAACATTGCGAACAAGCACGTTGTGGAATAACTCAATTAACACAAGAGGATTATATAGATTATGCCAATAACAGATTTATTGTCTAATTTTGAATTACCATGGTTTCCATCTAGTAAAATATTTGAAGGAGAAGAGTGTTTTGAAGCTCCTCATCCACAATTTACAGATGAAGGAGGCCCTCTATTATATAAAATTTCTTATGACACCTATACAGAATGGACAGCAGAATTTGAGGGAACGGTACTATATAAAGGATGTAATTTAATCAAAGCGTTAATTACTTGTGAAGAAGACGCGAAAGAACCTATATAAATGAATATTTTATTGATAGCTCCATATAGAACATATTCCGGCTGGGGTGAGGGTTCTAAGAATTTAGCTAAAGCACTTAATACTTTAAATCATAACTTAGCAATTCGTCCAGTCTATATGAGTAATGAAATAGAACATGAATTTACAGATATGGAATTGTTAGAATTAGAAGCAACTTCTTATGACAATTATGATGTGGTTATACAGCGTGTTTTACCAAACTACTTTCAAAAAATTTCAAACGTAATTAATGTATTAGCCTGTGTGTTTGAAACTGGTAATATTAAAACTACTCCATGGTGGCGTTATTTAACACTAGCTGATTCTATTTTTGTTCCAAGTTATCAAGAAAAAAAGAATTTACTGGCCAATAAACTACAAACACCAATTAATGTTGTATCTGAAGCAATTGATATTTCTAAATACGATCAACATTATGAACCACTTAAAGACTTGCAAGGTGTATTTAATTTTTATTTTATCGGAGAGTTTATTGAACGTAAAAACCTTACAGCACTTCTAACAGCGTTTCATAGAGAATTTAAATCAACAGAACTAGTTAATTTAGTTATAAAAACATCTGGTAACATAGAATTCATAAATAATACAATCTCTAAAATCAAACAAGAACTATGTATTTATCACAACTTAAATAATTATAAAAAAGAATTTATTATTTGTAACCGTATGTCGGAACAAGGGCTAAATTCTTTACACAAAAGTTGTCACTGTTTTGTCATGCCTTCATATGGAGAAGCATATTGTAGACCAGCAGTAGATGCATTAGGATTTGGTAATACACCTATTGTGACGGATAATACTGGAATGGTAGATTATATTAATAACGACAATGGATGGGTTGTACCTAGTAGAATAGAACCAGTTTACACAAACAATAAACCACTTCCATATATTTACACGAGTAAAGAAAATTGGGCTAGTATTGATATCTTATCTCTAATGCGATGTATGAGAGAAGCATATGAATCTAAACAGAAAAAACAACAGCCTAACATGGAACAATTTTCATATAAAACAATTGGACAAAATTTAGATCGAGTGCTAAATGTTATCACCAATCAATAATATAGCCAGAACTGCTACTAAAAATATAGATTCTTTAAATATTTTACTGTTTTTATATAACGGATATTTTGACAGTTCTATATGTAATGCTTTTCCACAGTGTAATTTTTACGGTCCTATACAAAATAATCAACCACCAAATAATTGGAATTTTGATTTATATCCACAACCAGATAATTTGCATTTTATCTCTAATTTTGATGCTGAAAAGTTGGCTTCTAAAGTAAACTTAGATTTAATTATTTGCCATGATAGAACTGTTCAGTATGATATGTCGCAACAACTAGCTACTTTATTACATATCAATATAATCGTAATAGAACATATGGCTAGTAGTGAATTGATAAATATTAATGACATAATTCCACTTTTGAAAAAAACCAAAAAAAGTGTTAATATTTTTCTTAATCCACAAGTACAAACAGATTTACAATTATGGAATGGACAAATAATCCCATATATTATAGAGCCAATTAAAAGCATACAAAAAAAACCACATAGTATTATTATAGAACAAGATCAAGAAGAATATATACAAACGCTCAATCTCTCTAATACTACCATCTACGATATTAAAACTATTGACATAAAGCAATATCATCACTTATTAAGTGTAAACCAATTTTACTTTCATTTGGCATCTAATACACACGTAATTCATATACCAATATTGCAAGCTATGTCAGCAGGTTGCGTTGTATGTAGTATATCGAGTCCAGCTTCAAAAACAATTATTAAAAATGGAGAAAATGGTATTTTAATTGAAGACGCACATGAATTATTAGACAAATTTAATAACTTAACACAACAACAAATTAATACTATATCTACAAATGCTGTAAAATATATTTCCGACCATCATAATATTCAATATTGGCAAAATTGGCAACAAGTATTAAATAAAACTTCTAAACAAACATATATATTGTAATAGGTACTATAATGAAAATTGAACTTTTTGTTGATAAGAATCATCCTCAAGTAAATGCTAATATCAAATATGTACATTTAACTCATTTACAAACTATAGATAATGCGTCATGTTTTAAAATAGAAGCTAATGATTGTTTAGATTTTTCTTTAGGTAGAGATGAATTCTTGGGAGTAATAGTATCTAAGTTAAGATATAATGGTATTTTAAATATTAATGGTATAGATTTACAAGATGTAGTCTTCCATGGTTGCATAGGAATGTTAGATATATCTCAAGTACAAAAACTACTTTATCAAGGTAAATTATCCGCAGACAGTTTTGAACAAATGCGAGATAAATTACAAAAATTAGGATTAACAATTATAAGCTATACTATAAATCAAAATCAGTATTTTATTACTGCAAAACGACTATTACCTCCTGGTACATAATTATGAATAATACACAAACTAAATCTATTTCACAATTACATACTTCTTGTAAAGATTGTATTTTTGCGGTATATAATGCTAATACTCAAATAGATTGTAATTTTAACTGTTTACAAAAAGAAGAAACTATAAATGCGTATGATGATAATCAAGAATTTTTTGTCATCAATAATGTAAAATGTCACTATAAACGCAATAAAACTTGGGCTGCTAAAGTTACACCTACAAACTGGCATACTAGAGTAAAAGAAGAAAACAGAATAAAGTATCAAACTATTATTTTCGCAAAAGACGATATTGACAGTGTTAAACTTACATTACAATCATTATTAGCACAAGAAATTAAACCGCAACATATTACTATTGTGAGAAAGCCAATAAGTAAACTACCATGTAAAACATTACTAGAATATCTTCAAACTATAAGTTTACCTTGGAACATACATCATGTAGCCAATACTAATTTTACTAATCCTATGATATTAGATGAAATTATACGTCTTAAATCTTATACTTATTATACTATATTTAACGCTGGATTTATTGTTCCAAATGATCTTTTATCTATTATTAATACCGAAATATTTGATAACCATCTGTATTTTGGTGTAATTATGAATGATGAAAGACCAGTCATAATTTCTACTTTAATTCACAAAACCTGCGGCGGTCACGGTAAAACTACTCTAACTAAAAAACTACGTAAAAACAAATGTCACGATTTAATCAAAACGATACAAGAAATTTATCCAGCTTACCCACGATTACGTTGATCACGTGTGGATATAAACAGATAAATCAAACATATCCAAATATAAACCATATTATAATCGACGATCTACCGGTTCCTCAAGCATTTAATCAAGGTATGCCATCCTCACAACATCAACTTTGTTGTTTTTTAGATGATAAATTTGATTTTGTTAATGAATCAGTATTAGAACAAATCATGAATGTCTTTTTAACATATAATGAAG
>Ga0307379_10007701_pt1 | contig 14599 bp, 15 predicted proteins | sample UN2MG_FD_202237 | JGI IMG/M metagenome (GOLD analysis project Ga0307379, IMG submission 202237) | Soil microbial communities from Risofladan, Vaasa, Finland - UN-2 | ecosystem: Environmental > Terrestrial > Soil > Coastal area > Acid sulfate soil | place: Finland: Risofladan, Vaasa | collected... | reverse complement strand
AGGACTTCATCTCACTCCTCAGAGTACCCGGAAGGTCGGCCAAGGTCATGCGGGACAGCCAGCACCTCAAGACCAAACTCAAGCTTCTGGCCACTGCCAATCTCGCCCCGAGCCGTGTCTATACCGCTCTTCAGGGTTATGCCCCGGTGGCGCTGCTCGTCAGCGCGGTAGCCACCGACTCCACGACAGTCAGCCGGAACATCGGGCTGTTCTATGGCTGGCTGCGTTACGTCAAACCGTCCCTGACCGGTAACTGTCTGATACAGATGGGCGTGGCACCCGGCCCCGGAGTGAAGGAATTCCTCGAACGTCTGCGCGCCGCCAGGCTTGACGGAGAGGTGACCACCCGGCAGGGAGAACGGGAGATGGTTACGGAGTGGCTACGGGAGCGCGGTTGATTATCAGGCCTGCCTGGGTGTATTCTACGGTAAGTGGGGCTTTCGCCAGACCGGGGCAGGTCTGACTGACGGACCGGAAAGAACGACGAAGATGACAAAGATACTCCTGGTGGCAATGATAACGGTCCTGGCAACGGCCACGGCCTGTTCATCGGGTCTTACCCGCGGCGACCGGACCAGCGACGAAGCCCACGCTTTCCTGCTGCACAGCGCACAGATTATCGACAAGCTTGATGGGGATACACCGGGCGAGGGGAATACCTTTCTCATCATCAAGTACGAGGTTGAAAACCTTCATAGCCAGAGGGATGCTCAGCGGCAGTGGAACGAACAGATAGTGCTGGCAAGCGGTGACGACTTCTTCGATCCTGTTCCCCTCAAGTCCCTTGATAATGAGCTCTGGCAAACGACACTGGCAAGCGGTGAGTCCAAAACGGGCTATATTGCTTACGCGGTGCCCGACGAAGTGGATGACTTCAAGCTGACACTCACCCTCCCGGTATCCGGTACTGAAAGTGTCTACGACTTCCGGCCGGTAGACATAAGGATAAGTGCAAACGCGGACTTCGTCCTGAGCCGGCTGGAACAGATAGAGCGGACCAGGGGAATTTTCCTTATCGGTGGTCTGCTGGGTTCCTTTACCAGCTCCCCTATCAGATACTTGGGGACAATACTCGTCCCCGAAGAGGAAATCGACCAGTTGCTGGAAGACACGAAAGACCTCTCCGAGGACGCGAGACTGGCGGCGATAGAGGATTACCTGCTGTCGCACGGGCATGGGAAGCTGGAGTAGGGCATGCCACTTAGCGTAGACTGGGCCTCCCTGCAGGACTTCGCCACACTATTCCAGTACTTATGGTACCGTGATTTCCCCATAGACGAGATATCCAGGGGCGGGAAGCGTAGCGACTGGACCATTCATGTCGGGATCGTGGTTCGTAACGTGGCTGACCTGATGGGATTGGTAACCAGATTCGAGAGTGGCGGGAGAAAGGACGCAGTGCTTAGAAGCACTGCGGGCGATGAAATCGCTATCGAATGAGAGTGGGAAGGCGTTTGGGGGGCGAACGAAATCAAAAAGTTGCGAGAGCACCACGTATGGAGCAAAGAGAGCGGAGACGACAAAAGGCCCCTGAGATACGCGGTTCTCGTAACCTACACTCACCCACCTAACGTAAAGAAAGTTTGCGATTACGTCCAATCACAATGGGAAGATGCAAAATGGCCTCTCTTACTCATTCTCATCGACGTCGAAGAGTCTACCAAGTACACGTCGGGTAAGGACTTCCAGTACATTCAGGCATATCAATTCGACGAACATGGCGAGACTGAGCTTCGCCGTGCCCCGGCCTTTCCTTGGAGGGTGGAAGGTACACGATGGTACCAGACTTGGCAAGACCAGTCGCCCGGTTAACGTCCGCTACTCCACCCGCGTGAATGACTTCGCCGGCGCGCCACAGACCGGACACTTTTCCGGGGCTTCTCCGGCCACGGTGTAGCCGCATACCTGGCAGACGAAAACAGGCTCGTCCTTTATCTCCTGCTCGGACTCCAAGGCCTTCAGCGCCTCCTGGAACAGGTTGTAGTGGACCTCTTCCACCTGGTTGGCCAGGTCGAAAGTTCTCTCCGCCCGCTTGTAGTCGTCAATCCTGGCCTGCTCTATGAACGAAGGGTACATCCCGGTGAACTCACGGTGCTCGCCGATAACGCCGGCGGTCAGGTTATCCCTGGTTGAGCCGATGCCGTCCATGGCATTGAAGTGATTGCGGGCGTGAATTGTCTCTGCCTCGGCAGCGGCTCGGAACAGCCTGGCTATCTGCGAGTGGCCCTCTTTTTGCGCCTTCTCCGCGAAGAAAATGTAGCGGCGGTTAGCCTGGCTCTCTCCGGCAAAGGCAACATGCAGGTTTTTCTCAGTATCGGTCATATCATACTCCTTTAACGTGTCTGCGCGAACTCTCTGCGCGTCTGCGCGAACTCTCTCCTGTAGTCAATTATAGCTGGTGCGGGTGGTTTATTCTAGCCGCTGAACTAGTTTAGCCACTCTCCGGTCGCCAGCATCTCCGCCAGATACACCTCCATCCCCGGCCGGCTTAACCGGTCGTGCAGTCCCTCAGCTTCGGTCCTATCTTTTATCAGCGTAAACAGCGCCGGTCCTGACCCGGTGAGGTGGACGTTATCAGCACCGGCAGCGAGCATCCGCTCCCGGCAAGCCACCAGTTCCGAGGAACTGGTATAAGCGCTGCGCTCGAAGGTATTGAATAGCCGCGACGGAGCGAAGTCCCTGCCGGTCTTCAGTGTCTCCACCAGCCGTTCGGTGGCTCTACCATCTGTGTAGTCCGCCTCTTGCAGGTTCGCATAGGCACGACCGGTCTTCCCTGGCTCCCGTGGCACTTCCGGCAACACCAGGACAACCCACATTGTCGACAACGACGGCAGCGGGGTGACCTTCTCCCCCCGGCCCTCTATCATTACCGTCCCTCCGTACAGGAACAGGGCTACGTCGGAGCCCAGTCTTGATGCCAGCTCCCGCAGCTTCTCCTGAGACAGGTTGAGCTCCCACAACCCGTTGAGTCCGCGAAGTACGGCGGCGGCATCACTGCTGTCCCCGCCCAGACCGGACATCAGCGGGATGTACTTTTCGACCTGAATCTCCACTCCCAGATTGCACCCGGTAGCCTCACGAACCAGGTCGACTGCCCTCGGTACCAGGCTCTGCTCAGGGAGCCACTCCGGCATGTTCGAACTGTATTCCGTTTGTCGGCTGGCTTGAAAGAGGAGACGGTCGCACAATCCTATCGTCTGGACGACGCTGCGGATTTCGTGATAGCCGTCATCACGTTTGCCGACGACCTCAAGAGTCAGGTTCAGCTTGGCCGGTGCCAGTAAAGTCAGCATGGTGATTCCACTCGTGCAAATATCTTCTTATCCAAGCTCCAGATTTACACGGAGGTTACTCTTCTGTCCACGTTATGAACTCCGCTGTGCTGGAAAACTGTTGATGGTCAGTCTCTGAGAAAGCTGTGACTATTTCTGCTCCCGGAATGTCATTCTCCCAGTAGGATAACCACTGGTTGATGGCAATAGAGACACTCTCAGACCGGAGAGTTCCGTATTGATAGCCGGTATAGTAATTCCCCGCCGGGTCAAGAATAGTGAGTTTACCGCCAGCAACCGGGAAAGCAACCGCTGCATGGCCCTGGACTTCAGGAACACTAGAATGAATTGTTAAAACCCAGATGTCATATTCTCCTTCGTTATAACTCCGTAGCATGCTTGCGAGTAGCACTGCCATATCTTCACAGTCACCGGTCTCATCTTCAAGAGTCTCCTCCGGCGTTCGCCAACACTCGTTGCGCCATGATAATTCACCGGATATGATTTCCGGAAGGAACGGTATGTAGCTGTCTTTAGCATATGATATGTTGTTTACTACCCAGCGATACAATCGCTCGCAATCGCTCCAATACTCATTTACGTTCTCAGAATAACCGCCAGCAATTTCCTGCACTTTTGCCGATACTAACAAGTTGTCAGGGGTTATAAAGCTTTGCTCGTCTTGTGGTGTTAATCCCAGCCGAACATTAATTTCGTCTCTAATGCTGCTGTACTGATTTGCCATTTGACTGTTCTTGTTCTTTTCTGTCCCTAAATTACTTTGAGTTGAAGTAAGTTCGTTCTTAGTGGAATGCAGCTGGGCTGTGATATTAACCAGCTGATTTTTGGTGACATCCAACTCTGTTTCGGTGGTATCCAGCTGAGCTTTAATATCCACTAACTGAGCCTCAGTATCCACTAACTGAACCTCAGTATTATCCAGCAAGGTTTTAGTTTCAGCAAGTTGTTTGTTGGAAATATCTAATTCAACCCTGGTATTCACAAGTTGGGCTTTGGTATCTTCTAACTGATACCAGAAGGAACCACAGAGAGCAGCGCACGTAACCAGTAGAATTACTGCTACTATGAAGAGTCTCTTCCAAACATTATGCATTGCCGCCCTCCTTTTTCGGATAGCTTCAGTAGTAAGTTCCGGAATATACTTTCCACAGTCGCCCCCACTCCTCAAGGGACAGGGTCTCCGCCCGCCGCTTCGGTTCGATTCCGGACTCTTCCAGCATACGTAGCACCTCTGCTCTGGGTAACCCCAGTCCCCGCACCAGGGAGTTGACCAGTTGCTTGCGGGAAGCGCTGAACCCGGCCCGCACCACACTGAAGAAACCCGCCTCGTCACTCACCGCCACCATCGGTTCGGTGGACACGCTTATCTTTAGTATTGCGGAATCAACATCCGGCACCGGATAGAAGCACTCTGCCGGTACGTGGCCGACAATCTCCGGCTCTCCGTAGAGCTGCACGCCCACGCTGAGCAGGCTCATCCGGCCCGGTTTTGCGGCAATGACTTCAGCCACCTCCTTCTGCACCATCACCACCATAGTCCTCGGTCTTGTCGAAGCCTCCAGGAAGTGTCGCAGTACCGGCGAGGTGATGTAGTAGGGCAGATTGGCCACTACCTTGTACTCAGGCCCCCCGGCTTCCCGCAGAAGGACTGCCGGGTCTATCTTAAGGATATCTCCATTGATGATGGTAATATTATCGAAAGCAGCCAGGGACTCCTTCAGGACTGCGGCAAGCCTGTCATCCAGCTCGACGGCAACCACCCGGCCGGCCCTTTCGACCAACTTACGGGTCAGGACGCCCAGCCCAGGGCCAATCTCAACAACAACATCGGTCGAAGCAAGCTCGGCAGACTCGATAATCAGCCGCAGTACACTTTCATCGACGAGGAAGTGCTGTCCCAGTCCCTTTCTTGCTCGCAGACCGGCATGACGCAGCAACCGTCTGGTCTGCACAAGAAGCGATTCCCTTTCCGGTCGAGGACGACTGGCAGGAGTCATTCGCCGCTCCTCATTACGACAACATCCTCGTGTCGGGGTCGGAACCTCTCCCGGTCCCTTTCCCATTCGGAGCGCAGCAGGCTGAGAAACCATTCATCCCGCCACTCCCCACGCTTGATGACGTCGCTTCTCAAGGTACCGTCCAGGGAAAAACCGTTCTTCTCCAGCGCCCGTCTGCTGCCCACATTCCCGACAAATACACCCGCATGCGCGCGCACTACACCGAGATACTCAAAGGAGAAGTGGCAGACAAGGCGAATCGCCTCGGTCATGTAGCCCCGGTTCCAGTAGGGCGCACCCAGCCAGTAGCCGACGTTGGCCTGCAAAGGGTGCTCTTTCAGGCGAGAGCCGATGCATCCTATCAGTCCGGGGTGGTCGGTACGCTCAATGGCCAGGTTGCAGCCTTCGCCGGTCTCCAGTCCTGCCTGATAGCGGCGGAAGACGTCGGACATCTCTGCTTCGTCCGCCGGGCCCTCCCACAACAGGCGTGATAGCACCTCTTCGTCGGACACGAGACGGTAGGCGTCCGCAGTATCAGTGGGCTGCGCGGGACGAAGCCGGACCCTGTCCCCCACAAGCTCGATGCACTCGAAACCAGGGGGAGACATTTCAGTCCCAGAGCTCCTCGATGTCCTTCTGCGCCCGCTGGCCGGTATCTCCGGCCGGCATAAAGCGCTTGTAAGACTCCGCCGAGCCGTACTCCAGGGGCTGGAACGCCACCGGCATCGGCACGGCGTGGCCGAAGATGAGCGCCTGCCGCTTCGGGGCCAGCTTGGAGAGCACCGACTTCAGCTCATTCTTCCCGGCAACACCGGCAAGCACGCTGTCGATATCCCTCTCGTTGTCGAGCAGGCAGGTTATCTTGGTGCCCATCTGGGACATAACCTCTTCGTCGATGCCGCTCGGTCTCTGGTCGATTACCAGCAGACTGACATTATACTTGCGCATCTCACGGGCGATTGTACCGAAGATAGCCTGGCTGGCAACCTCCCGGTTGAGGAACTTGTGCGCTTCCTCAATGGTGATAACCAGGGGATTCGGCTGGGCAAGACCCTCACCCATCGCTCGCTCCATCCTCTCCTGGTACTGGGCATAGATGCGCCGTGCGAGCATGTTGGCCACCAGCATATAGGCGGTGATATCCCGGTACCGGCCGAACTCGAGGACGACGTTCATGCCGCGGTCTAGGTATTCCAGCATGGTGCGGACAGCATTGGTGGGTACATGGGGCTGGATGAAGGGCAGCCGCCGGATTGTCTGGAGACCTCTCTGGAGATTCTTCAGGGTGCTTTCGTGTATGTTCAGACCTTCCGGTATTTCATCGGAGTCCTGCAGGGCAAGCGTCCTCTCTATCCACTCACCACGGAACCTGCGATGCAGTTGATAGACTGCCTCAACCGCCGGCTCGGTAAGGTTCAGTGTCTGGCGGAGTAATACAATGTCTTCCGGCTCAATCTCGTCATACCCTATTCTGACCACGAAGTCGGTACTCACACCCCGGTGTCGCGAGTTCTCTTCGTCCAGGGTGAACACGGCCACCTGGTCCGGGAATAGCTGCTTCAATGCCTTGACCTTACGATGGCCCTCCTCGCTGCTCCCCTCCCAGCCGTACTCGTTGTGCATGTCGAATATCAGATTGACCGCCTTGCTCTTCTGGAGCATACCGATGAGCAGAATCCGGGTGAGGAAGGTCTTGCCGGTGCCGCTCTTGCCGAAGATGCCGTTGGAGCGCTTGACAAATTCCGGCAGGTCGAGGCACAGTTTGGTCTCCATGTCCAGCGGGTTGCCGACGTTGAAGCGAGTATCGTCCTCTTCACCGAAGATAAGCTCCATATCCGTGTCCGAAGCCAGGTTCACCGCCGAGAAATGGCTGGGAACGGTCTTCACCGGCTCCGGCCCCTCGATACCCATCGTCAGCATGGGCAGGACGTGGAGAGCCCCGTAGGTGGCCGTCCCGTTAAGCACCTCGGACAGGAAAGAATCGCCTTCACGGGGCGGGGCAACGGTAAGCTCGGGGTCGGTCACACCGAGGCTGATATCGGTAATCATGCCGAAGAAGCGCCGCTGTCGTCCCTCGATGGTGACATAGCGCCCGACCACCATATCCTCTACCGAAGCCGCGCTATCCAGCCTGACCTCAGTGCCTTTGTCTACCGAACCGGAAACAACGATACCGAGTCGCTGATTGATATTCTCTTCAGTCACTACCTACTCCTCCAGGTCCCATCTGTAGCGGCACTTCTGCCTTTCACCCTCCCGATACATGTCGGTATCCTCCGGCAGGTCAACAATCTCAACAAACTCACAGTCAAGTATTTCGCACGTCCTGCGCGACGGATGGTTCTCAGGGTCGCAGGTTATCCACAATACGTTGAGGCCGTGGTCTAGAGCAACCTGCCTGACGAGATTGCAAGCCTTGGCGGCATAGCGGTTGCCCCGGTATCTCTCGTTAATCCCGTACCCGATGTGACCGGCATACTTTATCACGTGTTCCGTATTCCCAATCCGCAGGCTGACGCCGCCAATCGCCCCGGGCTTACCCGACAGGTGAATATCAAACTCGTACACCGGTAGATACTCCTTCTGTGGATTGGCAGGCCGTTTCTGACTGACAACGATCTCTATCTCGCCGTCAGTCAGTACTCCGTAGTCATTGAACCTGAAATCGTTCATTACAGACAGCACTCCTATTCCGGCGGCACAATCCTTTCCAGAATCGCCCTGAGCCGGCCGTACTCGCCACTGAGAAGCGTCGCCAGTTCCTTCCCCGCCGCAACGAGGAAGCCCCGGTTGTCCTCGTGGGCCTCGCTCATCTGGCGCAGGGTTGCCGCAACCAGTTCCTCCACCGCTACCGGTAGCGCTGTGCCGAGCAGCAGGCTCAGGAAATCAAATGAAGTGCTGAAGTCCCTGACGCTGTCCGGGGGGCACCGGTAGACGAAGCTGTGGATGCGGGCCGGCCGTGCCGGAAGGTACTGGAGCAGCTTGCCCCCCTCGGCATGTCCCACTACTAACGCGCTGAACTCACTACGGAGCAGCTTCTCAAGCTGGGGGCTGGCCTGGTAGACCGCCTCCTCGGTAGCTTCATCCTTGCCGCGGGCGATGGGACGCCGTCCCGGCTCCAGGCTGGCCGTGGCGGCATAATAGACAACGCCGAGAAGCTCTTCTCCGACATCGCCCACCTGCACCAGGCTGCCCAATGGCGGCGGCTGGTAGAGCTCGTAGCACTCGGCGACGAGCTGGGTGGTACTGGCCTCGATTACCTCACCGACTCTTTCCGCTGATTCAGTCATTCCCGGTTCTCTACTTCTTCTTCTCTTCCTTCTTCTCCTTTTTCTGCTTGGATTTCTTGACGTTCTTTCTGCCCTTGGTGCCCATTGTTACCTCCCGGTAGAATTTATGATTCCGGGGACCCCATCCCCGTGCGGCCCAGGTGGGCCGCCTTTCCCTTCCCCTTCAAGGGGAAGGGAAGGATTTATGTAAGAGGGGCTGCGCCCCTCTTCGACTCCCTGTTGGTGCGCTCTGTGACTACAGTTGGTATAATCCACGATATTCTACAACAAAGTAGGTGGTGTCTGCGTATTCTATACCCACACGGTCGACCGGTGCAACAGGGTGCTATTGCTGACGGGACTTCTCCCTCAACATGGCCCGGAGAACAATATCGGTGCTCGGGATTTCCCCTTCCTCAAGTACCTTGAAGTTGTAATGCTGGTAAATGGAAACATTCTTCTCCTCTTCGGTATCAAGATAGCAGGGCAGATTCTCCCTGTCTATTCTGGCAAGCATGGGTTTCAACAGTCTACTGGCATACCCCTTTCCCTGATAAGCGGGGTCCACACCGATAGCCTGGAGAAACCAGTGGAGGAAAGGCGCATGACGTTTGTGCGCCGCATCTATGAAACCGGTAACGGGGCTCTGCCTTGACAGGAAGTCTCTGCTATATCTGAATGGGAGAGACAATGCGCCAGCCCGTATCATTCTCCACTGGGACATATTCTCGCCCCTTTCCGATGGTATCCACACGGCTACACCTTCCAGGTTCTGAGAAGTCGCGTAAACCTCTCCATAGCGAATACTATCGCGGACCACTATTTCGAAAAGGTAGTGCAGCTTGTTCTTCCTTTCCACAGGGTCCGGAAGCAGATGGGTAAATATCGGGGAATCCTGAAACGCACGGGATAGAACCCGGGCCGCAGGTTTTACTCCTGACTTTCCCACCGGCATGAGATTCTTCAAGTCGTCCACAGCCGTTTTCTCCTTACTACGAAGATGTACTTCCGTAAGTAATGGCTAGATCCACCTCGTTCTCTTGTTCCGGCCAGACCCCCTGTCATTGCGAGCTTATCTGCTGGCTTTGCTAGCAGGCCGAAGCTGAAGCAATCTCATCTTTGTAGATTGCGTGTCGCTGAAACCAGCGGCCTGTCGCCAGGCCGACGAAAAGTCGGCACGCTCCTCGCAATGACACACGGTGTAGAAGCCATCTATACCCACCTTGTTCTCTTGCTCCAGCTCTTTGCCGAGCCGGTAGTGGGTAATTTCTCCTCCACCAGGGACAATTCCACCAGCCGCCAGAAGCCGGCGGCATCGGCGCCGGTGACGACCGCCTTCTCGTGGGCCTCACTCAGCGCCACCGGGTAACCATGCCCGCGCCGGCACTGGTCAAGGATAAGGCTGTGGGCCAGGCCAAGCAGACTGTCGTTGTTGGCCACCCAGTAAGGCACCTCGACCCGGGCAACCTCGTCATCCAGGTTCAGGTAGAAGAAGTGCACCTGGTGGGGGCCGTACCGACTCTGGATTTTGGAAGAGCTGATGAAGGTGTCCGACCTCTCCCCAGGTTCAAGCAGCCCGGCAAAAAGCTCGCGGTCGCGCACACCGGCCACGGCATCACACTCCCTGGTCTCACACGCTGGACAGTGGTCGCTGTCGACTGTCTCCCGGGGGCAGAGCGCCACCCGCAGGGCATTGACGACATCCATACTGCGGGGAAAGCTGATGTAGCTCGCCACAGCAAGCTGTCTCTCCCCGCTCAGCTTGTGCAGCCCCTCCAGACACCTCAGGAACCCTTTGTCCAGCAACTCCTCGGTGACGAACTCAGGGTATGGCTCCAGCCCCCAGAGTATCAGAGAGCCGTCGAGCAGTGCCACGGTCGGGCTATCCGTTGACGCCTCGGCCGCCAGCTCGGACAACCGGCGGGCTTCATCGACGGCACGCTTCATGCCCAGGAGCGCGCCTTCAATCACCTGCTCACGACCACGCACTCCGGGTGCGGCAATCACCAGGTCTTCATCCCCGGAATAGAGGCTGGGCTGGCTGTCCAGAACTGCCGCCGGACTGGTACCGTAGCGCAGCACCACCGAGCCGATGTTTATCAGGTAGCACCGGGCAGCACGGTGCCGGTCAACGTCAATATGGGAGCCGTCAGTGGCAACCACGGTGAAGTCGGCAGGTGTTGCAGGCGCCTCGTGATGTCCGTCAAGCCCGTCCACCAGACCGGCCACCAGCCAGGTCGTCCGGCTGGCATCAATCTTATTTTTGAGGGCTTCCACGTCACCGGCGTACCTGCCGAGGGCCTCCCGGGCATGCTCAAGGCGTTCCTGACGCTCCCGGCCTCTGGCCTTCAGCCGGGCCACCATATCGCCCACCTGGGAAATGAGCTTCGTAAGGTCCAGGGACATATCGGCCACCCCCAAGGAATGCCAACCCGTACTATACCGAAAGTATAGTGAATCAGGCCGGTGAACTCAAGGAGAACGTATAACTTCAGTGTGTGAAATAAAGTCAGTATGTTACAATCTGGGAGGGGTGTCGCCTTGCTGCCAGTCCTGCTGAGTGTAGCCGTAATCTCGTTGTCCGGCGTGATGATGCCCGGACCGATGTTTGCTATCACCGTGGCCAAGAGCTACCGCAGCCCCTGGGCAGGGCCGCTGATAGCCATCGGCCACGCCGTGATAGAAGTCCCTCTGATACTGCTGATATACTTCGGCTTTGCCCGGTTCTTTGAGAACACCACGGTGCAACTCGTGCTGAGCATAGCCGGGGGAGTGATGATTATCTGGCTCGGCATCGGCATGTTCCGCGCCCGCACCGAGGTGGTCCACCAGGGCCGGGACCTGTCCTACAATGCAATCACTGCCGGCATCGTCCTCAGCGCCCTCAACCCGTTCTTTCTGCTCTGGTGGGCGACCGTGGGCAGTATGCTCATCATGAAGGTGGTCGACTATGGTGCTGCCGGACTGGTGGCGTTCACCGCGGTACACTGGTCATGCGACCTGGTGTGGCTGTCTATCGTGTCCGTCCTGATATACAGGACACAGGTGCTGTGGGGGAAACGGTTCCAGGAAGGGTTGTTTATCGCGTGCAGCCTGCTGCTGGTGGGCTTCGGGGGCTGGTTCATCGTGTCCGGTATCCAGCAGGCGGTGTAGGCTCCTACTGCCGTAGGGTGTAGGCTAGTACTGCCGGAGACTGCAACCGAGTACGCGGCACTCTGCGCACTCCACCTGGCAGGGCTCACAATGGATGGTGACACTGGTACCGGGCAGCCTGGTCTTGATGTCCTCTTCGATGTGGTCACACATAGCGTGCGCCTCTTCCAGGCTGGCATTCCGGGGCATTACTAGGTGCAGGTCAATGAAGCGCTGGTTCCCTGCCCTCCGACTTCGTATCGCGTGGAAACCGGCCAGTTGGCCACGGTGCTCGATGATAGTGGCGGTCAGTGTTTTTTCCTCTTCCTCCGGCAGCCGGGCATCAGCCAGTTCGCTGACAGACTTCCGGATGACATCATAGGCGGACTTGAATATCAGGATAGCAACGCCGAGGGCAATGATAGGGTCAAGAATGGCCAGTCCGGTGAGGCGTATCAACACCATCGCCAGCAGGACACCGGCGGCAGAATAGATGTCGGCGGTGATATTGCGGGCAGACGCTTCCAGCGCTAACGACCTGGTGGACCTTGATACCCGGGACAGATGACGCGCCAGGAAAATACTGACGACCGTGGAGAAGAGCATAACACCGATGCCGGCCTCAGTCATTTCCACCGTGGCACCGTCTACTATCCGCCTGACTGCAGAATAGACGATGAAGCCACCGGCGCCGACAATCAGCACCGCCTGTACAATGGCAGCAATACCCTCAATCTTACCGTGACCGAAAGGGTGGTCTTTATCAGCGGGCATCACGGCAATGCGGACCGCGAAGAGGGTGATAACTACGGCAATCAGGTCAAGGAAGCTGTCTGTCGCCTGGGCGGTAATGCTGATGCTGCCGGTTACCATCGCCACAATCGCCTTAGCGGCAATCAGGACAATGATAGTCCCGAGGGCGAGTCTGGCAGCACCACTTCTCGTGGAGAACATACGGCCTTGTTCCTCCCCGGGGCGTCCTCCCTCCCGGACCTATCGTGTTGTCAGGGTCGGGCCTTGCACGAAGCCCCGCCACTTCCCCTTGTGCCAGACCGCGAGCAACTGGGGCGCTACAAAGAGAGAACTATAAGTCCCGGCAATAACACCAATTAGCAGGACCACAGCAAAGTTCTGTATTGATACACCGACAAACAGCACCAGGGCCATCACCACCACCAGTGTCGTCAGGCTGGTATTCAACGAGCGGCTCATGGTTTCCACCAGGCTGCTGTTGACTACCACCTCAAAGTCCGGGCTGACTCCCCGCTGCAGGTTTTCCCGTATCCGGTCAAAGACTACCACGGTATTATTCACGCTGTAACCAATCACGGCGAGTATGCCGGTGATGAACATCAGGTTGATTTCCCAGCCGAATATGCCGCCGAGGATGGCGAACACTCCGAGCACAATGACGACATCATGAATCAGCGCTATGATGGCACAGGCACCATAGTGCAATGGTCTCGGCATGCGGCGGAAGGCCCAGGTGAGATAGAGTAGTATCCCTACCGCCGACACGGACACAGCGATACCGGCGGTTCCTGCCGTCTCTTCGGCAATCACCGGGTCGACACTTTCAAAACCCATCTCTTCAGCAGGTCCGAACTTCTCCTCAAGGCCTTCCCTGAGACTGGTCTTTTCCCCGGCAGTCAACTGAACCGTGTGGATAACCAAGTCACCCTGCCACTCATCGATCCGGCCGCTGAATCCCAGAGCGGCTAGTTCCTCTTCCGCTTCGGTGGGGTCCACGGCCTGCTCGAAGCTCAGCGTCGTGATTGAGCCACTGCTGAAGTCTATCCCCGGGTTCAGTCCCAGCACCAGCAGGGCGATGACACTACCTGCAAGGAGAACCGCAGAAATGGCGAAGAAAACTGGCCTCTTACCGACGATATCAAACATTTTTCTTTCCTGAGTATATGGTGAACAGACGTGTTTGCTTTGCCAGATTGGTTCCTATAAAAAGCCGCAGCAACGTCCTGGTTGCGACGATGGCCGTAATCATGCTGACTGTCACGCCAATCAGTAGAGTCACACCGAAACCCTGCACCGAGCCGCCGAAGGCAATAGACCCACCCACCCAGATGAGAATACCGCAGACAATCATTGTAGTGATATTGCTGTCTCTTATCGCCGTCCAGGCACGGTTGAACCCGGCTTCAGTGGCGGCACCTAATGCCCGGCCCATCCGGAACTCCTCCTTCATTCGTTCGAAGATGAGCACATTGGCATCCACAGCCATACCAATGGACAGGACGAAACCACCGATACCCGCCAGGGTAAGTGTAACCCCCAGCAGCTTAAATAGCGCCAATACTATCGCCCCATAGAAGACTAGGGCCAGGCTGGCCATGAGTCCGGGGATACGGTAGTACGCAATCATGAAGAGCATCACCAGAACAATGCCAATTAAGCCTGCCCGGACACTGAGGTCAACGAAATCCTCCCCGAGCTTGGGCTTGACCGTCATTTCTCCCACTCTGGTAAGTGGTACCGGCAGACGCCCGGCGTTTAACTGCTTGGAAAGTTCCGTGGCTTCCGTCATGCTCAACCCTGTAATGATGCCTCTATCTGTGATTACCGCCTGGACTCTGGGAGCAATCGGCTGGCCGTCATCACCGAGTAGCGGCTGGTCCCCCTCGAAGATACCCAGTGGCTGATTGCCTACCACCAGCCGACCGGTAATTTGCTCGGATAGTTCTATTCCCTCCTCGTTCCACTCAAAGTGCAGCTCTATCTCACCGAACTGTCCGCGGTCGATATAGGTGTTCTCCTTGAAGTAGCTGCTGTTGAGTGCCTTCTCCTCACCGTTAACCGTGCCCATAGCCGGTACCCACATCCCTATCGTTACCGGCTCTCTTTCCTCTTCCTCATCAACCGGCTCTTCTACATCGCCTTCACCTTCTTCGGC
>Ga0307379_10007700_pt1 | contig 14599 bp, 9 predicted proteins | sample UN2MG_FD_202237 | JGI IMG/M metagenome (GOLD analysis project Ga0307379, IMG submission 202237) | Soil microbial communities from Risofladan, Vaasa, Finland - UN-2 | ecosystem: Environmental > Terrestrial > Soil > Coastal area > Acid sulfate soil | place: Finland: Risofladan, Vaasa | collected... | reverse complement strand
CAGCAAAGCGATATCGATCTGCTCGGCACGGTCGGCAAGCCGCCATTCCGGCAGGCTCGATATGCTCAGCCACTCCTTCGAGACACCCAGCAGCCGCTCCGTCTTGCCGTGCATCTTCAGCAGAATTCCCATCTGCATCGAACTCAGATCGCCCGCCAGACCATCCAGAAGCACCTCGAAATACTGATTCACAGCCACCAGCGGCTCGCACCATTCCCTCGACACCAACTCCATAAGACTCTCACGCACGCGCTTCCTCTCGGCCATAAGCCGCCGATTCTCCACGAAAAGAGCGCGCCTCTCCAGATTCCGCCGGGCCACCACGCGCAACTCCGCAGGAGTAAAAGGCTTCGCCAGGAAATCATACGCCCCCAGCTTCATAGCCTCCTCCGCCGAGTCAGCCGAGCCGTACCCCGTCACCACCACCGTTGCGACCTCGGGATCCTCCTGCCTGATCCGCGAAAGCAGCGCCATTCCATCGATGCCCGGCATCATTACATCTAGCAGAACAAGATCAGGAGCCAACTCGTGAAAAGCCTTCAGACCCGCCGCGTCATCCGGCACCGTCACCACGCGCCAGCCCGCCTTCTCCAGCACCTGCCGGCATGAATCGCGCATCGACTCCTCGTCGTCGATCACCAGCACCAGTTTCTGCTCGGCGGCTGCCATTGCCATCACCTTGCCGGCGGGGGATGTCTCGCCCGCCCGTCCTTCGCAAATAATAATGATACGCACGGCTATAAGCAAAAACTATGCCAAACCACCTCCCGTGCAATCCCGGAACTCCCCAAACGGCCTCATGCCCGCATTCAAGGCACCCGATGGGCCGAAATGCCCACTCGTCCCATCCCCCAAACCGCTCGGCCAAACCCCGTCGGATGGGGAAAATCTCCCCACCGCCGGGGCAATCCTCCCCGCCTTCCGTCAGCGCCTCCGCGTCACGCTCCCCGCCCCGCGTCCGCGCCTCCGCGTCACGCTCCCCGCTTCCCATCGCCTGACTCATCACTCCTTCCCACCTTCCGCCGGCAGCACTTCGCGGCGCAAAATCCTGAACCCCGCCGCGCTTGCGGCAGATTTTAGTTGACACCGCGAAATTTTCATGCTATAATTCCAATGGTTGACGGCGATGCGGATTCCGAGCGACCCGCCGGACCAACGGGCGATTAGCTCAGCCGGCTAGAGCGCCTCCCTTACAAGGAAGAGGTCACTGGTTCGAATCCAGTATCGCCCACCAGAAATCAGGCCCCGTAGCTCAATTGGTTAGAGTGCCAGACTGTCGATCTGGATGTTGTGGGTTCGAGTCCCATCGGGGTCGCCATTCGTGAAAAACTGATGCTTCCGTGAGCAGGGCGTGCCACGATGCAACGGACGGCGACGCATATTTCAACAAACACAACAACCCCCAGGGCTGTACGGCCTTGGGGGTGTTTTTGTACCGGTCGCCCTCGGGCGGCCGGCCCGTCGTCGGCCACGCCCAATGCGAAGGTGGAAGCAGCCGTTTCAAAGTGAATGCAATAGTCGAGTTGTACACTCACACGTGGATATGTGTGGCATCTGATGACTGCTTCTTTTCAGCCTGATCAGAACCCACTGGAGATGTTTCAGAGGGAGTTGCTATGAAAACTCGTGTAGCCGCATTTGTGTTTGGAGTGGGGACAGGTGCAGTCATAGTATTTGCGATTCTTCTGCTTTGCATGACAAGTGGAACTGAATTCAAGACCTATCTTATGAAATACGGAGACCACGATGGAAACGGTGTTGTTGCCACATCAAAATTCGTTGTTGTCTTTGAAGGAATGAAGGACATCGGCGCAGGCGCTTCTCATGTAACACTTCAAGGCAAGGATGGCATAATACCTGCTTTCTGGCGTGGCTACTCCGAGAGTTGGGGCGCTATAGGCAACCAAATTACCGACATGAATCTTTATCAACCTGCCTTCGGCCGTGCGATTCTCTTCTTCAATAAGCAAACCATCATGGTCGAAGAGGAGGCAACAATTCTACGTGTGGGTTCCGACACTTTCGCTCTTGATGAGCAACTTGTTGTTGTAGTCGATGAAGAAGGCGTGCCGCGGCAAGTGTCCCAAGCAGAAGCGATAAAGTTTGTTTCCTCTCTTCCAGAATGGTTTACCGACGACAGTGTTTCCGCTAGACCGCCGGCGGGGATATAAACATGCACACTCGCCAAGCCTTCCTTGCCCGCCGTAGACTTGGCGATCGCGGGAGCGGAGGCGGAAAACCGCGGGGACGCAAGAAGAAAGAGGGCGGGTGGTCGTGGATGTTCAGAGCCGGGGGCGGGAACTTGCGGGCGGTGAGCATGCGGAGGGAAATATGGCACAGGTTCCTACCTCAAATCTGACACAATGGCACCGTGCATCGATATAGAAGAGACTGCCAGTTTGACAGATCAGCCTGCCAGTTTGACAGGTAGACCGAAGATAGGAGTTGGTTCGCACATAGCATGAGATGCAGTGATATCAACATATTGTGATTTTTTCCGCTGGAACACCATATGTTGGCACGGTTTTTGCAGTGACATAGGCCGCAGTGTATGTCCTATAATCGAGGAAGAATAGAAAGGATGTCTACGATGGGTAAGAAAACGGTGCGATACAACAAGTCTGGTGCAGAAAAGTTGCCTAACAACAAACCAGCAGTTTACAGGATTCAGACGGAGTCAGGCAGAACAAACTACGTCGGTACCGCAAAGCGGGGCCGTGTGACCGAGCGCGTGCAAGAACACCTTGCTGACGCGAAGATACCCGGCAGTAAAGTGAAGATTGAGCAGACTCCCTCTATTAAAGAGGCGCTTAGGCGGGAGCAGAATATCATCACACGAACACAGCCCAAGTACAACAACCAAGGCAAGTGAGAGGTACTGACTGCGCCCGAATTCACGCGGTTGAGAGCCATTTGAGAATCTCGTGTACTGTTGCGTCAAACATGTCAGGGAAGCCCCTCTGCTCCGAATGTCTGAACTGTGGGGTGGAACGTGAAGAGTCATTCTGTGATATAAGACAGCCATGGCTGAAGCAGCGAAAAAACCCTCAGTTATCAATTTGGACTCTTTGCTTGAAATTGCTATGAAGGGAGTGCGGAGGGGCGCTGCCTTTCTGGCTCTTGGAGCAAACTCGGCAAGGGATCCACACTTCATCTCCTATCAGCTTCCGAAGGATTGTCTGCAATTCTTCAACGACGATCTGCCGGCGCCCACCATCGCACATTTCAAATCCGAATTCGAGAAATGGATTGTCTGGAATGTGCTAAGAGAATTAATTGAGAGTTTCGCAGCGTTTCTTGATGAGGCATATCGAACCTGCTTGCTAGTCGACGTCAACAAGAAGATCATGACGTTAGAAGATGCACGCAGCCTGGACAGGAGTTTTGAACACAAAGGTGTTCCAGACAAACTGTCTGAGCTAAGGATTCGGTTCGGCATAGCAACAGAAAAAGAGACATACATAGTCAGCATAAACAGAGTTCGGAACAGCATTACGCATAGGCGCGGACTTGTAGGAGAGAGAGATACGAGGGATGAGGGCGTGCTTCGAGTTCATTGGTGGGCGATGGATCTGGTGGCGGTAATGTCCAATGGAGGGGAAGTTCACATTGCACCGCCATTCCAAGAGACTTTGATAATGGAAGGGGGCCAGATAGTTGTTCGCATCGTAGACAGGGAACGGGAGTTCAAACTGGGAGATTCGCTCCAGTTGTCGGTGTGCGACGTCGCTGAAATCTGTCACTTGATGTTAGAAGCAGCCAGAGAGATTCGCAGCTCTCTCTTGCAGCATTTGAAGCAGCGTGGCGTGACGATCTCTAGTCAAGACAGGGATTCCTCTGCTGAATAATAGGGTTCTTTCGGTTTCATTGTGGAACCTGAGTGTCTGCAACACGGAAGAGGGACGCGGCAGAAGATCTGTCGTTGAGTGCTGCTCTTCAGCCCCCAACGGGGGCGGCTCAATTCTAGCCCAGGGCGGAGTCTTCGGAGCCCTGGGTTAAAAGCACGCCACCCCTGTCAAAGCCCCGTAGGGGCCAATGGCATTGACTTAAGCATTCATACGCAGATCAGCTTTGCACCTCCTGATGCACCAACGGTGCATCGTACGATAGCCTATGGCAAGCGAACGCCCGAAGGGCGGAGCGCAGCCATAGGTTGACGTGCAGAAAAACATGACGCACTGAAGGTGCGTCGTAACAAGGCTTTACGTCGCACCTTCAGTGCTCAATAGTCTTTTTGGCTCGCCTACCTGGGGCGTCCTTCGGGCTTTCCAGCCCTCAGTTGCCCCAGGCTATCATACGAAGCACCGTTGGTGCTTTCAGAAAGCAGAACAGATACGAACTCGCGTGCAATACGCTTAAGTCAATGCCATTGGCCCCTACGTACGCCCTTGCCTGCGCAATGCCCTGCCAGGTCTTAGAAAGAACGAAAGCTGCCGGTGTATGAAGATGGCAGCGCCCGTTGCGTTCTTGATGGCACGGACTTGCACGGGCGGGCGCGGGCCACGGGCACACGGGCAAGTTTTCACTCGACCTTGACCCGGTGTGTGTGCAGTTCGCGGATGGTTGTGCCGCGGTATTGCGTGGCGGCGCCGACGGGATACTCCTGCGCGGCGGCGTCTTGCGGGATGGTGACTTGAAATCCCCGTATGGCGGATGCGTACTCCGGGCCTGGTGCGATGTTCGGCCGCACGGGGCGGAGGGCGGGATCGATTTAGGCGGTGTCATTCATCGGATATTCCCGTCAACTCATCCAATACCATCAGCCGGAATTCGCGGTAATCGAAGGCGATGCTCCGTTTTTGCGCGATGAAATGTGCGATTGCGCGGGCGTGGAGGCGCCTGGGCGACGAAGCGTCGCCCTGCGTCGTGGTATTTGTTGCGATGCATCGGCGCACGAACTCGCGCGCGGCGTCGAGGTCCGCGGGGGGCGCCGCGTCAGGCGCGTGTTCGCCAGGGCGGGTTTGAAACCCGCCCCTACCAGTATCTGCAGCTTCGTCGCCCGCAAACGGAGCTTGGCAAGGCGACGCTTCGTCGCCCGTTTTTCGGCAATTGACGACGACGTCGAATCCGACCGCGCCGGGTGCGGTCACCATCTTGAAGGTGTCGTGGGCCTTGTCGAAGGTGTGGATGGCGCCGACGTGCAGGCCGGCGGCCTCGAGGCCCTGCTGGATTGCCGCCCACACCTCGCCTGCGGAATTGTGGAAGACGAGCGTCATCCAGCCGCCGGGCTTCAGCACGCGGCGTATCTCGCAAAATGCGCGTGCCATCAGGTCGGCGTAATCGCCCACCGATTTCTGCTGAGTCTTGCTGACGACGGCCTCGGCCTGGGCGTTGGTGTACTGTTTCAGCCAGCTTTCCCACAGCAGGTTCAGCTCGGAATATTGGATATTGGAGCCGAATGGCGGATCGGTGAAAACGTAGTCTATCGAGTCGTCGGGCACGTTCGACAGGTCCGTTGCCGATTGTGTGGAGATGCAGCATTCGTTGTTGCGGCTTGCGGGCGTGCCATTGCGCAGGTCGCGGTGTGCCTTGGCTATTGCGTTGAGCTTGCGTTCGAACAGCCGGAATACGTTCATCTCGGGGTAGAATCCCGGGATGTACATCGTGCCGAGGATCGGCCCGGGCGAAATGTTCAGCGACGGGATGAACTTGTTGAGGCGCGACGCCCGCTGCATCACGCCGGTGACGGCGAATTGCAGGCTGGGACGCAGCGACTTGTCGGCGCGGCTCGCCTCGCGCCACAGCGCCGCAACGCACAGCAGCGCCCGGCGTGTGAACAGGCCGTCGATGGTTGTTATGTCGTCGTGATGCAGCCTGCCGATTTCATCCGCCTTGCGGGGGATCGGGTCGGTCGGATACCACAGGCCGCCGGGCCAGGGCAACTGTTCGATGCGCTCGATCAGCTCGAGGTCCGCATCGTCGATCGCCGCCTCGGTTTTCGGCCTGATGTAATCGACGCGTATGGGCTTCCAGCCGACGCGCCGGCTCGCTTTCTTGGTGATTGTGGCGTTGCAGCGCGGGCAGGGGTACTGTTCGCGCACCTTGCGGTTATCGTCGAGCGCCGCCTCCCACAGCGAGTATTCGCCGCCGCACTCGGGGCAGCCAAGCGTTCGCGACCACAGCATCTTCTCGAACGGCACCTCGCCGGAGGCCTCGCGGCGTTGTGTTGCGTACAGCCATCCATATTGCTGCTGGACCTTGTTGAGCAACTGTTTTCCCGCGCGCAGGAAGGCGTCGGCGTCGACTGCCCGGCAGTGGTTGTGCGCGAAGAACGTGGCGGCCGGCGAGATGTCGCTGAGTATCGCGCGCCGGCCCTGGCGGATCGCAGCTATGCCGGTCATACCCGACCCGCAGAATGGGTCCATCACGATCTGCCCGGGTTGAGTGTAGTGCGCGATGAATTTTTCGATGCCTTGCGGCGGCACCTTCGTGTGATAGGTGTGCGCCCGGTAGAAGCTCGTGCCTTTCCCGGCTTTCACGTCGGCCGAGAACGGCTCGTTCGGATAGCCGCTGTCGGGGCGGTCGGCCTGGCGGATGAAATCGGCGATGCCGGAGTTGGCCGCCCACGTATGGGGATTGGTGGGGGCAGGTTTCAAACCTGCACTTTCATGCTCAGCCATCGTTCAATCGCTCCCGGATGAAGTTTGGCGCGGCGACGTCGCGTCGCTCCCGGATGAAGCTTGGCGCGGCGACGTCCCGTCGGCCCCGAACGGAGTTCGGCAAGGCGACGTTTCGTCGCCCCTCCTGCCTCGGATAAGCCGGTCGCCGAGGTGCGTGTGGCGTGCGCGGACTGCGTCGTTTCGGACGGCCCGCGCCACGGCTTTCATCGTACCTACGAGCACCACGAGCTTGCGGCCGCGCGTGATCGCCGTGTACAAGAGGTTGCGTTGCAGCATCACGTAATGCTGCGTTACCACCGGCACTATCACGATGGGATATTCGCTGCCCTGGGACTTGTGTACCGAGATGGCGTATGCATGCACCAGTTGGCCCAGCTCGTCGAAATCGTATTCGACATGGCGATTATCGAACCTCAACATGGCGGTCTGGTCGACGCGGTTGATCCGCTCGATCCGGCCGATGTCGCCGTTGAAGACTTCCTTGTCGTAGTTGTTGCTGATCTGCATCACCTTGTCGTTTGTGCGGAAGGTTCGCTGCCCGCGCTGAACCTCGACGCCCGCGGGATTCAGCCATTGCTGCATCAGCAGGTTCAGGTTTGCGGCGCCCACCACGCCACGATGCATCGGCGTGAGCACCTGGACGTCGTCCATCGGGTTGGCGTGGAAACGTTCCGGTATGCGCTCGACGATCAGCTTGCGGATCACCTCGGGCACGTTGTCGGTGTCGTTTTCCTTCACCAGGTAGAAATCGGGCAGCATCTCGGGATCGGGGTGTGTCAGCGGCATCTCGCCGTGGTTTACGCGGTGCGCGTTGACGATGATCATGCTGCGGCGCGCCTGGCGGAAGACTTCCTCGAGGCGCGCGACGCGGACGATCCGCGAGCCGATGATCTCGCGGAGCGTGTCGCCCGGCCCGACCGGCGGCAACTGGTCGACGTCGCCGACCAGCACAAGCATCGCGCGCGGTGGTATTGCAGCCAGCAGGTGATGCATCAGGTTGATGTCGATCATCGAAGCTTCGTCGACTATCACTGCATCGGCTTCCAGCGGCGTGCTTTCGTTGTATCCGAAGGAGGCGTCGCGGGGGTTGAACTTCAGCAGGCGATGTATTGTGGAGGCCTGCCAACCTGTTGCTTCCGACAGCCGTTTGGCGGCGCGGCCGGTTGGTGCTGCGAGGGCTACGCGCAGCTTCTTCGCCCGCAGGATCGGAATGATGCAGTTGACAATCGTGGTCTTGCCCACGCCCGGCCCGCCGGTGATCACCGTCAGCTTGCTTTGCAGCACGTCGGCGAGCGCCCGCATCTGGCTTTCGGCCAGGTCGATATTCTGGCGCTCCTGCACCCACTCGATGGCGGCATCCACCTTGATGCTCCCCAGCGGGCTGCAGCCGCCGGCAAGCAGCAGCAGCCGCTGCGTAACGCTCATCTCGTCTTCGTGCAGGCTGCGGAGGTAAACCGGCATGTCGTCGAACGACTGGTCCACCACGACCATGTTCTGCTTCTCGAGCGAGCTGATCGCGTTTTCAATGATCAGCGCGTCAACGCCCAGCAGGCGCTCGACCTCGACCACGAGCTGCTCCCACGGATAGCACGAATGCCCGTCGTCGCGCAGTTCGTGCAGGCCGAACAGAACGCCTGCCTGCGCGCGCTCGGGCGAATCGGCGGCGAAGCCCATGTTGCGTGCGACCGCATCGGCCGTGCGAAAACCGATGCCCGAGACGTCCGACGCCATCCGGTATGGATTCTCCTTCACAACCAGGATAGTCGACGATCCGTATGCCTCGGCCACGCGTGCGGAGAAACCCGGTCCCAGCCCCAGGCCCTCGAGGAAGATCATCGCCTCGCGGCGCGCGGCGTGCTTCTTCCAATCGATTATCAGCTTCTCGAGCTTCTTCGGGCCGATGCCCGGAACTGCGCGAAGGCGCTCCGGCTCGTTTTCGATGATCTCGAGCGCCTTTGCTCCGAAGGTCTTCACGATCCGTTCGGCGAATTTCGGCCCGATGCCGCGAATCAGGCCCGAGCCAAGGTACTTGATCAGGCCCGGTATGCTCGTGGGCACCAGCACTTCGTAGCGCTCGACCTTGAACTGGCGGCCGAACTTCTTGTGTGTTGTCCATTGCCCCTCGAGGCGCATGTGCTCGCCGGGCCGCAGCGAAGGCATTGCGCCGACGATTGTGCCTTTCTCGCTCGAGCCGTTGGCCGTGAAGCGTGCGACAACGTAATCGCCCGACTCCGACGAGAACGTGATGCTCTCGACGGTGCCCTCCATTCGCTGCAGCTTGCCGGTTGTTGGGGTAGTGTCTTCCATTGCAGAAGATTTTAGCAGGCGCAGGCGTGAAACGCAAGCGCCATGCACAGTGTTGATCTGCTCCCGTTCAGCCGCCGTGTTCGCATTGCATCCGCGCGAGCACCTCGTCCAGCGTGCCGCAGAAGGGGCCGGGCGTTTCCATTTTGATCGAGACCAGTGCGGCGGCAAACTTCAGCGACGGCGCCGGGCTGTGCGTCAGACGGCGTGTCATGTATGCCGCGAAGGTGGTGTCGCCCCTGCCGGTGCGGCCGGAGATGTTGCGGTTGGAAAACGGCTCGAACAGCGTTTCGCCATTCACCCGCGCCAGCACGCCGCCGGATTCGGTGATGACGATCTCCGGGCAGCCCCACGATTCGATCTCGCACGCTGCCCGCTCGATGTCGTCGAAGCCCGTCAGCAGCTTCGCCTCGACCACGTCCAGCTTGAGGCGGTCCATCTGCGCAACGATCTCGCGCTTGGCGGGCACGTCGCAAAAATCAATCCTGCGTGTGGAGGTGTCTACCTGCCGCACGAAGCTCTGCATGTCGGTGGAAAGGCTGTGGCCGCGGCCGGCAAGCCCGCCGATCAGCTCGAGCGTGAATTCGCGGTCGGAAATGCCTGCCAGGTGCAGGAACCTGGTTTGGATGTCCGGCACCTCGGCGAGGCTGATGGAGCCGGCGTCGCATTTCATGATCATCTCGCGCACGTCTACGTCGGGCGTCGGATGCACCACGCGGTTGCAGGTCGTGACCGGCGCCGGAATGATGAAAACGTCGGCGCCGGCCTGGCGCGCCGGATCGAGCGTGCCTGAATCGGCTTCGGCCATCTTGGCGACGACCGCCACGCGGGCGCCGGCACGGGCGGCCGCCATTGCACCGCACAGCACCGCGCTGCCCGGCGCCGTGTGAGGCTTGCCGCCATAGGGCACGATCTCGTCGATGCACATGTGGCCCAGAAAAGTTATGTCGTACTTCATTTGGTCTTGCCTGATAGAATTGTTTTGGGCGTGGCCATTTTCAGACACGTCCGAACGTGCAGCTTTTCGATTTTGTTCTGCATATTGTAGTATGCTGCTGCGCTATTTTCTGCATACATACGAGAATGCAAGAAATGTTTGGCCATCGGAGCCGTGCAGCGCTTGCGCCAGTTTGTGGCATGGGACGGTTGCACGGCGTACGTAGGGGCAGGCCGCACGGAATTCGGCCGGTAGGCCGGATTGCGGGTGTTGCCTGCCCTCCGAAAAACTACACCTAACGGAGGGCGGGGAATACCCGCCGAAGACCAGCCTCCGCCGAAGCGGCTACGGCTGGCTCGCGGCATGCACCCCGCCCCTACGAAAGAACGAGGGCACACCACTCATGCCGGTGTATGAGAATGGCCACGCCCAATTGTTTTCGTGGTGCCGGCATCGAGCGCGAATGGGGGATCGTCCCGCAACCTGATCTTCACGAATGAATCGTTCTCCGCACACGCTTCGAAGGTTGCGGCGTCGCGGGTGAGTTTCACCTTCAGTCGCTGGAATTGAAAGCGAACGTGTTGAATTATATCGGTGCAAGCCTTGCGATTCAAAGTAAGATGGTTCACGCGGAGCCGCGGAGACGCGGAGGGGAGGAGAAGAAATGATGAATGATGAGTGAACAAAGACGGCGTGCGTGCGCGTCCGGTGTCATGTGATGGCACGGACGTACACGGACGAGCACGGACTGACGCAAGCTAGAATAGAAGCTGGCACGGGCTGATACGGTGCGGCAATCTGCTTTCATCATTTACAGTATCGCTCATCACTCGATTCCGTCCGTGTTCGTCCGTGTTGGTCGGTGTTCGTCCGTGCCAGTATAGGCCATCACTCATCACTCACTTCTGTCTTCGCCTGGAGATTCTTCCGAAGCAGGCGCCATGCGTCGTCGGAGTGCGCCGCTTCGATGAGCTGTTTGCGTGCATCGGGGATGAGCAGCATTCTCGCAATCGCCTCGAGGATGGTCACCTGGCTTTCGACGTCGGCGGCGGGCGTCAGGATCATGAATACGAGATGGACGGGCTGGCCGTCGGGGCTGTCCCAGGGGATGCCCGCCAGCGATCTTCCAAGGACCACGCGCGGATTGTCGACGGACGGCATTCGCGCGTGAGGGCACGCGGCCCCGGAGCCGATTCCGGTGCTCATCATTTTTTCCCGGCTGGCTACTGCATCGAGAATCGTTTCGGCGGGCGGCATGCCATCTTCCCGGGCCAGCGATTCGGACAGCTCGCGAATGGCTCCCAGCGGTGCATCGGCCTGCAGTTCCATCACGAAGCGTTGCGGCATGAAGAAGCTCTGCACGCTGATCTTGCGGCGGCGCTTCAGCGACCACGCCATCCACGGACCGACTATCGTGGACGACGCGACGGCTCCGAATATGATCGCCACAAACACCGGCAGGCCGATCAGGCCGATCTCGAGTGCAAGCAGCGCAACCACCACCTGCATCGCACCGCCGGGCGTGTGGGCTATGGCAACGGGCATTCGATCGGGCGGGGCGATGTCTGATTTCATAGATCCGAGGTATGCCCCCATGAACCGCCCGCCTATGCCGACCACCGTCAGGCCGAGCACCAGCAGCGGGTCGAAGCCTTCCAGGAAATCCACGCGAAGCCCGATCCCTACGAAGAACAGCGGCACGAATATCGAGTGGACCATCTGGTCGATGATTTCGCGGGAGCGTTCAGACATCGCGCCGCTGCCGCCGGCCATTATTCCCGCGAGAAAGAACCCGAACAGCGCGTGGATGCCGAGTGCCTGCGTGAATGCTCCGCAAAGAAGCCCGACGAGCACCACGAACGTGAGCGATGTGCCCGGTTGCGGGGCATCGACCGTGCGCAGAAGCATCAGGCCGCGGTCGACAAGCCGCCGCCCCAGCGTCAGGCAGAAGGCGGCGAATGCGATTGTGCCGGCAAATGTGATGACGGCGCCGGCGGCGGTGCCCGTGCCTACCGCCGCGCCGAGGATCAGAGTGAAGACTAGCCAGCCGACGATGTCGTTGATAGTGAGGGCGGACAGGATCAGCAGGCCCATGTCGGTCTTGAGAATCTTGAGGTCATGCAACGCCCGCAACGCGACGGGCAGATCGCTGATGGTCAGGGCGGTGCCGACGAATGCGGCTGAGATGATTATGCCGGCCCCGGGCGGCAGATAGTTTCGCGGGATCAGAAACGCCGCCAGGAACGCGAGCACGAATGGTATGATGATGTCGCTGAAAGCGATGGTCGAGGAATTCCGCCGCTGTTTCCACGCCATTGAAATATCAACGTCGAGGCCGCTGCTGAGCAGCAGGAACAATACTCCGACCCACGAGACGGTTTCGAGTGCGGCCTGCTGCGCAACACCCGGCGGAAAAAGGTGTTCGAACAACTGCGGCGAAACACGGCCCAGCACGGTAGGCCCGGCCAGGACGCCCACGAGCACTTCGGCCGCGATGGCAGGCTGACCGTAGCGGCGAAACAGCTCGCCCAGGCCCCGCGCCAGCGCCAGAAGCACCAGCATCTGTATCAGGAAAACGAGGATGTTTTCCTCGTTGAGAACGCCGATTGTATCCATACAAAAGCCCGTCGTCTGTCTTGCGTAACCGTTCGCAATGCCACAGCGGGCGTCAATCCCTGGGCCGTTGCCCGAGCAGCACAACGTCCCGTAGCGTCTCGATATTCTTCGCGCTCAGCCACCGATCGTCGAAGCGGGGATGCTGCACGATCTGGGCTATCGCCGCGAGAGCCTTGAGATGGAAGTTTCGCTGGTCGCGCGTGCCGGCGATAACGAAAACGGCGTTCACGTTGGGCGCGGTCTCGGAGAAGGTCAGACCTTGGCGGGGGCGCGCGAGGAGCACGTCGAAGGCGCCTTGGCCGTCGATGATCACGTGCGGAATGGCGAGTGTGGGGGTGATGGCTGTGCTGCTTTCCTTTTCGCGCTCGCGCAGCCGCTGCAGCAGAACGTCGCGGTCGATGTGGAGGCGTTCGCTGAGTGTGTCGGCGGCGCGCTCGAAGAATTCCTCCAGCGAGATGCTCTCCTGGATATCGAGCACGGCGCATTTCTCGATGATGTCGTCGAAGCGATCGGCTGTGATATCGTCGCGTTCGCGGATGATCTCCTTCAGCTCGGTCTCGAGCATGTGCGCCGTCAGCTCTCGTGCCGTGATCCGCTCGATGAGATGCAGCAGGGCGTATTCGCGGTTGGTTCTGATGCGCCCGTAGAACCAATAGACGAACATTCCGCCGAGGATCAAGGCCGCTACGGCAGCGAGCGCGCTGGCACCCATGTTCACAACCAGCAGGGCGAACCCTCCGATGCCGACTATCTGCAGCCAGGGGTATAGAGGCGCCCGGAATTTCGGCTGATAGTTCTGCAGCCGGCTCTCACGCAATACTATGACCGACAGGCACGAGAAAACGTACGTCAGAATCAGCACGGTCGATGCGGCCTTGGCAAGCACCGGCAGCTTCAGCCCCAGCGATGCGAAAATGATCGCACCGGTGATGATGATGGAGACGTGCGGTGTCTTGAAGCGGTGATGGATTCTTCCGAAGAAGCCGGGCAGAAGGTTGTCGCGGCTGAGAGCCAGCGGGTAGCGTGCGGCGGCCATTATGCCGGCGTTGGCGGTGGACACGAACGCGAGGATTGCGGCAACGCTCAGCAGGAGCCGGCCGCTTGGGCCCATGAACGCGGCCGCGCCGTCTGATATGGGCGTTTCTGAATATTGCTCGGGCGAGGTGCCCAGTTTGCTGCCGAGAACGCCTGTCGTCACAAACACTACAAGCACATACAGAAGCCCGACCACCAGCAGCGACAGGCCCATGCCCAGCGGCCCATTGCGCCCCGCATCCTTCACCTCTTCAGCCACGCTGGTCACTTTCAGCAGCCCGCCGTACGACACAAACACAAGACCCGCCGTACTGAAGACGGCGGCCATTCCAGCGGGGGCGAACGGCTCGAAGTTGTGCACCGAAACCGACGGCAGGCCGCGAACAACATAGAAGATGAGAACCGCCACCAGGCCGGCCACCAGGGCCACCTGTGCGCGGCCCGCATGGTGGATGCCGAGGATATTGAGCATCACGAAAACAAGGCTCAAGCCTGCGGCAATTACGTGAATATTGACATCGACGATGAGCGCCGTGAACGCGGCCATCCCGATGAGGGCGAATGCGGTCTTGAGCGAAAGCGAGAACCAGGTCAGCAGGCCGTCGACTGTGCCGACTGCCGGCCCCATCGCGCGCATCACGTAGAAGTAGGAGCCGCCCGCCTTCGGCATAGCCGACACCAGCTCGGCCTCGCTGACCATCCCTGTCATGGCCAGAAGGCCCGCCAGCAGGTATGAAACAACGACCGCCGGACCCGCCTGAGCGTATGCGATTCCCGGCAGGATGAACAGCCCCGAACTGATCATCGCGCCGGACGCCACGCAGAATACGTCTATCAGACCCAGCGAGCGTTTAAGTTCCATGACACCTCTTTGGGCATGATGCCTCAGGCATGGGGCCTGTGTGCCTCGGTGCGCACACGGAGGTTTGCGGGCTGCATCCTCGTCATTGCGGCATAGGCCTCGGGCCTCAAGCGCGAAGCCTCGCGTGATTGTCAACGGGAATTGCCGTTGCCGATCCCCAACGATCTGGTGGTGAAAAGGGCGGTGTAGCTGTAGCCTTTTTCGGCAAAAAGCTCCTCCGCTCCC
>Ga0307379_10007699_pt1 | contig 14601 bp, 12 predicted proteins | sample UN2MG_FD_202237 | JGI IMG/M metagenome (GOLD analysis project Ga0307379, IMG submission 202237) | Soil microbial communities from Risofladan, Vaasa, Finland - UN-2 | ecosystem: Environmental > Terrestrial > Soil > Coastal area > Acid sulfate soil | place: Finland: Risofladan, Vaasa | collected... | reverse complement strand
AGCCTCGCGGGCGCCTGCCATGCGCGGCCCCGCCGCTCCAGCGAGGCCGACGCCTAGGCCGGCCAGCATCAACTCTCGGCGGCCAAGGGTCATCGCCGCGCTCCCTCGATGTGTGGGGCCGGGCCTGGAGCATAGACCGGGCGGGCTTGTTGCGCGGCGAAGTCGAGGACGAAGCGGAGGGTCTCATGCCCGGCGTGCAGCAAGGCGTCTTGGCTGTAGGCGCCGCCTTGGGCGTGCGTCAGCGGCACGTGAACGAACAGGGCGTCGCCGCCATTCGGCCGCGCCCATTCGAGCGACCGGTAGTAGAGGAAGTTGCAGAGATAGCGCCCGCAGGAGCGCGAGGCGGCGGCGGCGTGGCCGTTCGCTCTGAGATGGGCGGCAAGCGCGGTGACGGGCAGGCCAGAGTCGAGGCGCATCGCTCCCTGGGGCGAGATCGCCGGCGTGGCGGGCAAGGCGCCGCGCGCGTCGGCGCGGGAAGCAGCGCGGTTGTGGGCCGAGCGCTCGATGCGCAAACCCTGGGCGCGTGAGCTGACGCCAAAGTGAATCATAACATGCGGTTGCAGATCGGCGTGGAGACGCGGCGTGAGCGCGGCCACGGTGTCCCACTCCGTGGGCAGCACGCGTCTGTGGATGTCGCAGTCGGTCGACCCTTGTGCCGCCAACGCCTCGACGAGCCAGCCGGAGGGATTCTCGGCGACGCCCGGAAAGGGGCCAAAGCCCGTAAGGAGGACGCGGGACCGTGCCATGTCGTTGGCTTACAAGCGGTCTGCGCGCGAGGAAAGGGAATTCGCGGGCGTGGTTTACTTGGCCTCTTTGACTTGGGCTCTTTACTCCGGCTCTTTGAGCCCGACCAGGCGCCCAAGCTCCTCGGCGGCGGCGGCCGGCGTCAGCTCGCCAGCGCGGACCTTATCCTCGAGCTCCTGATAATGGCGGGCGGCGCGGCGACCGCCCTTGAAGGCGGCAAGCAGGCGCTGCTCGAAGATCTCGCGCATCCAGGACGTGGCCTGGTCGGCCCGCCGCTCGGCCAGGACGCCGGAGTCGCGGAGTGAGGCATGGCGCTCCTCGATCTTGTCCCACAGCGCGTCGAGGCCGCGGTTGTCGCGCGCCGACAGGGTCAGCACCACGGGCGACCAGCCCGCGTGCCCCGCAGCGAGAATGTGCAGCGCCGTCCGGTACTCCGTCGCCGCGCGGTGGGCGCGCTCGATATTATCGTCGTCGGCCTTGTTGACGGCGATGATGTCGGCAAGCTCGAGCAGGCCGCGCTTGATCCCCTGAAGTTCATCGCCGGCGCCGGGGATGGCGATCACCACGAAGACATCGACCATGTCGGAGACAGCGATCTCCGACTGACCGACACCCACGGTCTCCACCAGCACGATGTCGAAGCCCGCGGCCTCGGCCACGGCGATGGTCTCGCGGGTGGTCTTGGTGACGCCGCCAAGGCTCGCGCCGGCGGGCGAGGGCCGGATGAAAGCGTGAGGCTCGGCGGCGAGCCGGCTCATCCGGGTCTTGTCGCCGAGGATGGAGCCTCCCGTCCGCGACGAGGTCGGGTCGACGGCGAGCACCGCCACTTTGTGGCCCTCGGCGAGAAGATTGACGCCGAGCTGGTCGATCAGGGTGGACTTGCCGGCGCCGGGAACGCCGCTGATGCCAATGCGGATGGCCTTGCCGGTGAAGGGAAGCAGCACCTCCAGCAGCTCTTGCGCGCGGACCTGATCTTCCGGCTTGGCGCTCTCGACCAGGGTGATGGCGCGCCCCAAGTCCACGCGGTCTCCGGCGCGGATGGCCTCGGCCGTGCGGGCCAGATCGGCGGCCGCTTTGTCGGTATCGTTCATGGCATGCGGGGTAGGGGCAAACCGGCGCAAGCGCAAGTTGGATGTGGATGAGGCCCGGCGCGCTACTCGGCCGCCGCCTTGGCGCCGGTGACGCCAAGCTTGCCGAGGATGTCGATGGCCGCCTCGGCGATCGGCGTGCCGGGGCCGAAGATGGCCCTGGCGCCGGCCTCGTAGAGCTCGGGGTAGTCTTGCGGCGGGATCACGCCGCCAACCACAATCATGATATCGCCGCGGCCTTGGTCCTCGAGCGCCTCGCGCAGCGCCGGCACCAGGGTCAAATGGCCGGCGGCGAGCGACGACACGCCGAGGATATGCACGTCGTTCTCGACCGCCTGGCGGGCGGCTTCGTCCGGAGTCTGGAATAGGGGGCCGATATCGACATCGAAGCCGAGATCGGCGAAGGCCGACGCGATCACCTTCTGCCCACGGTCATGGCCGTCTTGCCCCATCTTGGCGACCAGGATGCGCGGCCTGCGGCCATGCTCGGTCTCGAAGCTCTCGACCAGCTCGGTGACACGGTTCATGTTTCCGTCCTTACGGCCCATCTCCGCCTTATAGACGCCGGTGATTGCCGAAACGTTTGCCCGGTGGCGGCCATAGACCTTCTCGAGGGCATAGGAAATCTCGCCGACGGTCGCCATGGCGCGGGCGGCTGCGACGGCGCCCTCGAGCAGATTTCCTTTGCCTGTCTCAGCGCTTTCGGTCAGCGCGTCAAGAGCGCGGGTGACGGCGTCCTCGTCGCGCTCGGCCTTCAAGCGCTCGAGCTTTTCGAGCTGCTGGCGGCGCACGGAGCGATTGTCGACTTTGAGGATGGCGATGTCGGCCTCGCTGTCGGGCCGGTACTTGTTCAAGCCGACAATGGTCTGGCGGCCTGAATCGATGCGGCCTTGGGTGGCGGTCGCCGCCTGCTCGATCATGCGCTTAGGAATGCCGGCCTCGATCGCCTTGGCCATGCCGCCGAACTTCTCGACCTCGTCGATATGCTGCATGGCGCGGGCGGCGAGATCGTAGGTCAGGCGCTCCACATAGAAGCTGCCGCCCCACGGATCGATGATGCTTGTGGTGCTTGATTCCTGCTGCAGCATGAGCTGGGTGTTGCGGGCGATGCGGGCGGAGAAATCGGTCGGCAGCGCGAGGGCCTCGTCGAGGGCGTTGGTGTGCAGCGACTGGGTATGGCCTTGGGTCGCCGCCATGGCCTCGATGCAGGTGCGCACCACATTGTTGAACACGTCCTGGGCGGCGAGGCTCCAGCCGCTGGTCTGGCAGTGGGTCCGCAAGGCGAGCGAACGCGGGTCCTTCGGCTTGAACTCGTCCATCATGAGTTTCGCCCACAACACGCGGGCGGCGCGCATCTTGGCGATCTCCATGAAGAAGTTCATGCCCGTGGCCCAGAAGAACGATAGCCGCGGCGCGAACGCATCTACATCGAGGCCGGCCTTGATGCCGGCGCGCACATATTCGATGCCGTCGGCGAGCGTGTAGGCAAGCTCGAGGTCGGCCGTCGCACCCGCCTCCTGCATGTGATAGCCGGAGATCGAGATCGAGTTGAACTTCGGCATTTGCTTGGAGGTGTAAGCGATGATGTCGGAGACGATGCGCATCGAGGGCGTGGGCGGGTAGATATAGGTGTTTCGCACCATGAACTCTTTGAGGATGTCGTTCTGGATCGTGCCCGAGAGCTTGTCGTGCGGCACGCCCTGCTCCTCGCCGGCGACGATGAACAGCGCTAGCACCGGCAGGACGGCACCGTTCATGGTCATGGACACCGACACCTGGTCGAGCGGGATGTGATCGAACAGGGTGCGCATGTCGTAGATGGAATCGATGGCGACACCGGCCATGCCCACATCGCCGGTCACGCGCGGATGATCGCTATCGTAGCCGCGATGGGTGGCCAGATCGAAGGCGATGGAAACGCCCTGCTGGCCGGCGGCGAGGTTGCGCCGGTAGAAGGCGTTGGAATCTTCCGCCGTCGAGAAGCCGGAATATTGCCGGATGGTCCAGGGCCGCTGCACATACATGGTGGGGTAGGGGCCGCGCAGATAGGGCGCCACGCCGGGCATGCCATTGAGGAAGTCGAGACCGTTCAGGTCGTCCGGGCCGTAAACCGCCTTCACCGAAATGCCTTCCGGCGTTTCCCAATCAGGCGTCTCGGATGCCAGCGACGGCTCGCGCGGCTCCTGGAATTCGATGTCTGAGAATTTCGGAATCCCAGTCACTTATCGTTCCTCTTCAGCCCCAGCGTAGCATGGGCGTCGTTCAGCACCGCAAGCATGTCGGCGCCGGCAAAGATGATGGCCTCAACGCCGGCGGACTTCAGCTCGGCTTCCAGGCCGCCCAGTCTGCCTGCAAGATAAATGTGTTTGGCCCCGGCCTCGGTGAGCGCTTTCGCCGCCCTTGCGCCCTCCGCAGCATAGACCGTGTCGGACGAGCACAGACAGGCGAGCGCCGCACCTGACGCCTTGAAGCCCTGCACCATATCGTCGAAGCTTTGCGTGCCTTCGGGCGCGAGTGCCGCGATGCCGCCCGCCTCGAACAGGCTCTTGGCGAAGCTTGCCCGCGTGTTGAAGTCGGCGGCTCTCCCCAAACAGGCGAGGAAGATCTTCGGCCGCGCGCCGTGCGCGGCGAGATAGGCATCGCTGCGGTCGCGCAAAGCCTCGAACGGCTCGGCGAGGCGCATGCGCCGCAAGGGTTCGGCTGTCTGCTCGCTTGGTGTATCGCACGCCACGGAGGGGGCTGCGTCAAGCACCGTCACAGGCTCCTCGGCGAGATCGGGGAAGTCGCTGGTACCGACGAGCGAGTCCTTGCGCCGCGCGGCAGCGGTCTCGCGCGAGGCCCGCACCTTGGCGACCTCGCGTGGGATGAGCCCGGCCCGCAGCGCCTCCGCGGGGCCGCCAGCCTTTTCGATCTCTTGGAAGAGTGTCCATGCCGTGGTGCAGAGTTCGTCTGTCAGGGCCTCGATGGCGCCAGACCCCGCGGCGGGGTCGGCGACGCGATGGAGGTTCGCCTCCTCGACGAGAATGGTCTGGGTGTTGCGGGCGACGCGGCGGGCGAAAGCGTCAGGCAGGCCGTGGGCAGCGCTGAACGGCAGCACCGTCACCGCATTGGCGCCGCCAATCGCGGCGGCGAAGGCCGCGATGGTGCCGCGCACGATGTTTCCGTGGGGATCGCGCTTGGTCATCATGCGCCATGCTGTCTCGGCGGTGACGAAGGCCGGTTCGGGTTCGAGCCCGCAGGCTTCCTCCACGCGGGACCACAGCTTCCGGATGCTGCGGAACTTGGCGATGGTGAGGAATTGGTTCTGGTCGGCGGCGAGGCGGAAGAAGACCATGCGCCGTGCGTCGTCGAGCGGAATGCCGCCAGCCTCCAACGCACGGAGATAGGCGACCGCTGTCGCGAGCGCGAAGGCGAGTTCTTGCGCCTCCGAACCGCCGGCCGCATGCACGGGCCTGCCGTCACCAACTGCAAATGGGCCCGCGAAGCCTTGCTCTTTTAACTCCGCAAGGAGGCCCGCGAAGACCGGCGCCATGTCGGGCCAGACGATATTGTTCCAGCCATTGGCGGCAAGTACGCCGATCGGATCGAAGCCAAAGCGGATGTTCACTGCGCTTGGTGGGATGCCTATCATATGCACCATGTTGGCGAGCATGAGGGCTGCATCTTTGCAGAGCGGGCCCAGCTGGAGCTCGATAGGGATGCCCCAGTCAAGATGGACGTCCTTAAGTGCATCCCTCAGCATGGCTTCGGATGGGGGAAGTCCGTAACCGTAGTCGCCGGCGGAGCCCTGGAACACCAGCGCGAGGCTGTTCGCGCCGTTATTCAGGTCTTCAAGGATTTGCGCGTTGGCCGCGGCGCCGTCGCTGATCTCGATGCGCGGCATCACCTCCCACGGCATCCCCGGCACCCGTCCTGGGATGACGTCCGCATCCCTCGCCGGGCTATAGAGCGGCTCGACGGCGATGCCGTCATAGCTTTTCGATTCGAGCGAGGAGAAGGGAGCGCCTTTCAGCGCCTGTTCCACGAGCGCCTTCCAGGCCGCCTTGTCGGCAGCCGGAAAGTCTCGGGCCAAGGGAAGTTCAGCCATGTCCATCAAAGCTCTAAGTGTTTCTGGTTTTTTCTCCTAGCAGAAGCCCGCGCGGCACGAAACCCGTGTGGAAGGATGGCCGTCTTCAAAGCCCGCCATAAACCCGGCTTGGCTTGCGACCTGCGCACCCGCTAAAGTGCCGCACAGGTAAGGATGAGGAGGCGGGAATGACAACGCGGAAGGCGGCGCCCAAGAAAAGCACGAGGCGCCCAAAGCGGGCCGAGACCGCCGAAATGGTCACCGCGCCGGCCGAGAGCGTCTATATCGGCCAGAGCGACAAGCCTGAGTTCATTTTGCTGCGGCTGGCGAACCGGCATGGGCTGATTACGGGCGCCACGGGCACCGGCAAGACCGTGACCCTGCAAGGCTTGGCCGAGGCCCTCTCCAACCAGGGCGTTCCGGTGTTTTGCGCCGACGTGAAAGGCGACCTTTCCGGCGTGGCCGAGAAGGGCGTGGCGAAAGGCTGGATCGAGGAGCGCGCCAAGGTGATCGGCTACGAGGTCGATTACCAGGCCTACCCCGTGATCTTCTGGGATCTGTTCGGCGAGAAGGGTCACCCTATCCGCACCACGATCACGGAGCTGGGGCCGCTACTGCTCTCGCGTCTGATGGATTTGAGCGAAGCGCAAGAGGGCGTGCTCAACATCGCTTTCAAGATCGCCGACGAGGAGAAGCTGCCGCTTCTCGATCTCAAGGACCTACAGTCCTTGCTGGAAGATCTGGCGGCGCGGGCTGACACGCTCACCACCAAATACGGCAATATCACCAAGGCCTCGGTCGGCTCGATTCAGCGTTCGCTTCTCGTGCTCGAGCAGCAGGGCGGCGAACATCTTTTCGGCGAGCCTGCTTTGAACGTCGACGATTTGATGCGGGTGGCGCGCGACGGGCGCGGCTATATCAACGTGCTCGCCGCCGACAAGCTCATGGAGAGCCCGCGGCTGTATGCGACCTTTTTGCTGTTCCTGCTGTCGGAGATGTTCGAGGAATTGCCCGAGGTGGGCGATCCCGACAAGCCGAAGCTCGTGTTCTTCTTCGACGAGGCGCATCTCCTGTTCCGGGATGCGCCCAAGGCGCTGCTGCAGAAGGTCGAGCAGGTGGTGCGCCTGATCCGATCCAAGGGCGTCGGCGTCTATTTCGTGACGCAGAACCCGATGGATGTTCCCGATTCCGTGTCGCGGCAGCTTGGCAACCGCGTGCAGCACGCGCTCCGCGCCTTCTCGCCGCTTGAACAGAAAGCGGTGAAGGCCGCGGCCACGACCTTCCGCGCCAACCCCGATTTCGATACGGAGAAGGCCATCATGGAGCTCGGCATCGGCGAGGCGCTGATCTCGACGCTCGACCCGAAGGGCCAGCCGACCATGGTCGAACGGACTTTGGTGAAGCCGCCGAATGCGCGGGTTGGGCCGATTACCGACGCCGAGCGCAAGGCAATCATCAAGGCGAGCCCCGTGGCTGGCGAGTATGAGACGCGCCTCGACCGCAACTCGGCCTATGAGATCTTGCAGAAGCGCACGGCTAAGCGGGTCGAGGCGGAGGCCGCCGAGGTCGAGGAGAAGGTGGCCACCAAGAAGAAGTCGGGCGGCGGCTCGCGCAGCGACGGGTTCTGGACCAGCCTCGGCAAGGCCATCGTCCGTGCCGGTGTGCCCATGGCGACCCGCGCGCTGGAGGACGCCATCAAGCGCGGCACGCTCGGCGGCGTCCAACGGCGGCGCTAGGTCGCACCGCGGCGCATCTTCCTGTGCTATCACGCCGCCCATGCTGACACTCGATTCCATCACGCTGCGCCTGGGCGGCCATCTCATCCTCGACAAGGCTTCCGCCGCCCTGCCGCCGAAGGCGCGGGTGGGGCTGGTCGGCCGCAATGGCGCGGGCAAATCGACGCTGCTGAAGCTCATCGCCGGGGTCTATGAGGCGGACGACGGCAAGATCGACGCCCCTTCTGGCCTGCGTATCGGCTACGTGGCCCAAGAGGCGCCGGGCGGGTCCGGTACGCCGTTCGAGACCGTGCTCGCGGCGGACACCGAGCGCGACGCGCTGCTGGCGGAGGCCGACCATGCCATGGACCCGCACCGAATTGCGGAGATCCACGAGCGGCTCAACACCATCGATGCCCATGGCGCGCCGGCGCGGGCGTCGCGCATTCTCGCCGGCCTTGGTTTCTCGGAAGACGCCCAGCATCAGCCGCTCGACACATTCTCCGGCGGCTGGCGCATGCGGGTGGCGCTGGCGGCGTTGCTGTTCTCGGAGCCCGATCTGCTGCTGCTGGACGAGCCGTCCAACCATCTCGATCTCGAGGCGGCGCTGTGGCTTGAGTCCTTCCTGAAGGCCTATCGCAACAGCCTGATCGTGGTGAGCCACGAGCGCGATCTGTTGAACACCGTGGTCGACTACATCGTCCATGTGGAGGGCGGCAAGACGACCCTCTACACGGGCAATTACGAGCAGTATGAGCGGCAGCGGCGCGAGCGCGAGGCGCAGACGGAAGCGGCGCGGGCGAGCCAAGAGGCCAAGCGCAAGAAGCTGCAAAGCTATGTCGATCGCTGGCGCTACAAGGCGCACACCGCCCGCCAAGCGCAGAGCCGGATGAAAGCGCTGCAGCGCATGGAGCCGATTGCGGCGGCGGCCGACGACCCCTCTCTGGTCTTCGATTTTCCGAGCCCCAAGGGCCTGCGTCCGCCATTGGTGGTGCTGGACGACACGTCGGTCGGCTATGCGCCCGGCGTGCCGGTGCTGTCGGCGCTGAACTTGCGGATCGATCCGGACGACCGCATCGCCCTTGTGGGCCGCAACGGCAACGGCAAGACGACCTTGGCGCGGCTGATCGCCGGACAGCTCACCCCGATGTCAGGCGCGTTGGCGGCCAGCGGCAAGCTGACGGTGGGGTATTTCGCGCAGCATCAGATCGAGGAACTGATCGCCGAAGACACGCCGCTGCAACATATGGAACGCTTGCTGCCGGGGGCGCGGCAAGGCGAGGTCCGGGGTCATCTGGGCCGCTTCGGGTTCTCCGGCGAGAAGGCGATGGTGCCTGTGGGGCAGCTTTCCGGTGGGGAGCGCGCCCGGCTGTCGCTGGCGCTGATCACGCGAGACGCCCCGCATATTCTGATCCTCGACGAGCCCACCAACCATCTCGACGTGGAAGCGCGCGAGGCGCTGGTCCAGGCTCTCGCCGGGTTCGGCGGCGCGGTGGTCGTGGTCAGCCATGACCGCCATCTCCTGGGACTGATCGCCGACCGGCTCGTGCTTGTCGCCGACGGCACGGCGCAAGAGTTCGACGGCACGCTCGACGACTACCGCGACCAGGTTTTGGGCGCGGGCGCCGCGAAGGGAAGCAATGGGGGTTCCGCGAAACGGGGCAACCGCAAGGATGAGCGGCGCTTGGCGGCAGCGGCGCGCGAGCAAACCAAGGCCTTGCGCAAGGCTGTGGTTCAGGCCGAGGCCGAGGTGAAGCGGCTTTTGCAGAAGCGCGACGAGATCGACGTGATGCTATCGGCGGGTGCCGAGGGCTCATCCGCCAGCGATCTCATGAAGACGCGCGGCGTGGTCGCGCGGACGCTCGCCGACGCCGAGCGGCGGTGGCTGGAAGCGAGCGAGGGTGTGGAACAGGCTGTCGGGGGGGCCGAGGGCTAGGCCCCAAATGCGAAACGGGCGACCGCTTGGGTCGCCCGCTGAACGTCTATTGCCTGGGCGCGACTATTTGTTCGGCGCTTGCGCGTACATCTCCTCGACATGCCCCCAGTTGATGAGGTTGTCGAACCAAGCTTCGAGATATTTAGGCCGCTCGTTGCGATAGTCGATGTAGTAGGAGTGCTCCCACACATCGCAGCCAAGCAGCGGCCAGCCGCCATGCACCAGCGGGTTCTCGCCGTTCAGCGTCTTGGTGATTTCGAGCTTGCCGTCTTTCAGCGTGAGCCAGCACCAGCCGGAACCGAACTGGGTCTTGCCGGCCTCGATGAAGTCGTTGCGGAATTTGTCGTAGCCGCCGAGGTCGCGGTCGATCATGGCGAGCACCGAACCCGGTATCTTCTTGCCGCCGCCATCCTTCTTCATCCACGGCCAGAACTGGATGTGGTTGAAGTCCTGGGCAGCGTTATTGAACACGCCGGCATTCTTGCCGAAGCTCGCCTTGACGATCTCCTCAAGTCCCATGCCTTCGAACTCGGTGCCCGGCAGGAGCTTGTTGAGATTGTCCACATAGGCCTTGTGGTGCTTGTCATGGTGATATTGGAGCGTCTCGGCCGACATGTAGGGCTGAAGCGCGTCATAGTCGTAAGGCAGAGGCGGGAGTTCGAATGCCACGGCAGGTCTCCGGCGATAATGAGAGTTGGGGAAAGTCAGCCGAAGGCTAAAGGTTCCATGGAGGCGAGGCAAGCCGGGCTCATGCGCCAACATGAAGAGCGGGTGAAGTTTCGATCTGTCGGAGGAGGGGTGGACGCGGAGCCCCTGAACTCCGCGCCCGGTGCCGAGGAAGGTTTAGCTACATCAGTACAGGGATCTGACGCTTCGGACTTTGCGGGTCCGCGCCTGAACCCAACATGAACCAGCGATGCAGGCGCTGTTCAGAAAGAAAGACGCCGATGCGGGGCATTCACCTCTCCCCGTTGGGGAGAGGGAGATCTATTTGATCAGCGCCTGAAGTTCTTTGAATTCCGGCGTGCCCGAGCGCTCCATCCATTCGAACAGGACCATCTCGCTGTCGACCACGTCGACACTGGCCTTTTGGAGACGGGTCAGGGCGAGCTTGTAGCTCGACTTGGCGCGCGAGCCGACGGCGTCGGCGACGACGAAGGACTCGAAACCTTGGCCCTCCAGGTCGATGGCGGTCTGCGTCACGCAGACATGGGCCTCGATCCCGGCGATCACGACCTGCGAGCGGCCCTGGCGGCGGAGCTCATGGAGCCTGTCGCGCAGCTTCTCGTTGCGGAGACAGGAGAACTCGACCTTGTCGAACACCTGCCCGTCATTGGCGAAGGCGTCGCGAATCGAGTCGTGGGTCGGTCCCAACCCTTGCGGATATTGCTCCGACATGGTGATGGGCACGGCGAGCGTGCGGGCCGCGTGCACCAGCCGCACGCAGCGGTCGATAACGCGGTCCTTGCCGGAGATGGCGCTGAGGAGCTTATCCTGAACGTCGACGATGAGGAGTTGGGACTTGTCACGGGAGAGCAGCATGAGCGCACTCTTGCATAGATGTCGCGCGTGCGCCTAGAGGCAGAGGGTCACGCGCGCCCGGCCACCTTGAGGGCGAAGGCGTAAGACAGCGCCACCTCCTTCAACCGTTCGAAACGGCCGGAAGCGCCCGCATGGCCGGCCTCCATATTGGTGCGCATCAGAAGGAGATTGTCGCTCGTGTCGAACTCACGGAGCTTCGCCATCCATTTGGCGGGCTCCCAATAGGTCACGCGTGGATCCGTCAACCCGGCGAGCGCGATGATGTGCGGATGGTCTTGCGCGCACACATTGTCGTAGGGCGAATAGGCGGCGATGGTGCGATAGTCATTTTCGCTCTCGATGGGGTTTCCCCATTCGGGCCATTCGGGCGGCGTGAGCGGCAGGCTCGCATCGAGCATGGTGGTGAGCACGTCGACGAACGGCACCTCAGCGATCACGCCGAGGAAGAGATCGGGCGCCATGTTGGCGATGGCGCCCATGAGCATGCCGCCGGCGCTGCCGCCATGGGCGACGATACGGCCGCGCGAGGTGAAACCTTGCTCGGCGAGGAATTCGCCCGCTGCGACGAAGTCGCTGAAGGTGTTCACCTTCTTCTCGCGCTTACCGTCCTTGTACCAGCGATAGCCCTTGTCCTTGCCGCCGCGCACATGGGCGATGGCATAGACGAAGCCGCGATCGACCAGCGAAAGCGCAGTGGTGGAGAAGCCGGCCGGGATGGTCATGCCGTAGGCGCCGTAGCCGTAAAGGAGCAGTGGCGCGGTGCCGTCGAGCGGCGTTTCCTTGCGGTAGAGGAGCGAGATGGGGACTGTCTCGCCGTCCTTGGCCGGAGCCATGACGCGGCGGGTGACGTAGAGAGACGGATCGTGCCCGCTCGGGACCTCTTGGGTCTTGCGAAGCTCCCGCGTGCGCGTCGCCATGTCGTAGTCGAACACCTGCGCTGGTGTGGTCATGGACGAATAGGTGAACCGCAGCGTGGTCGTGTCGTATTCGTAGCCGGGCGATATGCCGAGCGCGTAGGCCTCCTCGGCGAAAGCGATCTCGTGCTCCTCGCCGTCGGCGAAACGGCGGATGACGATGCGCGGCAGTCCATTCTCACGCTCGAGCCGCACGAGGAAATCCTTGTAGGCCACGATGTCGAGAATGAGCCGACCAGGCCGGTGGGGCTCGATCTCCCGCCAATTCTCGCGGGCCGGATTGTCGGCCGGCGCCTCGACGATGCGATAGTCCTCCGCGCCGCCGGAATTGGTGAGGATGATGAGGCGGCCGTCATGATGATCGACCGAATAATCGTGCTCGGGCTCGCGTGGCGCCACCAGAAGCGGCGGGGCAGTGGGATCGTTGGCGTCGATCAGGCTGACTTCCGCGCTCTCATGGTCGTGGACGCCAAGCAGGAGATAGCGCTCGTCCTGGGTCGCGCCGATCTCCAGGAAATAGCCCGGGTCGGTCTGCTCGTGGATGAGGCTGTCGGCAGTTCCTGCGCCGATGCTGTGGCTGAGCAGGCGGCGTGGGCGGTGCTCTTCGTCGAGCCAGACATAGAGCAGTGTCCGGCTGTCGGCGGCCCACTGCAGAGCGCCATTGTTGTCAGCGATGCGGCTATCGACAAGCTTGCCGGTGTCGGCCTCGATGATGTTGACGGTGTAGAATTCCGATCCCTTGGTATCGACGGCATAGGCGATCAGGCTGTGATCGGGACTGTGGGCGACATTGGCGATGCGGAAATAGGCGTGCGGCGCGGCGAGTGCGTTGCCGTCGACGAGGATCTGCTCCTCGCCGCCGCCGCGCCGCTTGCGGCAGAATAGCGGATGCTGGCCGCCGGTCACGAAGCGGGTGTAGTAGGCGAAGCCGCCATCAGGGGTGGGGACGGCTGAATCGTCCTCTTTGATGCGCCCTTTCATCTCGGCGAAGAGCGTCTTTTGAAGCGCGTCAGTATCGGCCATCGCCTCGGCGGTGTAGGCATTCTCGGCTTCGAGATGGGCGCGGATCTGCGGATCGAGCACGTCCGGATCGCGCATCACCGCCTGCCAATTGTCGGCGCGCAGCCAAGCGTAATCGTCCACCCGCTCGATGCCGTGATGCGATGACGCGAAAGGATGCTTGCGCGCGCGAGGCGCCCGCGCCCGGAGAAGCTTTCCACTCATGCTTTAGGACTTTTGCTTGGACTTACTCGCCGGTCTTGCTGCTAGGCGCCGGTTTTGCCGCCGGCCGCGTCGGTGTCGAGATTGAGCGCGCAGCCGTTGATGCAGTAGCGCATGCCGCTCTCACCCGGCCCGTCCGGGAAGACATGCCCGAGATGGGCGTCACAACTGGCACATCTCACCTCAATTCGCCGCATGCCGTGGGAGGTATCCTCGTGGGTCGTCACCTTACCTTCGACGGCGGCATCCGTGAAGCTTGGCCAACCGGTGCCGGAATCGAACTTGGTCTCGGAGCTGAACAGCGGGGCGCCGCAGCAGACACAGCGATACATGCCATCGCGTTTCTCGGTGTGGTAGGGATGGCTGAACGCCCGCTCGGTGCCGTGCTCGCGGGTGACGTTGTACGCCTCCGGCGACAGCTTCTCGCGCCACGCCGCCTTCGAGGCGTCGGTGGTAGCTTTCTCGTTCTCTTCAGCTTTGCTCATGGTCGGAACACTTTCGTTGCGATCTACGTTTGTTGCTAGAGAATATAGGTCCTGCAAAGCACGCGCTGCAGAGGTCTCGCGGCGGTCTCACGCAAGCTTGATTGACATGCGCCCTATATCTCGCCAGAGGTGAGGCGAGAGTTCGAGTTTTCAACTATTTCCGGTAACGAAGTTGCGGGTGGGAGCAGAGAAAGTCTCTTTGCCCCCAGTTGCCCTGGTTAGACGGCAGTGTTCGTGAGAAGAGACGCGTTGCGATTTTGCCAAGAAGTGCTATAGAGAGCAAATCAGCTAAGCATCTTTTGCGGCGAATATTCTGTAGTTGCGTAACATTGTAGTTTTCCGTCACAAAAACGGCGTAATCTGGTGACTCAAAGAGTCCCGTGGGCCCCGCGCATGAGTCGAATCGGGGAGTGGGCAGGATCAAGGAGCCAATTCATGGACGCGAATCTGGAGAAGAACGAACTCGTTGAGCTGACCGCTGAGATTGTCTCAGCCTATGTCAGCAACAATACGGTTGTGGCCACGGACCTGCCTGCGGTCATCCTCAATGTGTTCGACGCTTTGAGCAAAGCCTCCAGCGCATCTGGGCAGCCTGCCAAGGAAGAGTTGAAGCCTGCGGTTTCCTTGAAGAAGTCGGTCACGCCCGAGTTTATTATCTGCCTCGAGGACGGGAAGAAGTTCAAGTCGCTGAAGCGGCATCTGCGCACCCATTACGATCTATCCCCGGAAGAATATCGCGAGAAGTGGGGATTACCCCATGATTACCCCATGGTGGCGCCGAACTACGCGGCGGCGCGCTCGGATCTCGCCAAGCGCATGGGGCTCGGCCAACGGCGCAGGTAATGCGGCAATTGCGCATGTATTTGCGTGAATTGCGCGTGTTGTTGCGC
>Ga0307379_10007697_pt1 | contig 14604 bp, 11 predicted proteins | sample UN2MG_FD_202237 | JGI IMG/M metagenome (GOLD analysis project Ga0307379, IMG submission 202237) | Soil microbial communities from Risofladan, Vaasa, Finland - UN-2 | ecosystem: Environmental > Terrestrial > Soil > Coastal area > Acid sulfate soil | place: Finland: Risofladan, Vaasa | collected... | reverse complement strand
GTCCATCCCCCTGGATTACGACAGCAGCGCGGGGGTGCTGGTTATCGAAGCCGACACGGCCGGCGGACTGGGACCTCCCCCTGCGGGCAGGCACGTGGCAGAGGTGAGCATCTATGGCGATGGCCTCATGGTCCTGGCCAGCGAGGAAGGGAGTCCCCTGGTGGGCACCGACCGGGCAGTGACCGTAGGCCACTTCGAACGGGAGGAACTAGGTCAGCTTCTGACCTCCATCGCCAGCACCGGCTTCTTCGCCCTGGACGATCGCTACGTGCCCTCCCCCGCGCCTCCCGACATGCCGTGGAGGCAGGTCACGGTCAATCTGGTGGGAGGTGCCAAGACCGTCTCCATCTATCCCTTCGACTACGCGGATGCTCCAGCGGGCTTCTGGGAAACGTACCGTGCCATTATGGGTGTTGAGCCCTCGAATGCGACACTGTTCGTGCCCACTGCCGGCACACTGACCGCCACGGACCTGGGCCCCATTGATGATCTCCCTGCTGGCCAGAGGAGCCAGGTGGCACCGTGGGACACGCCCCTGATGGGTGTGCTGCTTCCCGAAGCCGCGCAGGGGACCCGGCTGGAGGGGGAGCAGTATGGCGTGGTTGAGGAGTTCCTGCTCCGCTATCCACGGGGCCAGCTGTTTGGCTCTCAGGAGGGAAGGGCGTACCAGGTGCTCCTCCAAGCTGATCTGCCGTGGGAGGGCGGTTCCCCCTAGGCGGTTGGGCTTTGGTGGTGTGTTTTGCCGTGCCCTGGTTGGGCGAGCGTTTCTGGAGACCTAGAGAGTTGTGGAACCTGGTAGCCGCACTACAAACCGTGCGGCTACGTGCGCAATGGGGGGCCGGAAGCGGAATGAGGCGGCTGAATGACTGACAGTGAGACAACCAAGGTAGAAGAAGAGAGCGAGCAGGCGCGGCGCGGATGGCGAGCTTTGCCGCGGAATGTGTGGGTCCTGGGTGTCACCAGTTTCCTCACCGACGTCTCCAGTGAGATGCTCATCAACCTGCTCCCGCTTTTCCTGGCCAACGTGCTGGGGGCGGGGACTGTCGTCATCGGTCTCATAGAGGGCCTGGCGGAGAGCGTAGCCAGTTTGCTGAAGGTCATCTCGGGCTGGCTCTCGGACAAGCTGGGGCGGCGGAAGTGGCTTACCGTGGCGGGCTATTCCGTTTCCACCATAGTCAAACCCATTCTCTACCTGGCCTCGTCGTGGTCGGTGGTGCTGGGTGTGCGTGTTGCGGACAGGGTGGGCAAGGGCCTTCGCACTGCGCCGCGGGATGCCCTCATCGCGGATTCCATCGGCGAGAGCCAGCGGGGCCTGAGTTTCGGCCTGCACCGGGCGATGGATACCGCAGGTGCGTTCTGTGGCCTGCTCATCGCCGCAGGCGTCATCTGGGCGATGCAGGCTGGCGGCGGTGTGCTGGAGCGCTCCACGTTTCAGAAGGTGGTGTTGCTCAGCATCGTCCCCGCCGTACTGGCGGTGGTCGTACTGGCTCTCGGTGCCCGGGAGATCCCTAGGCGGGGCGTAGTGACCCAGGTACCGTCGCTGACGCTTGGCGGTTTCGACACCCGGTTTCGAGGGTTCCTGGTCATCCTGGTTCTCTTCACCCTGGGCAACTCCTCAGACGCCTTTCTCATCCTACGCGCCCAGGAGCGAGGCCTATCTGTGCTGGCAGTCATGGGCGCCCTGCTCGCCCTCAACCTGGTGTACACGCTGGTGTCTGGCCCTGCCGGGATGCTTTCGGATCGCGTCGGGCGGCGGCGGGTGATCGCGGGTGGCTGGCTGCTATATGGTCTGGTATACCTGGGCTTCGCCCTCGCTGGCGCCGGATGGCAGGTGTGGATACTCTACGCCTTGTATGGAGTGTACTACGGGGTCACGGAGGGTGTGGCGAGGGCTTTGGTGGCGGACATCGTCAAGCCCGAGCAGCGCGGGACGGCCTACGGACTGTACAACGCAGTGGTAGGGGTTACGGCCTTGCCGGCCAGCTTTCTCGCCGGGCTGCTGTGGCGTGGACTGGGTCCCTGGCAGGGGTTCGGTCCGGCGGCGCCCTTCTTCTTCGGGGCAGGGCTGGCGCTGCTGGCGGCGGCCCTTTTGGCTGGATGGTTGCCCAGGCTGGAGCGTGAGCCCCACGGGAACTGAGAGGAACCGAGCCAGGTGTCAGCTGGTGAGGTACTTGAGTATCAGCTTCAGGGCCGCTTCAGCAGACTGCTCCTTGTTTGCTGCTCGATCCCCTTGCCAGATGTGCTTCTCGTACAGCTCGGCGCCTTCGACGGCCAGTCCCAGGTACACCAACCCCACTGGTTTCTCGGGCGTACCGCCGGAGGGACCAGCGACCCCCGTTACGGACACGGCGATGTCCGCACGGAACAGCCGGCGGGCTCCCCTGGCCATCGCCAGGGCGGTTTCCGCGCTCACCGCCCCGTGGTCGACCAGAGTCTCATGGAGGACGCCCAGTATCCTTTCCTTGGCCTCGTTGGAATAGCTGATCACGCCCCCCGCGAAGTAGGAGGAGCTGCCCGAGACGCTGGTGATGCGGTGGCCCAGCAAGCCGCCTGTACAAGACTCGGCGACGGACAGCATCCACCCTCTCTGGGATAGCAAATCCCCGATCTGTCTCTCCAACTCTTGCTGCAAAGGACACACCCCCTGACTCGTTGCCCAATCGGTGAAGCTGCTACTCACTGGCCCCGGCTGCAAACCTACGCCAGTCCGTCGCTGGCGATGAACTCCTCGAACTCCTCCATGGTGGCGAACACGCGATCTGAGAGGAACTTGATGACCCAGTTGTCGACCATGGGGGAGATAGCCAGGATTCTGGCGCCAGCACCGTAGGCCTGCCACATCTCGATGGCGGTGCCCATGCTAGCCTCGGGAAGGTATGCGACCAGGATGTCTGCTTCGCTGGCACGGTTGGCCAGGTCAAGGAACGTCTGCCTACCCCTCTCGTAGTCGTAGCCGGGGCTTTCTGGATAGAGTTCCATGGGACAGACCACCTCAGCGTCGGGGTAGCTCCGCAGTAGAACCTCCCTGATGGCGGTGCGGTAATCCTGGTCACAGATCTCGTCATCCCGGCGAGATCCTTGCATGATGCCGGCAACGAAGATGCGCAAGGGGACCTCCTCCAACGTAGAAGCGATCTGTGGGGCATTGTACCACACGTGTCGAGGAATGCCCATGCCCCGATGTCTTGATACTTGCCCCTGGCGATGGTATAGTTGGACGAACTACGTGAATGGCCGATATGAGGCCCACAGGTCTAGGCGGGGAGAGATGCTGGGGAAGTACGCCCGAGTCGTGGTCAACACCAGGGTGCAACCGCGGAAGGTGGTACACGACGAGGCGCGCGAGGACGCCGACGAGGGGTCTGATGTGGGGATGACCTATCACTACTCCATACCCCCGGAGCTACGGGCGCACGTCCGCCAGGGTCAGTTGGTGGTGGTGCCTTTCGGGACCCGCCGGCTGCAAGGGGTGATCCTTGGCTTCGACGACAGCTCGCCGGTGCCTGAGACCAAGCCCCTCTACGAGATCGCCGATCCCACACCGGTCCTCTCGCCCGCCCACATAGAGCTGGCCTCCTGGATCAGCCGCTACTACCTGGCCCCCTTGATAGACGCGGTGCTCCTCATGCTTCCGCCCGGCGTGACCCGCAAGACTCGCATCATGGTCAGTTTGAACGGGGACGTGGCTTTGCCTGCGGATCTGGACCCCTGGCAGCAGGGGGTGATGGATCTACTCCGGACGGAGGGGGAGTTGCCGCTGCATGGACTGGGCAGGAAACTGGGCTTGAAGAACCATCAGCAGATTGTCGACGGCCTCGCCCGCCGGGGTCTGATCGTCAAGCGCTCTCAGCTCTCCGAGGCCAGGGCCAGGCCGAAGATGGAGCGCGTGGCCCGCCTCAAGGCGGAGGCGACGCCAGAGCTGTTCGACGGACTCCGAAGGGCCCCCGTGCAGGCGGCCATGGTAGAGTATCTGGACGGGCGAGGGCCCGCTCCCGTGGCCGACATCTATGGGGAGGTAGGGGGAAGCAGCGCCACTCTGAAAGCGCTGGTGGACAAGGGCCTGGTCGAGCTGGAGGAGCAGGAGGTCTGGAGGGACCCCTTGCAGGGACGCACTTGGGTGCCCACTTCTCCTCCCAGGCTGACGGAGGCCCAGGATGCCGCAGGGCGGGAGATCGAGGCCAGTCTGCATCAAGAAGGGTCCGAGGTCTTTCTCCTGCATGGCGTCACCGGCAGCGGCAAGACCGAGATCTACCTGCGTGCCCTTCAGGAAGTGCTGGACATGGGGCAGCAAGCCATCGTGCTCGTCCCTGAGATCGCGCTCACCCCACAGACCATCCGCCGCTTTGCCGCCCGTTTCCCTGGCCGCATAGCCGTGTTGCACAGCAAGCTGTCCCTGGGCGAGCGGTACGACGGATGGCGGAGAGTTCGCGACGGGCTGGTAGACGTGGTCATCGGTTCGCGCTCGGCGGTCTTCGCGCCGACGCCCAGGTTGGGCCTGATCGTCATCGACGAGGAGCACGAGTCGAGCTACAAGCAGGACAGGATGCCTCGCTATCATGCGCGAGACGTGGCGGTCAGGCTGGCGGAGTTGAGGGGCAGTAAGGTAATCCTCGGCTCGGCAACCCCGGATGTCGTGTCCTATTACCGCGCTCAGCAGGGCAGGTACAGGCTATTGCACTTGCCCAGGCGGATCATGGGGCACAGGCGGCGTGTGGAGGAGCAGCGAGCGCAGCATGGCATAGACGAAGGGCGTGCGAGCGTTGTCAAAGAGATGGGTGAGGGGTACGACCAGGCTGTGTACATGGACCTGCCGCCGGTCCAGGTGGTGGACTTGCGTGAGGAACTGAAGGCGGGAAACCGCAGCATCTTCAGCCGCGCGCTGACCGGGGCCGTGGCCGATGCCCTGGAGGCGGACGAACAGGTGATTCTCTTCTTGAACCGCAGGGGGGCGACTACCTTCGTGATGTGCCGGGACTGCGGGCACGTCTTGAAGTGCAAGCGTTGCGAGGTGCCGCTCACCTATCACTCCGCGGAGGATGACCTCATCTGCCATCACTGCAACTGGCGCACCTTCCTTCCCGATTCCTGCCCCAGTTGCTGGAGCGATCGCATCAAGCACTTCGGGATCGGTACGCAGAAGGTGGAGGCCGTGACCCGCCAGCTTTTTCCTCAGGCGAGGATCGTGCGCTGGGATCGGGATACCACCGGTGGCAAGATGTCGCACGAGAAGATCCTGGACAAGTTCATCAACCACGAGGCCCACGTGATGATCGGCACCCAGATGATCGCCAAGGGGCTGGACCTGCCATTGGTCACGCTGGTCGGAGTACTCTCGGCGGACACGGCCTTGCGCCTGCCAGACTTCCGAGCGGGAGAGCGGACATTCCAGCTGCTGACCCAGGTGGCAGGCCGGGCAGGACGCAGCATCCTGGGCGGGAAGGTGATTCTGCAGACCTACGCGCCAGATCACTACTGTATCGAGGCTGCCAGCCACCACGACTATGAAGGTTTTTACGAGCAGGAGATGGAGTTCCGCCAGCAGCAGAGGTACCCTCCTTTCGGGAGGCTGGTGAGGCTGGTCTACGTGGAGCGCGATGCGGAGCGGTGCGAGGCAGAGGCGACGAAGATGCGCCGCATTCTGGAGAACAAGATAGCGCGCCTGGGTCTGCCAGAACTCGACCTCATGGGGCCAGCGCCGGCCTTCCTGAGCCGCATTCGGGGCCAGTATCGCTGGCACCTGATCGTGCGGGGCAAGGACCCCCAAACGCTGCTGGAGGGAGTGGACCTCGGCCGTGGTTGGCGGGTGGATGTGGATCCCGTGAGTCTGTTGTGAATGCCTTCCCCACTGGAGATGATGGTGCCCTCAGAGCAAGGTTCTCTGCCCTTCTCCTGCCGACCCCGCCGGCCAAACCGCCGCGGCTGACGGAGCGCAGCAGGAGTTCAACAGAGAAGCGCCCAGCAAGCACGTAAAATGACAGATCGGCTTTGGATGGGATTCTCTGAGGAGCAAAGCGATAATGCCCGGCCTCGCGGCATCGGTGGTGGCGACTGTGGCGGCGCATGTTGCTCGGGGGGGTGCTCTTGGAGCTGCTTGTGGAGCTGGAAGCCTTGAGAGGCTGATGGCGTGCAGGAACGGAGCTAGGGGGACGGTCGGGTCCGCGGCCGTGCGGTCGGTGCCCGCGGTGTATCGCGTCGCGGCCTGCATCGGATGGCGCGTGGCCCTTGGAGCATGAACTGGCGGCGCGTGAGGCCACCAGGAAGTTGAGACGGACATAGTGTGCAGGGTAAAGAAGGAGATGAAAGAGAATGCAAGATGATGGCGTGCCTGAAGCTGCCATGGTGATAGTAGCGCACCCTGACGATGCCGAGTTCACCGTGGGCGGCACAGTCGCGGCGTGGGCGAAGGCGGGCTGCCGTGTGACCTACGTGGTCTGCACCGACGGCAACGCCGGTTCCCACGAGCCAGGCATTACCAGGGAGAAGCTGGCCGGAATCCGCCGGGCAGAGCAACGTGCTGCGTGCGCCACGTTGGGCGTGAGCGAGGTGGTCTTCCTGGGTCACGACGACGGCCAGCTAGAGCCCACGCTCGGTCTGCGGCGTGAGTTGGTGCGTGCGATACGTCAATACAAACCGGAGGTCGTCATTACCTGGGATCCGACACGGCTGTTTGTGAATGGTGACTACGTCAACCATCCTGACCATCGCGCGGCAGCGCAAGCGGCGCTCGATGCGGCGGTGCCGGCGAGTGAAATGCCGCTATTGTGGCCCGAGGTCGGTGCTCCTCATCGCGTGCGCCAACTGTACGTTTACGGCAATGACCAGGCAAACGTATGGGTGGACGTGACGGAGACTATTGAGAAGAAGATCGAGGCGCTCAAGCAGCACGCCAGCCAGATCGGAGACTGGGACCCAACCGAGATGGTTGAGGAGTGGAGCGCGGAAGTGGGCAAGGAGAAGGGGTTAGCGCATGCCGAGAGCTACCGGGTCATCACCTTTGAGCAATCGCCCGCGGCTGACTAGGGAGCAGGAGTCTGTAGCATGAGTTACGATTTCAACCAGCGTATTGACCGGCGTCACTCCGAGAGCGTGAAATGGAATTACTACGATGAGGATGTGCTGCCCATGTGGGTGGCAGATATGGATCTCAGATGCCCTGATCCGGTTATCCGCGCACTGCACGAACGTGTTGAGCACGGAGTGTTCGGTTACGGCTCTGACCCGCCAGAACTGCGGGAGGTCATCGTGGACCGCCTCCAGCATCTCTACGATTGGCGGGTGTCGCCCGAGGCGCTGGTGTTCTTGCCGGGCGTGGTAACCGCCTTCAACCTGGTCTGTCATGCCTTCGGTTCTCGCGGCGACGGTGTGCTGATTCAAACTCCGGTCTATTATCCGATGCTGTACGCCCCCGCCGGCGCAGGGCTGACAAATGACGAGATGGAACTGACGCGCCGGTCAGACGGGCGCTACGAGATTGACTTTGATCTGTTTGAACGGACCATCAGCGACCGGACCCGCATCTTCATGCTGTGCAATCCGCACAATCCCGTAGGACGGGTGTTCCGGCGCGAAGAGTTGGCACAGATGGCGGAAATATGTCTGCGCCATAACATCCTCATCTGCTCAGACGAGATTCACTGCGATCTTATGCTTCGAGGTAGTCGCCATCTGCCGACTGCGACTTTGGCGCCCGAGATTGCCGACCAGACCATCACCCTGATGGCGCCCAGTAAGACTTTCAACGTTCCTGGCCTCAAGTGTTCGCTGGCGATTGTCCAGAACCCCCAACTGCGCAAGACGCTGAAAGAAACCCATACAGGTTTGGTCCACGGGATAAACGTTATGGGATACGCGGCAGCGCTGGCAGCCTACCTTGATGGCCAACCGTGGCTGGACGAGGTACTGGAATATCTGGAGGCCAACCTTGATTATCTTCTGGAGTACGTAGAGGCGCATCTGCCTGGCATCTGCATTAGCAGACCGGAGGCGACGTATCTGGCCTGGCTGAGCTGCCATGGGGCTGGTATCCCCGGCAATCCGCACGAGTTCTTTCTCAAGGAGGCCAGGGTCGCCATGAACGACGGTGCAACGTTCGGCCAGGGTGGCGAGGGGTTTGTGCGGCTTAACTTTGGCTGCCCCCGCTGGCAGTTGACGGAGGCGCTCGACAGGATGAAGGAGGCGCTGGCTACCTTGAGCGGCGACTGAGGGGGGACTTGACCAGCGAGTGTATGAGGGTGTTCTCCCTCAACTCAATAAACACGCATAGTGTGATTGTCGAAGCCAAGGAGCTGGAGCCGAAGACGGCGCGCGATGGTCTAGCGTCAGCATCCCAGCGACTGGAGGCCGCCGCCAGCGAGTTGCGCCGGCGAGTGTACGGTGGAGATCTCCAGGGCATGCAAGACCTCAACTATGCCATCGCCAGCCTGGCGATCCAGCAGAAGACAGTGGTCAAGGTCCCTACCTGGCCCTGGCGGCTCAAGACCGTGCGCCTGGTCGTTACCGCTCTGATCCTCCCCTTGCTGCTGTAGGTCACCCAGGCTGTCCTTCAGCTCTTGATGGGTCCGTGGGGCTGGGTGTGCAGGGCATCCTGGTGACGCTGCTCCAGGCTCGTTCCACCTCGAGAAGAACATCTCGACCGGGGACCACCCAGGCGGACAATCCTTGACATGAGCGCCGAGTTGTGTTAGAATGCGGAAAACAGTTCACAGACCTGCAACGATGAACAGGAGGAGTGGGCGGTCTTGAGTTGCCATAGAGGCTGATGGCTGAGGGTCTTCGACAGCGAGAAGTGCTGGCGGTGGCCTGGGAGTCGACCAGTCGATCTGCATCACGTCTCACTGAGCCGGCTCTACCGGGCCCGCCATCGGCCCCCGACGGGTGTCACTGGTACCTGAGTTGACTATGGTGAGGTGGTTCCACGGAGGAGCCCCTTCCGCCTTGTAGGCGAGAGGGGCTTGTTGGTATCCCGAGATCTCGCCTCAGCGCGGCAGAACGCCCGTCCGCTGCATCAGATCATGTCGTTTGCCGAACCAACAGGTTCTGGCCAGAGGCTGTATCGTGCAAGGAGGAAAGCATGAAAGCGCGCATACTCGTGTGTCTGGTACTGGGAAGTTCTCTGATGCTGGGTTGCTCTCTGCTGCCGAACGTGGGCGACATCTTCTCCGAGATCAGCTCTGAGATCGCCAGCACCGGCTCGGGCAACGTGGTCAGCAGGGAGTTCGACCTGAGCGGCTTCGATCAGGTTGAGGTGAGCAACGCCTTCGACGTGGAGATCATCCAGGCGGACGCCTTCAGCGTAGTCGTACGAGTCGACGACAACATGGAAGAGTACCTGGAGGTCGTCAAGCAAGGCAGCACGCTGAAGATTGGCCTTAAGCCTCATGAGTACGTCATGGTGGATGTCACCACGATGGAGGCCGAGGTCACCATGCCTGAGCTGACTGGACTCGAGCTCAGCGGCGCCAGCCATGGCAGTATCACTGGCTTCGAGTCCCCGGAGGAGCTGAGTGTGGCGGTGTCCGGGGCCAGCTCCCTGGAGGGAGACATCGAAGCTGGGGACGTCAAATTCGACATCTCTGGTGCCAGCAACGCCGGGCTGCGAGGCTCTGGGGGAGACGCGACCATAAGTGTGTCCGGGGCCAGCAGGGGCGACCTCGGCGGATTCCCCGTCGCCAGCGCGAATCTCGAGGTCAGTGGCGCCAGCTCCGTGACGGTGAATACCAGTGGGACGCTAGACGTGGAGGTCAGCGGCGCTTCGAACGTCAAGTATCTGGGCAACCCCACTCTGGGCAGCATGGAGATCTCTGGAGGTGCGACCGTAGGGCCCGGATAGGAATCGACGGGTGCGCACTGATCGGTGATCTTCCCTTGGCTTCCCGGTGGCGGGGCGAAGAGAACGCGGCCAGGAAGGAGCACCGTTTGTGACTGCATCTGGTATCTACGTGATCGTTGTCCTCGGCGGGAGGCAGAGGCAGGTCGGCGCAAGAATAGAAAGGAGGGTAGGACAGCGTACGAAACAGCTCGATAGTGCTGCAGTCCGAAGGAGCCAGTCATAGTATCTGCACGAGGAGGGGGAAACATGCTGATCGAACGTATCATTGGCGCGTTCACGTTCCGCAAGGGAGTGTACGCCGAGGTCGAGAAGGACACTAGCTTCACCACGACCGCCTGGATACTGGTGGTTGTGGTCGCATTCCTCAACCAGCTCGGGTCGCAGGCAAGCAGCAACCTGGTCAAATGGCTCTTGGGCGCTGTCGGGGGCACCATCTTTGCGGTGATCGGTTTCGCCGTGGGTGCGCTGGTCATCAACTGGGTGGGGCGCGCCGTGTTCAACGCCGATGTCACCTTCGAAGAGCTGGTGCGGACTCTGGGTCTGGCCTACGTGTGGCAAGTTGTGGGGGTCATCGGAGCCGTGACCGCCTTTTCCGCTGGCCTGTCCTGCCTGTTGGCTCCGGTCATGATCATCGCCTGGATCCTGATGGTGATCGCCTGGTTTGTAGCGACCAAGGAAGCCCTCGATCTGGAGTGGGTGCAGACCATCGTCACCGTCATCCTCGGCTGGATCGCCGTCATTGCGATCTCAGTCGTCGCCGGAATAGTGCTGGGCCTGTTCGGCCTGGGTGCCGGTGTCGTGGGAGGAGCGCTGGGCTTTTAGGCGGAAGCGAAGAGTGGTCCGCTGGGGACTGTTCTGACAGCGATAGTCTGCCCCCTGCCAAACCGCACGTGCGAAAAAGCACTGAGCAGGATGTGCAGGGCGTGTCATGAAGACGTGCCCTGCCCTACTCATAAGGCGAGGAGGAAGTCAAGGCGGTGGGCGTCGTGCAGCCGGTCTTACTCCGGGAGCGATCGCGGTGGGACCGACTGTCTGCGTTGGAGTGGCCTTCAGAGTGAGCGGAGAAGCAAGTTCTGGCGCAAACCACTGCTTTGATGTGCGGTAGCGGTTCGGTAGGGTGGGTGGGCGCTAGGTAAGTGTCCTTGCCCTACTCCGACACGGCGGGCGGACGTGTCCAGCGAGACTAGAATGTTGCCTAAGTTGAAACGAGGGGTTGACAACTATGCACGCAATGTGCTAGAATACTCAAAACAGCATATACGTTTTGAAAGACGTCGATCAGGAGGAGTAGGCGGTCTGGAGTTGGCAGAGAAGGGAAGTCATTGGCTGAGAGCCTCCCGCAACGAGAGCCGCTGAAGGTCGCCTGGGAGTCGGGAAGCTGAACGGCGTTCGCGCCCAATAGGCTTCCACGGGTGGGTCCGTTACAGCCCAGCGAGGGCCGTCGTTGGCTTATGTCTCGACGGAATCGAGGTGGTACCGCGAAAGAGCCCCTTTCGTCCTGGAGATGGAAGGGGCTTGTTGCTACATTCTGCGGTCAGCGCTGTAGGACAAGCTGGAAGCTTGTCCTACAGGAGAGCCGCCCGGGAAGGATCGAGGACCATGTACGGAAGAGAGATGTCGAGGACTTATGACCCTCAGAATACTGAGGAGAGGTTGTACGAGTTCTGGGAGGAAAGAGGATACTTCACGCCGGAGATAGACTGGGATAAGCAGCCTTTCACCATCGTGATCCCCCCACCCAACATCACCGGGGAGCTGCACCACGGGCACGCCATGTTCATCGCCTTCGAGGACCTGATGATCCGCTACCACCGCATGAGGGGGGAGCCCACTCTCTGGCTGCCGGGAAGCGACCACGCCGGGATCAGCACCCAGAACGTGGTGGAGAGGGAACTGGCCAAGGAGGGGCTGACGCGTCACGACGTGGGTCGCGAGAAGTTCGAGGAGATGCTCTGGGAGTGGAGGGAGCAGTACGGCGGCATCATCACCCACCAGCTGCGCCGGCTGGGAGCCTCCTGTGACTGGACGCGAGAGCGCTTCACGCTGGACGAGGGCTTGTCGCGGGCTGTGCGCGAGGCCTTCGTCAATCTGTACGACAAGGGGTTGATCTATCGCGGTGAGTACATCATCAACTGGTGTCCTCGTTGCCAGACCGCCCTCTCGGACCTGGAGACGCCTCACGAGGAGGAGGGGAGCAACCTCTGGTACGTGCGCTACGCCCTCCAAGACGGGGGCTACATCGAGGTGGCTACCACGCGACCGGAGACCATTCTCGGAGACACCGCTGTCGCTGTGAACCCCTACGATCAACGGTACAGGGAGATGGTGGGCAAGATCGCCATCCTGCCGGTACTGGGGAGGCGCATCCCCATCATCGCTGACGAGGTGGTGGATCCGGAGTTCGGCACAGGCGCCGTGAAGGTTACCCCAGGGCACGACCCCACCGACTACGAGATCGGGCAGCGTCACGGCCTGGAGACGATCAACATCATGAACCTCGATGCGACCCTCAACGAAGAGGGCGGGCCGTACGCGGGCATGGACAGGTACGACGCGCGGGAGAAACTGGTGGATGACCTGCGGGAGCAGGGGCTGCTGACCAAGATAGATCCCCACGTCCACGCCCCCGGCCGTTGCCAGCGCTGCCAGACGATGGTGGAGCCGCTGGTGTCAGAGCAGTGGTTCGTCAAGATCAAGCCCCTGGCCGAACCTGCTATCGAGGCGGTGGGAGACGGCCGCATCAAGATCATCCCCGAACGGTTTACCAAGGTCTACTACAACTGGATGGAGAACATCCGCGATTGGTGCATCTCCCGGCAGCTCTGGTGGGGACACCGTATCCCGGTCTGGTATTGCGATGATTGCGCTGGGCTCACCGTGGCCAAGGTGGACCCCTTGGAGTGCGAGCAATGCGGTGGCAAGAATATACGCCAGGACCCGGACGTGCTGGACACCTGGTTTTCCTCAGGGCTGTGGCCCTTCTCTACGCTGGGGTGGCCCGACGACACGGAGGACCTGCGTTACTTCTATCCCACCTCGGTGATGGAGACGGGATACGATATCCTCTTCTTCTGGGTGGCCCGTATGATCATGCTGGGCATGGAGCACATGGGCGAGGTCCCGTTCCGCGAGATCTATCTGCACGGCCTGATGCGGGACGAGGACGGGATGAAGATGAGCAAGTCCAAGGGCAACGTGGCCGACCCCCTGGACGTGGTAGCCCAGTACGGGGCCGACGCCCTGCGTTTCACCATCATTACCGGGAGCAGCCCGGGCGAGGATATGAAGCTCTATGAGGAGAAGCTGGAGGCCAACCGTAACTTCGCCAACAAGATGTGGCAGATGGCGCGGTTCATCACGGGCAATCTGCCGGAGGGGTACGAGATTCCGCCGGGAGAACCGGAGACCTGGCCTCAACTGCGGCTCGAGGATCGCTGGATACTGTCCCGCCACAACCGTACCATAGGGGAGACCACGCGCCTCCTGGACAGTCACCAGTTCGGTGAAGCGGGCAGGCAGATCTACGAGTTCTTGTGGAACGAGTTTGCCGACTGGTTCATCGAGGCCAGCAAGGTCCGGCTCTACGGCGACGACGAAGAGGCCAAGGCCACCGCTATGCACGTACTGGTCTACGTCTTTGAACGCTCCCTGCGTCTACTTCATCCCTTTATGCCCTACGTCACCGAGGAGATGTGGCAGCATCTTCCCCATGAGGGAGAGAGCCTGATGGTCGCTCCCTGGCCCGAGCCAGCTCCGCTTGACGAAACCGCCGGGGCGGCGCAGCAGGAGATATGGCAGCACGTCCGTGACATCAGGAATCGGCGTGCAGAAGAGAAGTGGCCTGTGGACGTCAAGCCGGCCGCCTACACCGTGGCCGGTGACCTATACGAAGAGCTCGACTCTCAGAGGGATGTCTTCGCCTGGCTGGCACGCGTGGAGGTGAAGAACATCACCCCCCAGCGGGAGCCGGCCCCGGCGGGAAGCGCCGTGGTGACAGGACAACTCTCGACCACACTGGTGGTAGAGGTGGATGTAGAGAAGGAGCGCCAGCGACTGCAAAAGGAGCTATCCAACCTGGAGACGGAGATCGCGCGGTCGGAGCAGCTGCTGGCCAACGAAGGGTTTGTGACCAAGGCGCCAGGCGAGGTGGTGTGCCGGGAGCGCGACAAGCTGGAGCGATACCAGACTGAGCGGGAAAAACTCAAGGAGAAACTGGGGAGCCTGGGTAGGTAGTATATGCTGCCCCTCGGCCACATAGCGTACGCCTGGGGCGGCCTCAGGCTGCTTCAGCATAAAGCGGGCCTGTTCAGAGACGCCGACTATCGTCTGGTGGCCTTGTCGGCTATGGCGCCCGACCTGGGCGACAAGGCGCTGGCCGTGACGGGATTGTCCAGGCATCGAACGGGGCAGGTGTGGGCGCATACCCTCTTCTTCTGTCACCTGCCTGTGCTGCTGGCGACAATGCTCTTCCGACGGCGCTGGCTGCCCTATGCATTGGCGTTCAATAGCCATCTGCTAGCCGACAGGATGTGGCGTTTTCGCCACACGCTGTTGCACCCCTTCTTCGGGAGGCGCTTCGGAGACTGGCGCGACTTGAACTCCTTGAAGCTCATGCTGGAGGCATATAGGGAGGTAGTGAGGGAGGACCGCCTGACCGTCCCTTTGGAGCTGGGAGGAATCGCCATCCTGGTGTGGCTGCTGCTGAGCGGGCGTCTCTACCGGGGTGATCGCCTCCGCTCTTTCTCACGCAGTGGGCGGTTCCCGGCTTCGCGGCC
>Ga0307379_10007696_pt1 | contig 14605 bp, 10 predicted proteins | sample UN2MG_FD_202237 | JGI IMG/M metagenome (GOLD analysis project Ga0307379, IMG submission 202237) | Soil microbial communities from Risofladan, Vaasa, Finland - UN-2 | ecosystem: Environmental > Terrestrial > Soil > Coastal area > Acid sulfate soil | place: Finland: Risofladan, Vaasa | collected... | reverse complement strand
CAGCCTTGCTTGAGGTCTATAAACCTCTTGTTTCGGGCGTCTTCCGTCAGATGGGCGAAGCCGGGCACGAGAGATCGGAGATCCCCACTATAACTGGCGTGACCTCCAACTTCATGACATTCCTGACGCATTTGCCTCAACCAGAAGGACCTTTTGCCAAGATGGAAATCCAGATGTCCGATGATTTGATTCAGGGCCGGATAGTCCTGGAAGTAGCGCATCCGAATCTGCCCCCGACTTTCCTATATGAGTTCGAAGGCGGCAAAATCCCTCTTTACAGAGCCTCATCAAGCGTATCCGAGCTAGCGCCACTCTTTCTGTATTTGAGGTATGCAATCAAACCCGGAGATGCCCTCATCATCGACGAGCCTGAGGCCCACCTGCATCCAGCGAATATCAGAGTGCTCGCCAAGTACCTTGTGAAGCTCGTCCGGGAGGGCGTCAATTTGATCATCACGACGCACAGCGACTATCTGTTTGGGCAGATCAACAACTACATCTTGCGGGGCGAGCTAAGGGCAAAGCGATTCAAAGAGAAATCAGATGACCTCCCAGACGTCTATCTCAATCATGATGAGGTCGGTGCCTACCTGTTCAAGAGGGACAACAGGATCAAGAAGGGGACAGCCTATCGGACTGAGGAGCTTGAGGTTACGGAGGAGGGATTCTCCGAGCAGGAATTCGTCAAGGTTAGCCATGCGATGTATGACGAGCTAGTTGATCTCAGACGTCAGATCGATCCCAAGGAATACTTGGATGACGAATGGTAGATTGAGGAGAGATCGCCAAGGAGCCGTGGATTATCTCAAGAATCGCACGAGTCTGAAGGAGGTGATCAGGCCCGAGGGATGTAGAGAACCCGTCCGTCTCCCAGGTGACCAGGAACACGAATGCCATATCTGCACCGAAGAGGTGCCAGAAGACTCATTCGTCGTTTTGGGCGAGCCTTTGATTCAGAAAGAAAAAAGGCGCAAATGTGATTGCATCATACTCTATGAACGAGATGACGGACGCGAGCCCTTCATCGCTATTGTCCTTGCAGAGATCAGAAGTCAACTCCCAAGACCCAAAAGGAAAGACATTCGGGGCAGGTCCAAATTCGACCAGAAATTCAAACACACTTCTGAAGAAGTCCGGAGAATCCTACGCGGTCTTAAGAGAAGAATGAATGGGGAAGTTGAGGTCCGTTGGTTCCCCGTACTGATCACTTTGCCGTTGACAGAGAAACAAATCGACATACTAAAGGGCAAGACGGTCGCATGTGGGCTTAAGAATAAACGGCTTCTGCATAAGGCATGTGATCCTCGCAAAGATCTTCATCCTCACCTACTTCGCGACATCATTGACTTTGGACCAGAGGCCATCTGATCGCGCCTCACCCCTCCCCCATCAGCAGCTTCAGCGCGAGGGCGTTCTTGGACTTGTTCTTGAGGCGCTCGGTCCAGTCGCTCGGCTGGAACAAGGCCAACGCGGAGACCGTCGGCGAGGTCAAGGCGACGTTCACCCTCGTCAACCCAGGCCCGGCGCGGGACATCGACATCTATATCGCCTGCGATTTAGGCGATGGCCAGCTCTTGTTCTACCCGGAGTTCACGCCGGAGCCGAGCGGCATCCCGTTTGCGGCGCCCGTTCACTTCTATCTCGACCGCTATTCGCTAATTGAGGCGCAGGTCCCGTATGGCTTATCAATTGAGCCGATTCACTTCTACTGCGGCATCTCGTCGCCCGGCGAGTTCAGATTCCTTCGCCCGATCGACGTCCTCTGACCGCGAGTACCTGGCGCAGAAGGCGCACATTCCTACGTTTGAGCGGTTCTATCCAGACGCTATTGGCTACTCGCGTTGGTAGCGAACATCGTCGCCGTGCGTTTGAGTCGTCGCATACCCAGGCGGCTAGTTATCGACTAACTCCCAGACTGAGTTCATGTGCATCCTGCCCGGCTGGCTCCCGCCAAAGAGTAGAGCACGCTTCTGAACTGAATCCCAGACAGCGGCAGCGCCGCACACCTGAAGCGTCATTCGCAGTTCAGGCTGGATTTGCGACCACTCATACGTCGTAAGGTCCAACGCCAGAAGCTCCAAGTAATGCTTATGTTTGAAATCATCCTGGCCGCCGAAAACGACCATACGGTGCCTGACGGGATCGTAAACCGCACAATGCCCTGACCTTAACCCAGGCACGATGCCTTTGGTCTCGATCTTCTTCCATTCAGCTTTGGCTAGGTCAAGCGAATAGACGTTGCTGAAATCCATCTCAGAGCCGCCCTTACCTGTCCCAATTCCACCGAAGACCAGAAGTGACCCGGTCTTGGGGTCATATATCTCGCTGTGCCGGTCGCGCGGCTCGGGAATGTCGCCCTTTGTCTCCAACTTCTTCCACTTGAAATCTTCCAGCGAAAGTGAATAGACATCATTGAAATACACTGTCCGATATCGTGTGTTGTCCGGGTTGACCCAGGCTGATCCTCCGAAAAAGACCATCGAGTCCGACTTGGGGTCATAGACAGATGCCGTCAGCATCCGGCACGTGGGAATATCACCGCTGTGTGATGCATCGTGCCACTTGTTCTCGGAGAAACTATACCAGTGTGTCTCAATCCCCTTCTCAACCAGCGGAACAGTGACAACCATCCGGTCCCTTTTGGTGTCATAAACGCCTATCCCAAGCCAAAGCTTCCTCAAATCACCATCCTTGGGCTCAATCCGAGACCACTCCCTCGTCTTCAGGTTCAGAGTCCACAGGTCTCCCAACGGAGTGAGTGATTCAAGCCGGCCTCCGAAAACCACAAGCTGGTTGGCCTTCTCACGGAATACCACAACAGGCTGGACACGAGGTTTGGGCGCGCTCTTATTCGTCGTAATCTCCGCAAACCTTGGCCGCTTGGCCTTCTGCGCAGCAAGCAACAATGCTGCACAAAGACCAAAGACCATAACCAATACAACCAAACACTTCGTCTTCATACGAGCCTCACTCCCCCGACAATCCGTTACCAAGAAAGAGAACATCTCACTTCAAACAAGAAGCAACTATGCAAGCTGCAGCTTGTCATGTCAACAGCCCTCGAGAGCCAATAATCAGACTGATCGTTTCTGAAGTTGAGGTCTGAAGCTGGCTGGCACATAGGCAGGGGAGTTCATGCGGAAAGCGGAGTTGGTGCCTCCTTCACCTAACGGGGTGCCCACGGCACTCGGGTAGCTTTTTCTATTGGCCATCGCGGAGGTCGGCTCGCACGTTCCGAGCTCGCCTCCGCCGGAGGCGCAGGCTATGGGAGCGGAGGCTCTCCGCCCGACAGGGGATACCATGGGTTAGCCGTGCGTGCAACGCAACGGGGAGGTTAGAAAGGGGGATTGTGGCGTTATTCGCACCGTCAGGCTACGCCTGCGGCTACCCATGGTCTGCCCTTCGGGCACGAGCTTCTGCCCTCCATCCGCGAGACAACCGTACGCTCCTTAGCAGAGCCCACGCCGCGTCGAGCCTCCGCACTCCAAATCACCCGTTGGGTGCAACAGGCGAAGCGGGCAGGGGTTAGGGCAGCATTATGGCAGCGCAACGCATCCGGCTACGTCTTTGATTGGGAAACATATAGGCAGCACGTGGGTTAGAGGGAGCCAAGGTATATAAGCTATCGTTGGAGATGGTCCATCCGGCAGCACTGGTAGCGGGGTCTCAGTGATTCGGCCCTTCGTCTGGACGAGTCTTGCCTCGACAATAGAGAAATCGGACGGGCCCGCCAGGACCAAGATGCGCACCTCGCTCAGGCGCCCGGCCAACACCCATTGCGGCTCGCGGTCAAGAACAACCGTAGCCTTTGTCCCTTCGATGTGAGCCGGCAGCTCGAGTGAGCCGGTCCTACCGTTTGAGGTGAACTCTAGCCGCACATGTAAGCTCTGCATTGACGTATTGGTGATGTGAAGCTCCGCCTTGTCAATAAGCATCGAATCGATCTCTGGCTCGAGGCGCAGCAGAGCGCTATTGGCTGTTGAGGCGACAGCCGCCCGGGCGTGTATCACGTCGGATCGTAGCGCCAGATATGACTGTTGGCGCTTGAGAATGCGTCTGACCAGTTCTGGGTCCTCAACCGCCTTCTTTCCGTCATACCGAAACGCCAGAAACGTTGTCTCCGGCGCTATCGCGTTGTATTGAAAGCTCTTGGTCCAAGCGCGAAAGCTGGCCGCACCCAGCGTCATCCAGTCCTTCCCATACTCACCCCTAAGCCTACACCGGAGGCTTGCGCAGAGGACCTCCTCGTCCTTGATGGGGACGCTGCCGTCGAAGACCACCAGTATCAAGGTATTATCCGGAACCTGCGGTTTTACCGCAATAATCGCCTCGGGAAGCTTGGCAGCATCATCCGATTCGGCCACGGATGCTGCCATCACTTTCAAGAAGCCGCCAGCGTAAAAGCCGACGATCAGCACGATCAGGCCAACTGATAATGCCTTCAGCGGCACCCGGGAGACCTTAGGCAAGACGCTTTTGGAGATAGCGCACCTGCACAGGAGCGCGATAGCAGTGATCGAGGCGACCCAGAATCTCGGATGGTTGATCACGGGCTGCTGAGAGAAGAACTCGACCCAGCTTGCTCTGAACAGCTCAAACACCCAATAGCTGATCGAAATCACAACGACCCAGTCCAGGAATGAGACCAGGACTGACGCCCGGCTCGAGCGCCTCTCGGCGTCCAGAGCTGCGCCCAAGCAGGAGACCGTCAAGTAGCCCAGCAAACCAGCCGTCCCAAATGAGGCAAGGTAAACACGATAACAATACACGAGTTCCTGCGGATAGCTGAGAGCCGGTGCGACTATAACCCAGATAACAAGGAACAGGCCAAGCCGCCAGTCCGATTTGAGACTGACGGCCAGCAGAACCAAAGCCGCGACAGACAGGGCAGGGGAGAGCTGAAGGGGACACGTGGTCCCGTAAAAAAGAGGGATGAACCTCTTCATTACTGCCGCTGCTGTAAGGCCGCTCAGATCGCCGTAGCTCCACCCGGTTAGCCTGCTCAGCTGGTAAATCTTGAGGCAGCCGAAGATTATAGTAATGACCCACAGCCACAAATGCGCTTTGACAATGTGTCTCTTGATCGCTGCCCAACCGTCCTTCAGTCCCCAAAACAGCTCGAAGACGAACAGAAACAAAGGCGTAAACACCGAAAATTCATAGGATAGAAGTCCTGCTATATACGCAACGCAGGCCAGGAGAACCTTGAGCCGCGACGGTTTCCTATGATACGCCGGACCAGCCAGCCAAAAGGCCAACAGCGAGAAGAAGACGGCAGTGACAGTGACAGTCTGTCCTATTTGAAACGCAGATGGGACGTGGCTCGGCATAACCGTGAAAATGAGGGCAGAGACGGCGCCTATCAAGAAGCTTTGTGAGAGCGCCTCGAGTATCAGGAATACAAGCAGGCATGTTGCAGAGTATATGGCGAACCTGACTGCCCTGGGGACGACTGGATTGGTTCCGAACAACCTGTATTCGGTTATTACGGCTAGGTCCCCCAGCGGTCTGTAAATCCCCGGGACTGTCCTCTCAGTGGTCAAATATCCCTTCAAACCGCGCCAGGCGTCTGGCCTGGCGAACTTCCAGGCGTCTCCGACGTAGTCCGCGCGAATCCCCGAGGCGGTCATCGCGAGCGGCAGCAAAACCAAGCCAACGATGAACCACCGCCTCACGTTCTGACTTGGGGAGAGGATGTTATCGGACCAAAGTTGCATATCGTCGCCCAGATCGGCAAAACTGCACAAATTAAGGAGGCTTTCGAGTATTTGCTGCGACAGAGTAGTCGTTCAGCAAATCTGTTGTCAAGCTGCCCTCGTTGCGAGGAGTTACTATGTCGTATCTTTCAGTGGTTCAGCGCGAGGAACCCCAAGAGGCGCGCCACCCCCAGTACGCACTACTAATAATCGGATAGCCATTCTTGCGGATTACTCCGGTGGGTCCGATCGTTGGGATTTGCTGCTTCCTTGTTTCAGCTTCTTCGCACGGCCCAGCTTGAGGCAGAGGATGCGAAGGTCAGAGACTATCCTGAGCCTCCGGGAGATCGCATCTTTCGACATATCCCGGCTAATCCCGCGACTGATCTTCTTGCTGTCCGGCTTCATCATCTCGCTCCAAATCTTCCAGTCGCTGCAAATCCACAAGGTCTTGCGGTCTTCCCGAAAGGCGTTGCATCTTCTTCAATCCCGATAAAGACACGACCGTTATCTCATAATCGTCAACCTGGAAGGTCTCCCGGTTCTTCCAAACATCCTCCATGATTGGAGAGACAAGAACCAGGTCGAGGGTAAGGAGGTCCTCACCGCTCGCCTTCGAGATACGATAGATTCGCGATTCCGATTCCTTCCCAACATCAAAAGGAATAATCCCCGCCGATAGACAATAGCCTTTGTTACCAAGAAGGGCTATTACCTGATTCAGGTCCGATTCTCTTATCAGCATGTCAATATCCTGAGTGGCTCGCGGGTATCCATGAACGGCCACCGCCAACCCTCCGCAAAGGGCATATTCGATGCCGTTCTCGTTGAGAGAGCTCGCGATTGATTCAAGCTCGTCATTGATATTCAGAGGCACTTTTCTGCTTTCTCCAACGCTTGGCCTCGGCTTCGTTCCCATCATCTCGCTGTTCATCACTCATTGCCAATGTATAGCAGAATTCGGCAGAAACGTAAGCGCGAAATCCAGGCTTCGTGGGAGGAGTAGTATCCTCATCGAAAACTGCTGCGTTCATAGACAGCGCCGTAAGGCACAACAAGGAGATAAGGCAACGATCAGAGGTGATCCGTGAGTAGGCAATTGACCGCAATTATTGAGAGAGAGGGTAGCGGGTACGTGGCTTTATGTCCTGAGGTGGATGTGGCGAGCCAGGGAAACACCGTTGACGAGGCGAGGAACAACCTGAAGGAAGCGTTGGAGCTCTTCTTTGAAACCGCGTCGCCAAGGGAGATTGGCGAAAGGCTGCACCAGGAGGTTTATATAACCCAGGTGGAAGTGGCCGTTGGCTAGGCTCAAAACCCTATCGGGAGAAGAAGTCTGTCGGAGCAACGAGAAAACTAGCCGAATCAGCCCCAAGGACAGTGTGAATCAGAATTCGGGAACGACTTGGACACTTGACAGGCACACCGTTTAGAACCAGTATCTTGGCAGGAAATGCCGCACAGAAGGATGCCATATCCAGGAAGCCTTACGGGATGAGTTTTGAAATACAAGTATATTAGCAAGCTGCCTAAGCCTCTTCTAGACGACTTTGTTGCGAATCGATGGCTGCCGATTGTGGGGGCAGGATTCTCCCGAAATGCCATCCTTCCCAAAGGCCTGAGAATGCCCTTGTGGGACGAGCTTGGCAGAGCGCTGGCAAAAGAGCTCGGCGACGATTATGAATATCTCGGTCCGATCGACGCAATTTCCTCATATGAACATAAATTCAAAAGGTCCACATTAGTTGAGAGTTTGTTGAAATACCTGTTCATAGGCGAGGCTCGTCCAGGAGATGCTCACCGGGCCTTCTGCTCGGCTCGCTTCGACATAGTCTGCACTACGAACTTCGACTTCTTGCTCGAACGGGGATACAGGCTCTGCGGAGTCGAGAATGCAGTGCCGGTCATTGGCGAAGACCAGCTATCGATCACGCACGCGGATGGTTCAATCCCTCTCCTGAAATTGCACGGAGACTTGTATCATCCAAAGCTCTTAGTTATCACGGAAGATGATTATGATGGATTTCTAAAACTCCGTCCTGCAATTGCGACTTACTTCGCCAATCTTCTTATGACCCGTACTCCTGTACTGGTTGGGTACAGTCTAGACGACCCAGACCTTCGGCAGATTTGGCGGCTGGTCGGTCAGCGACTTGGCACCATGAAGCGTCAGGCGTACGCTCTCCTTGTTGGAGCAAGCGAGTCCGATATCGCGCGCTTCGACCGTCGCGGGGTGAAGGCAATCGTTCTGGGAAAAACAAAATCGAAATATGGGGAAGTGTTGGCTTCGGTATTTCGGGAGTTAAACGAATACCGAAAACCAACACTGGTGAAGCCGAGTAATGTGAAAGAAGAACACCCGCTACAAGAGCTTTCCTTACCTCCCGGCGCGACAACGCGTCTGTGTCTTTTTGTAATTCCTTTATGGCTACAAGCTCTCTATCGAGACCAAGTCTTCCCCTTGGTCAGACAAGTAGGACTCGTCCCGATGACGGCAGATGATATGGTGTCTCCTGGGGAGAATGTATTTACCAAGATCGAGGTCATTATCGACCGGTCTCCTGTTATCGTGGTTGACGCATCCAGCGAGTCCACGCAGGCGGTATTGCGCATGGCGCTCAATCGAATTAAGTCAGAATGCATCTTGGTGATCCTTTCGACGGAAACGTCCACATCATTTGACATCAGCGATATTGAGCAAGTCTGGAGGCTGGATTTCCCATCTGGAGACAACCAGCGATTCCTTGATGATATACAGAGATGGCTGAAGCACGTCGCGGAGAAACTTGAGCCAGCCCTGTCTGGCGAGCCGAGACGCCTGTTGGATGCTGGGGAGTATAGAGCCGCCGTGATCTCCGCGATGGCTTTGCTGGAAAACTCGGTCAGGGAGCAGTTGCCCTACGACTCTCTATCGCGCGCAAGGGCTTCCTTCAGCGTGCTAATCCGGGAATTGAAGAGGAGAGAGTGTCTGGGTGAGCTTCCCGTTGACCAAATGGCGGAGTGGTGGGTCTTAAGGAACAAAGTCGTGCATGGCCCCACTCTCGTAAAGCCAGACACGGCCAAACAGATCGTGGCCGGCGTAGAGGAGATCATAGCTCAAATCGCTGCTCTCGAAAAGCATTGAGAGGATCACCGGACATCCACGTCTGCGGATTACTCCGCAGGCTCCGATTGCCTTGGGTTGCTGCTTTCTTGTTTTAGTTTCTTCGCACGGCCCAGCTTGAGGCAGAGGATGCGAAGGTCGGAGACTATCCTGAGCCTCCTGGAGATCGCTTTCGGGGATATATCCCGGCTAATCCCGCGACTGATCTTCTTGCTATCTGGACTCATCATCTGCAATCTGCGTTATCTGCGCAATCTGTGGATCAGGCTCTCTTGGCAGGGCGTACAGTCGGCGAGAATGCGCGGCCGGGCCGGGAAAGGCTAGTTCTGGGGTTTAGCGTTGCTGTCTTTTTTGGCAAGGTCTTCCATTCGGAGCTTCAGGACCTTCGACACGCCCTTTGTCTCCATGGTGATGCCGTAAAGAAGGTCCGCCGTCTCCATCGTGCGCCGGTTGTGCGTAACGATGACGAACTGCGTCGATTGGCTGTAAAGCTTGACTCGCTCCAGGAACCGCACGGTGTTTGCCTCGTCGAGCGCGGCATCGATCTCGTCAAGGATGCACACGGGCGCTGGGCGATGCTCGAACAGCGCGAACGTGAGGGCAATGCCGGCGAGCGATTTCTCGCCTCCCGAAAGCAGTCCTATGGTCATTTGACGCTTGCCATGGGGCTGCGCGATTATCTCAACGCCGGCCTCGAGAGCGTCATCGCTCCCGACGAGCTCGAGCTTAGCCGAGCCGCCCCCGAAAAGGTCTGAGAATCGCTCTCCAAACTTGTCGCTGATCGACTCGAACGCCTCAAGAAACCGCCGCTGGGCCTCTAGATCAATCTTGCCGATCGTCCTGTTGATGAGCCTGATCGACTGCGCTACGTCAGTGCGCTCTCGCTTGAGAAAATCGAGCTCATCCTTGGTCGATCTGTAGTCCTCTATGGCCGCGAAGTTGACGTCTCCCAGCTTATCAAGGCGATCGGAGATGGACGCCAGCTCCGCCTGCATCTCCTCCCTTGTCTGGGCTGAGAGAGGCCCTTCGCGACCGAACTGGGCGACGAGACCCTCTACGTTGGCCACATCGGGGAAACCGGACATCTCGCCCTCGATCCGCCGAAGCGACGCCTCAAGCTGAGCCTTCAGGGTTGAGGCGCGGGCACGGGCGTCGCTCAACGAGGCGGCCACCTGACGTTCCTGATCGAGATAGCGGTCATATTCTCTGCTCAGGACATCTCGCTTCGTTGCGAGCTCGCTCTGCTCTTTGCTCTTGTCATTCAACCTCGAGGAGAGCGAGGAGAGCGCCCTCTCAAGCTCCGCCAGTCGCCTGGAGCCGTCCGTCTGCTGTCGTCTCAGCCGAACTACTTCCTGCTCCAGATGCTTTAGCAGAGACTCCTTTTGTCCCTTCCTGTCCTCGACCCTCCCTAGGTCAGCCTCCAGCCGGGATACGTTCGCCGAGGCGCCTCGCAGCTTCTCCTGCGCCGCCGCGCCTCGTTGGGCGAAGTCCGAGAGCCGATTCTCAAGCGAGTCGCGCATCTTGGCGTTCTTCTCGACCTCCGCCTGCATCTCCTTGATCTGCTCCTGAAGCTGGCTATCATGGTCGTCGAGCTGGGCGACCTCGGCCTGAAGCTCCCCGTCTCGGTCAGAACACCTCGCCTTGTCCTTGTCAGTCTCCTGAACGCGAGCTTGAAGCCTGTCCCTCTCATCTTTCGCCAGAGCACACTCGCGCCTCAGGCCTTCGAGTATCTTCTGCTCATCCAAAAGAGCGAACCGAGCCTTATGAACGGCCTCCTGAGAATTGGTGAAATCTTTCTGAGCCCTGGAAGCCTTTTCATTGCTTTCGCTGAGCGAGACCTCCGCGACCGCAAGCTCCGCAACCAGCTCATCCTCGCTCTTTTGCAGGTCCAATAGCTCGCGCTTCCTCGTGAGAACTCGCACCCCCGTAACCTTGCTGCCGCCGTGGACAACGCCCGTCTTCTCTATGACCTCGCCTGAGAGCGTAACGAACGTGGCGCCATTGTCGCCCTTGCCCCAGAGCGAGATGGCGTGGTCAAGGTCCTCAACGACCCATACGTCGTGCAGAAGCATGTTTGTGAGCTTGGGATAGCTACACGACTCGACGAAGCTCTGCGCCGGGCCGAGCGTTCCGGGGATCGGCTTTGTCTCCGAGGCAAGCGAGCCGCGGGCGCCTATTGCCTCCTTTGCCACAAAGCTGCCCCTGCCGGCCTTGTTCTCCCGAAGATACGAGACGGCCTCACCGACTTGCCTGAAATCATCCATCACGAGGCACTGGAGTCGCGAACCCAGGACGGCCTCTAGCGGCGTCTCGTAGCCTTTTTTCGCGGAGAGCAGATGGCCGATGATCTCGGGCGTGCCACCGTCCGCCGAACGGTTCTTCCAGACCTTTGCGACTGCACGGACACCCTCCTGAAACCCCTCGAGCTGGCTCAACAGCTCGCGGGTCGTCTGAAGCCGAGACCGGGTCAACGCAAGTTTTGACTCCAGCGAATCGCGACGATGGGCTGCTGCATCCCTCACCTTAATAGCTTCCGATAGCTGGTTGCGAAGGGTTTCATTTGCTGCCTCGAGAGAGGTCAACTTACTCTTGTGGCTCAACGCCTGCTCTTCGGCAAGGTCGAGCCTTGCCCGCAGCTTGTTCAACCTTGTGTGGGCTTCGGACGCCTGCTGAGTCGTCATCACCAGCTCTTCCGACAGCCTCTTCAGCGTGGATGCATTCGCCCTGCTCTCCTCCTGAGCCCTCGCCAGCCGCTTGGCGGTCTGCATCCGCTCGTTCTGAAGCTTGCCGAGCTTGTCGCGGAGCCTGTTTTGTTCATACCGCGCCTCGTTACAGGTCGCTTTAAGGGACTTGGAGTCCATGTCAATCTTGGAGAGCGAGGCCGCAATCCGGTCTCGCTGCTTACCCAGCGCTGAAAGCTCCTTCCTCACCTCGTCCGCCTGTCCAGACAGCTCCTCCAGATCAGCTCGGCACGCCTTACCCCTCTGATTCTCCGACCTGATCTTCTCCGTGAGCGTGCTGGTCAGAAGCCTGAGCGATTCGGCCTCCGCACGACACTCTCCCAGCCGCCGCTCTAGCTCGTCGCGCTCGTCAGAAAGTGATTTGAAGCGGCTCTGGGTTTTTTCTAGGGCACCTTTTGTCTTAGCTATGTCGCCATCCAGTCGGCTCTTCTGAGCCGAGCTCGCATCAAGCGACTCCTGCTCCGCCCGCAAAAGCTCCGACAGGCCGACGTATTCCGCACAGTTAAGCCTCATCCTAAGCTCGCGGGCGTGCTTCTGCAGACTCTTGAATAGCTCCGCCTTCTCCGACTGCGACTTGAGCGTCCTGGTCGTCCGCGAGACCTCGAGAACACGCTCGTCCACCCGCACTAAGTTGTTCTCAGTGTCCGCAAGCCGCGCGAGCGCCATCTTCTTGCGATGCCGATACCTCTGGATGCCGGCCGCCTCCTCGATAATCAGACGCCGCTCAGACGGCTTCTGGTCGATCAGAAACGAGACCTGACTCTGTGGGATCACGGAATACGACCTCGCCCCGACGCCCGTGTCCATGAAAAGCTCCTGAATGTCGCGGAGGCGGCACGGCGCCTGATTGATCAGAAAATCACTCTCGCCCGAACGAAACATCTTCCGAGAGATGACTATCTCGTCAAACTTGACTCTCAACCAGTCTGCCGCACCAGCAAAATGCAGCGACACCTGTGCGTAGTTGATCGGTCTGATCTCCTCCGTGCCCGAGAAGATGACCTCCTGCATCCGCTGACTGCGCAGAAGTCGCGGGCTCTGCTCGCCGAGCGCCCAGACCACTCCATCGCAGATGTTGCTCTTGCCACAGCCATTCGGGCCAACCAGGACGGTAATACGGTCGGCGAGCTCGAGCTTCACTCGTCGCGGAAACGACTTAAAGCCGACCAACTCAATGCTTTTAAGCTTCATTGTCCAAGGCCGATGTTCTGTCAGAGATACAGCACCAAACGATGAGAAGCTTACATCAACACAACATATTAGGTCAATGCGGTTTTGTGCCACAAAGTATGCGGCATCGCCGGCGAGGCATGATGGACGGCAGCCGGCGCGTCAGAATCTGCCCAAGAGTTGATAAACTTGCCAGGGCCAAGGCCCGAAGCGACGGCGCTGTCGCGGCCTAAAGGCTTACCTGACCGATGAACCAGCGGCCCAGGTCGCTAAGGTGAAGCGCAGACTTGGGTTGCGAGAGCGACTCGAGCGTTATGAAGTCCTGCTTGAACATCTCAAGAAGCAATCGCTCAGCAACAACGTTCGGATACTTGTCGGCAAGCCTCTGCGCCGCATCCCCGACAGTTAGAACCTCGCCTCGAGCCTCTCGCTTAACCATCTTGGCAAGCAGAAGCGCCTCCGCAGCCGCGTAATCGCTTCTGCCGGATTTCAGCGTCCTCTGGAGACGGCGCCTCGCCAGGTCGCCCGCCGCATCAAGCTCGTCAGACAGGTCCCGGGGGCCGCGAACATTGACGCCTGTCTTCTCCTCGGTGCCGGAGTTGCGCACGAATATCGAGGCGGCCGTAGTGGAGCGGCCTTTGGGCCTAAGGGAGATGAAGATCATGTCCCTGTCCTCGGCGAACTCGACTCGCTTGACATCGTAGCGCTGCCCGAATCGTCCCACACACTCGTCCTCAAGCCACTCCGCGAGTTCCTGCCAGTATTTCGCCCCGAACACGAACTCCTCCTTCCGCGTGTAGTAGGCGTAGTAGGTCCGCTTGAAGCCGCGCGGAAAGGGAGCCGCCATCATCCGATGAAACTCCGCTACGTCCTTCGATTGGAGCATCGTCTGCGTCGCAACGAATGTGTTGATCGCAGCCTTGAGACCGTTCCCCGCGAAGAACAACTGGTTGGCGGTTGCCGGTTGCCAGTTGGCGGTTGGCGGTTGGCAGTTTGAGGCGAGCTCGGAACGTGCGAGCCGACCGGTCTGCGTTCGCTGGTAGAGAAAGTTATGGGAGCGGAGGCTCTCCGCTGGCGGTTGGCGGTTGGCAACCTCGAGGATGGCGGGCGTGATCGAGTGGCCAGTCTCCTCAAAGCCTATCAAGTAGGAGATTGCGCCCGGCCTGAGCAGGTCGTTTTCCAGGGCGGCTGTCTCGTCCGGGCAGCAGTGCTTTCTCTGGATGGCCAATACCTGGGCTTGCAGGTCGAAATAATCCTGGCTGCTGCTCGAACGCTGGCGAAGGAGCCTGTCCAGCGCGTCGCTAGCTGCTTTGAGCGCCTCCAGTGCGCTGCTCTGTCCCCTGTCGGCGAAAAGCCTCGCAAGGTGTGAGACCCGGCACTCGATGAGCGACGCAAAGGCCTCGTATAGCACCCACTTGTCGCCGACTGCGGTCATCACCGAGCACACACCGAGCGACTCGGAAGCGAAGTTCCCCATATTGATGTCGCTCTCTACTGTGTGCACGATCTTGGGCCGGCCCGATACAGAGAGCGTCTCGACCAGATACTTGGCCTGTAAAAACGCGGCCTCATCCCCTGAAGAGACTATGAGTGCATCCTCATTTGGAACGTAGTCGAGCCTGAAGAAACGATCGCCGTCGGCGTCAAATACGGCTGCAACGAGGAGCCTGTCGCCGCTGATGAGCGCATCTTTCAGCTCGTCGGCGAGGCGGAACATCTCAAGGACGGCCTTATGCTCGGAAAACGGCGAGGCCCCACTGCCCTCACCGGCGAAGACATCCTCGCGCGTGATGATCTCGGCTCCCTCGAGCGCCGCGACGCCGCCTCCCTCATTGACGTTGCCCTCGAGGGATGTGTTGACCTCGTGAACGTTCGTGAAGCCCAACTTGCGGAAG
>Ga0307379_10007694_pt1 | contig 14606 bp, 28 predicted proteins | sample UN2MG_FD_202237 | JGI IMG/M metagenome (GOLD analysis project Ga0307379, IMG submission 202237) | Soil microbial communities from Risofladan, Vaasa, Finland - UN-2 | ecosystem: Environmental > Terrestrial > Soil > Coastal area > Acid sulfate soil | place: Finland: Risofladan, Vaasa | collected... | reverse complement strand
ATTTTTTTTTTGATTAGAGTAGAGTGGACCGCTTAACGCTCGCTTCGCTCGCTCCCTAGTACTGCTCTACCTCTAGAGGGTGATTCCATCTAGGGCAATTCTCATAATCGTCGTGACAATGTACCCTATATTCCTTCCTGTCATCACACCAACGATACGCAGGACACACCTCTTTAGGTTCCATCTGTTCCACCTGCCTACACCTGGAAGCAGCCACTACTTAAGCGCTTCGCCTGCCCCCTAGAAAGTCACAGGGGACGGGCTTGTTCTAGGCTCCAACCCCACAGAGGCCACCTGCTTCACACTCCGGTATCAGCCTAACCTCCACCGGCTGTTATCCCCCGCCACTACACCTGGGGGCGGCCACTACTTAAGTGCATCGCCCGCCCCCTAGCGGGCCCTATAAGCCTTCAGAACATCAACTGGAATCTTTATTCTTGATCCCTCCTGAGTTCGGCGCAGCAAACGGACTGCATCAACGTGATCTCGTCGCTGAGCTGGTTCTTATCCTCAAGATCATCGACTGTGATTCCTAGCTGCCGTATGAGGTAGCAGACAAGATCCACACGGTCAACTGGCTCAAGGTTCTCGATCTGACCGCCGCCCTGAAAGTTGACTCCGTTAGAGACTAGGAGAACATAGGCCACTGGTTCGTAGACATCCATGTTCTTAGCGAGGTCGCCTATTTCCTTTGCTTTCTGCGGGTTCATGTCCTAACGCCACTCCTTCCTGAGCAACAGCCACAGCGCCAGCGCCGCCGAACACGCGAAGATGAACAGCTCCACGGCCCACCACCAGCGGCAATGCTCAAAAACCGTCACCTGACCATACAACCCGATACCGATAAACAGCACAACCAGGGTCAGGCTGTACACCAGCAACAGAACCGCCCCAATCCTATGCCAGAACATCATATCAGCTCCCTGGCTAGCCTCTAGCTTGGCTGCATCCTTCTCAGCGTGAAGATAGGCCCTAACCTGGGCACAGAAAATTTCGTCACACTCAGCCATCTTCTCGCACTTGAGAGCAATGCAGTTATCAATATGTTTCACTCTCGGTCCACCTTTACCCATGGATTGATCTTGCAGATCCCCTCTTCTATCTGTGAGCATTTCTTTCCAATGCATGGCCTGTCTAGTTCAGGACACCAATCTGGAACTATTTTACTCATCGCGGCCCGCCTCCAACCCGATCCTGTAGCACACGTATCCGGTGAACGCGATCACCGCGACGATGCCCCCCCAGAAACACCCAACCAGGCTTATCAGACCCATCTTTTCCACCTACTTAAACGTACGCCCACACTTACCACACTTAAAATATCCTTTAATATGATGTTTTCTCACGTATTTCTTTATACCGCAGTAAGGGCATGCCCTTCGTTTCTTTCCCTTGCTCACCATACAGTTCCACCTACACGAACCGCTTTGCGAAGGGCGTTCCGGGCATCCAGCCGAAGCCACCACTCCTCCGAGTAGGGCTTAGGTCCACCTTTTTCCTCGTCCCATCCTCTTATTATCTTCATCAGTTTCCACCTACACGAACCACGGCACACGAAGTATATAAGGTTTATGGGGGCGGATATTTATACAGTGTTTTCCTCATAAACAAGATTACAATCATTACAAACATATTTATTTATATAATATTTTTTTCTACACCAATTATGTATAACCACTTTTTCATAGTACTCTATATAATTGGCATCTTTTGATCCACATCTAGGACAAATCATATCAGCTCAATCTCCCTAACGCGAAATCCACGCTTCAACCCAAACAAAATATTCTCACTCACCCGACCACCCGAAAGCCCATCAACAAAGATACGACCGACATCGTCGCCACAAAAGCAACGCCAATACTCAACATCCACAGCCACGGGGAACCATGCCACAAGATGATAACCGTGACGAGTAAGATCCACCCGAACGCTAGCGCCGCCATTAACGAGACGATAATAAGCCGCCAACGCCTTGCACGTTGCATGCCCTCTATCAACCCCGTCAACGTCAACCGTAACCCTCCTACCCAGCACCACCCTTTAAACTCTCCTCGCTAGCATAAAACCAGTCAACAGTATCAATGACACCAAGCTCCCAAAAATCGTCAGAGTTCTTCACCCAGACAAGCACATAACCATCTTTCTTACGCACCGTAGGCTTCCCTCCAGTAATCGGCCTCCACACTCTGCGGCTTCCCACGCACCTTAAACACCTCTACGTACCACCGACCACGCTTATACCCGGCTGGCAGCTCCACACGGTCCACCTTCTCCACCTCGGTAGCCCAATCTCCATGATATATCAGGTTATCTATCCAGTTAACCATCGGCTTCTTCTTCCCCACTTTCACCTTTACTATACCTGTATCAAACTGGCCGCTCGTGTTCTCCAAAGTTTTCTTCACCCACTTCTCATTCGGCTCCCCCGGCTCATCCCAGCTCTCCATGTATTTAACAGCCCGGACATTACCCGCAGGCGTCAAACCTTCCCCGGTCGTGTAGCCGCCATGCACACGCCACAACGGCTTACCCAAAGGCTCCGGGAACTTCCGGAACCGGCCCTTCGGGCCACGCGCAGACTCCCTGGCCCTGATACGGCCCTTGTCGTCACGGTAAACACTCCAATACTTACCGTCCTTCCAACGTTCTCGACTCCAGCCCTCAGAGCCCATAGAAACCACCTAGAAAAAGGGGGGGAGCCTATATAAGGCTGTATCTGGTCTGCAGGCCCTCGCCCAACCGGTTCAGCCGCATCTCGACCGGCGCCTCCAGCAGCCGGTCCAGCACCTCACGGTACATGGGGCTCCTCGGGCTCACCGGCCAGTCGTACTCCTCGCCGTCTATGGTTATCCGGAAGACCTTCTTATCCTTCCCGAAGCTCTCGTGGTTACGGGGGATAACCGGCTCCAACGTGAACCCGGTCACACCCTGAGTCCACTTCACGAAGGTCTTATAGTCCTTGTCCGCCAGGTACGCCTCGCGCTCGGCCTCGATGCGGGCCTTCTCCACCTTATAGAAATCTTCGATACTCAGTTCTTTAATCCGTTGTTTAACACTCACTCGATACTCACCTCCCCCGAAGCTATGCTCACGTAGCCGATAATTTTACCGTCGGCGTCAACGATGTTCGGTATACCTTTACAAACCGGGTCCTCCCTGAACCTGCAATTATTTATTACACAAATGGTATATCTACCATCAGCCTTCAGGTACTTCCCGGTCCTGGGTTCCGGCTTCTCCTTGCGGACGTACTCCACCCCGTCTATGGTTACCTTCACTCGACACTTACCTCCCCGTCCCTTATGCTTACGTAGCCGATGATTTTACCGTCGGCGTCAACGATGTCCGGTATGCCTTTACAAACCGGGTCCTCCCTGAACAGGTTTCGATAGGCTGTATAAAGTACAGTCTTACCATCAACCCTCAGGGCGCTCCCAGTCCTGAGCTCCGGCTCAGGCTTTTCCTTGCGGACATACTCCACCCCGCCAAGGATAAAACATTCAACCCCCCCAAAGGCATCCAGTTTCATCTCAAAGATTTTATCCATCTATTCCACCTGGATACCCCGTGGCACCTGAACTATATAAGGGTATCGGGAGCCGTGAGGTGGAATAACACGGCCCCCGCTCCTAAGTAGGAGAATAATCCACTAGAAGAAACCTCGGTATATCTTCTAGAAACAACCCTAAATAAAATATAGGGTATTGTAAAACTATGCCAACCAAAGACATAAACCCAAAAGCACTCGCAGTAGCCAGGGACCTTATGCGTAATGTATATAATGGAATCCGGTTATTGCACCCCGTATCCAAGAGAAGAGTCAAAGAGATCATGCACGAACTCATTGACTCCCTCTAACCTTTTTTCGCGGCGCCGATGGCCCATGCCAGCACACCGAGGAAAAGAAGGGTTCGAACCCCATTGCTTAACTTATCCTCAAGCCCCGGCCTCGGCATATATGGTTGCTCCTCAATGATGTCCACAGGCTCGACGCGCTGAACGCCTATGGCCCTGATGTCGGCCTCGACCACCTGAAGCCTCGCACCCTGCTCCCTGACCCGCGCCGCCGCCGCCGCCACATCCTCAGCCGCAGCCCTCAGCCGGTCATGATACTCGAACAACGCGTCACGCGTGATGTACAGCTCGTTCGCCGTCATCCTGCCCGCCGCCACCTCCCGGTAGAGGTACGCCTCGGCCTCCGCGAAAGGCATGTCAATCAGCTGCTGAAAGTTCAGCGGCACATGCTCTATCACGGGCTTCTTCGTTGGCTCGAAGGTCTGGAGCGCCGCGAACTGCGCGGGCGTCTCGGCCTCGTAGAACGTCAGTTGGTTACGCCAACTCGCGAGTGTCTGCTCTAGGTTGAACGTCGGCTTGCCCGCTGCCTTGCGCTCCGCTATCCGTGCCTCCAGTAGCGTTATCCGCTGCCTTTCAGCCTCAGCTTGACTCATGTTTCAGACACTCTCCATTTACCACATGCATATATGCAGCGTAACCGCACTCAAATTCTTTACCACATATCAGACATCTAATCATGTTTTAACGTGCTCCTCAATATCGCTCCCACGGCAGGCACCGCCGGCAGCATCGCCAGCCCGCCCACCAACCCGAAATAGGTGCGCCGGTTATTAAGGATGGCCCCCACAACCCTGTCAACAGGGTGAATCTTAGGAACCTCCTCGGTTATGGCCTCCGGCTTGACCTTGCGGATTATCCCGGTCCACTCCGCTACCGTCGCCTGCACCCTCGCCGTGTACGGCAGCGCCTTATCGGGGCTGCCCTGGTACTTCGATCTGAGGTCCTCGTAGAGTCTGAGGAAGCTCCAGTGTGCGAGCCAGCCCTTGGCCTCGTAGTGTGCCTCGAGTATGGTGAACCCTTCGTCGGTGAACACGGACTCGGATACCGGGATGCCCTCGACAACGTTGCCGATGATCTCCTCGACCTTGTTGCCCATGTCGCTCAGCACCTCATAGAGCATACAGAACCCATAACATAGAACCCCAAACCCTATGACGGTTACTCCCTGCTCCAGCGCCCGGTAGCTTCTGGAACGCCTGAGCTCGTCGTGAATCTCGTCGACCTTCACCACCGCGTACTCGGCCGCGTCAAGACTCACCTTTCTCCCTCCTTATCAGGTCGTACGCCTCCACCCCGCCCAGCGCCCCTATCAAGACCACGCATATACTGTAGAACTGGCCGTCCAGCCCCTCATGCATCGCCATGATACAGATCACCGTTATGGCCACTATGGCGAACAGGCACTTATACCTTACGGCGTTCATACTCACAGGCCCAGCACCTTCCTGTAGAGGTTCGTCAACCGCACTACCTCACTCTGCGCCCCAGGCGCCGGCGGCACGTCACTCAACCGTTTCCCGGTGATGAACGGACCCCAACAGTCCCCGTCAAAAAAGTTCACCAGAACGCCACCTGCACTCTCTATATAACCCACTGATGTCACCACCACCTCGTTATGCATCGCCGTGTAATCCCCCAACGTGGCATTTGCGTTATCCACCCTGACGCCGTTAACATATAGCCTGATGCCTTCCTGAACACAGCTACCATCGTACGTACCAAAAATTATGTACCATGTATCTATAGCCAGAGGAACGTTCCATGTCCTTCCTATATAATTTGTGGTGTCATGATCATGACACCGGAGAACCAGGGTTCCATCGGGAGCGGTGTACATCCGGTACTCGCATGCCTCAACATCTGTAGTCATGTCATATCTGGAAATAAAATAGTTTACTCCAAGATTGTTGTGCATCCGAACCGCTATGCCGATGCTGAACGGGGAGTCAGTATTACCGTCGCCGAAGCTGAAGTCATCGTGGTCCGCCATGTCGAACGCTTCCCCATTCGGAAAGACGAGGCCGTTCAGGCGGTACGCCAGCACATGCCCCTTAATGTAGGGCGGATAATCACTGGTGTTATGCTTCAGGAAGTGGTGCGCCCGTGGCCCCGCATCCTGCACGGGCGTGTCGTCCGCCGCATCCGTCTCGAAGAACGGCAGAAACATCCTGACCGCGCGGCCGCCGAGTATAGTCATGATCTCGGATAGGTCGTGGCCGTCGATTAACCCGCTGGGCCCGGCGCCGCTGGATGCCACGACGCGGTGTCCCACGCCGACCACCTTGGAGCCGCCGAGGATTACCCCTGGGACCCGCTGTCCGGGTGGTATCCATCCCGGTGGCCTTCCCGGAGGATTCGGCAGCGGCATCGCTAGAGCTCCAGCAGCGATACCATTATCTCTATGGCCTTCTCGGCGTCCGCCGCCGATAGCTCGCGGGCCGTGATGAAAGGCATGGATATCTCGCCGCCCCACTCATCCGCGTGCGCCGCAGCGTTCCTGGCGCCGATGAGCACGGGCTCCGCCAGGTCTTCCATCGCCAGGTAGACGCCTGCGGTGACCTCGGTGTCAGCCACGTCGCCCAGATAGGTCTCTCCCACACCTTCCCATAGGTATATGTGGACTCCGGCCTCCGCGTCGCCGCCTCCCACGCCGTTGTACGTCGCTATGGCCACGTACCATGTATCCACCACCAGCGCCGTGTTGTAGAGCATGCCCTCACTCGCAGGTACGCTGTCATCGTACAGCACCATGTTGATCTTGTTCGCCGCGTCCAGGTAAAGCGCGTACTCCCTCGCCGTAACTGCCACGTTGTCATCCTTCGCTATCAGTACCTCGACGGCCGCTCCCGTGTCGAATTTGAACGCTATGCCCACGCTGAACGGCTCATCGACCAGCGCGGTGCCGAAGCTGAGTAACGGGTTATCCGGGATGTTCCAGTACTCGTCATCCATGTTCAGAATCGCTGAGAGCATGCGGCCCCGTATCATGTGGCCGCTCGTAAGGTCGTAAGCGGTGACGTTGGTTCCGTGCAATCCGCGGCCAGATATGTCCTGCACCGCCGCGCCTGCGCCGGGGTTCTGCTCGAAAGGCGGCAGCATGAACCGGAGGTCCCCATCCGCGTCGCCCAGCAGTATCAATAATCTGCGCAGCCTGTCGGATCCGCACTCGGTTGTGGCGCCGCCCTTCGCGGTGAGCAGCAGCCTGTCAGCCATCGCCATTACGGGTTGCTCTCCTTCCGTTTGGTCTGGTCCAGCGCCATCAGCTGCATACGCGGCGTGATATAGATGAAGTGTCCCGCGGTGCCCTGTAGCTGTATCCGGTAGGTGCTGGTCAGCCGCTCATAGGTCTCGCCGAACGGCACCAGGTGCGTAGACTCGTCCACCGCGTGGCCGTACAGCTCGTGCCACATATAATCGCCCCGCGTGTGGTAGTCTATGTACAGGTTATAGTTCGCGGCGCTCGGGTTCGTGCCGTCGGTGTGGTATAGCTCCCACATAGTGGGCCGGTGGTTGCCCTCGACCTTGAACTCTATGGTCTGCACCGCTCCGGTCAGGGTGATGTATCCGGCGGCCTCTGCCGCGCCGCTCCACGCTCCGTCGGCGCCGACGGCGTAGCCCTCGTAGATGCCTTTGCCGACGTGTCTGGCCGTGAATTTGTGGCCTGTTCCGCTTGTCCATCGGGTTGTGCCCGTTGGCCCTGTCCTGTTATGACTGCTCAACTTTCTCTCTCTCCTTCATGTTCCATTCATCTCTGATACTCACAATCTATATTCCCACCATTCCTCAATGACAATAGTATTCCCAGGGTTAACCTGATCACCGACCTGGTAAAACCAACCCGCAGGCACAAAAGCCGTCAAAGTACCGACGGAAGCATGGTTCGCGGAAGCCGTGAAATCCCCGAACCTGGACACATCATTCCAAAGCGGTACGACCTGAGCCATCCACAGGATCGCGTTCCCCAGGCTACCAGGACCAACCGTGATTGTCACACGTACATCGACAACCACCAGAAGCGGTTTGGAATGATTATTCTGGTACACTATGTTCAGAATCCGTGCCCCGGTTTCATCCGTTGGAACGCTCTCCACCAGATCGATGTTCGGATCGTTACTCCACCAACCTGACGCACTCATGCCCAGCCATGCACCTCCATACTAACCGTAACCTCAAGTTCATTGGTGTTGATCCCATTCTCTACAATCACTAACGTTGTGAAGCTCAATGGCTCTCCCCTGAATTTTGACAATATCAAGTTCCCCGTCGCCCATGTCACACCATCCTTGCTATAAAAATACGCGACACTACGACCATCAGGCAACATCATCCCAATATCTATGTCCAACGCCGCCGCGCTTACCACTCCAGCCGCTGTCCATTGGTTTACGAAGATATCATAAAGGGTGAAACGGAAGGGCAGTTTGTAGATATGTGTCGCCGCTGCCCCGGTGCATGTTATCGGGTCTCTCAGCGTTAGCTTCCAATGGTTCTTAGATCTGGGACCTACATGGTGAACTGTCCAATCATTGCCAACGCTGACTGGTAGAGTATCTGTGCCGCTCACAGGGTCGTTTTCTTGAAGCTTTCTTTTAGTCCGTTTTGCGCTCATCAAGTTCTGCACCTCTAAAACGATGCGCTGCCATAGCCTTACTCGCCGTTCCTGACGAACTCCACCATCGACACCATGAAGCCCGTCTCCAGTATCATGCCGCCGTCGGTCAGGTACTCGCAGTCCATGTGAACCACCTTCTCCGATGCACACGACACCGGCCGCCTGGTCACGCAGTCATTCGCGTGATGCGCCTCAATGGCGCCGAGCTTGGACCCGTAGGCGTTAACCTTGAACTCGATGGGTGACAGAGGGATGTCGTCGCTGTTCATCTGGATGGTGGCGCCGCCGTTCTGGGCTGTCGCCGCCGTGGTCGTCCACACGACCCCGCCGACCTCGGTTATCAGCCCGCCGGCTGCGCCCATGCTGAACTGGTACTGCACTTCGGGGCCGAAGCCGCTGACCACTGACGCCGCCGGCGTGTGCCCTACGACTCGCCACCTGTGCCTGCCAGGGTGGTCGTCCAGCGCCCTGGGTGCGAGCACGTTGGCTGTGCCGAACCAGTATGTGACCGTCGCGTATGCCTCACCTGTGTTAGCCTCGTAGCATGTGGCCCAGCACTCTATCCTGTCGCCGGGGACAACCGGGATGTTGACCGGATAGTAGATGCCCGGCGTAGAGTTGGTGTTATCGGTGGTAGCGTCGGCGCACCCGGATACGGGGAACAGGAACTCGAAAGGCTTGATGTTGATACCGTCCGGCGAGTCCAGGTAGCCCCATACGGTTAACGCCTCGTCCGCCGTCGGCAGAAGGATGCTTGCGTGAACCCAGATGCCTAGAAGCTGATTCATGCCACTGGGCACGGTGACGTAACCTGCGCCCAATTTGGCTGCGGTGGTGTCACTGAGTATCGTGTCCTCCAGCGTCTTGTACATGGTGCCGGGGACCCCGGATTTCGCGAGGCTGGACAAGGGTTAGGCCCCCCGGATGAACTCTATCATCGTGATGAAGTGGTCGGTTGTAAGCGTTAACCCTGCGCCTTGTTGGTACTCGTTGTGGAATAGCACCACGGATTCGCCCTCGACGTGGCACTGCCGCCTGGTGATCGTGTGTATAGCGTCCACGCCGTTAAGCCCTCCGAGGAGTGACCCGTACGCGTTGCACGCAAAGTCCTGCGGGAATAGTGGCACGTCGTCGCTGTTGAACCTGAATATCCCCAGCCCGGGGGTTGCCGCCGTCGGTGTGGTGCACGTCCGTACGCCTCCTAGCTCCGTTATGATGCCTCCGCCTGCGCCGAGGCCTACTTGGTACGCGGCCTCCGCGGCCCATGCGTTCGCTGCACCTGTTACGGTCGCCGTGTATGCGCCTACCTTGCGGTAGCGTTGCACGCCCGGCCTGCTGTCCAGGCTTGTCGGCGCCCAGTCGCCTGATTCGCGGCTGTTGCTGAACCAGAACGTGACCGATGGGTGTAACACGCCTGTGCTACCTGCTGCCGCCAGCGCCTGGGCGTAGACTATAATCCTTGACCCTGGCCTGACCGGGGCGTTGACCGGGTAATACTCGCCTGGGGTCGCGTTCTGGCTGAACGTTGTGATGAGGCATGCACCCATGGGTGGGAACAGGAACTCGAATGGTTTAAGGCTCATCCCGTCCGCTGATTCGAGGTACCCCCAGCACTGTGGGTCCTCCTGCGCCGTGACGATCTCGATGCTGTTGTGCGCCCAGAACCCGAGCAGCGTGTCCGCGTACATGGGGACCTCCATGTAGCCCTGGGCTCCGCCGAGCCTTACGAGGCCGGCGTTGAGGGTGATGATCTCGTCCGCCTCTAGCCCTCCGAGGGCCTTCAGCGTCTTAAAGGATACTGCTTGTGCTTGCTGCGCCATTACATCATCATGCTCCTGGTCTTTGGTTTCCTGTCACGCGTGTTCATCTCGGCTGGGCTGTCCTTCGCTGGCTGGCCTCCGAAGAATCCGGCGGTGCTTACGCCGCCGAAGGGTGCGGACACTCCGCTGATGGTCGGGTAGACGAGCTCCTTGATGCCCCACCCGACGGCGCTGCCGTCCGCCCACGCTTCCACGCAGTCCACGAGCATGATGAGGGGCCCCGCTTCACCGCTGAAGCCGAGCTCCCTTATAGCCCATTTGCCAAGTTTGGCGGCTATGCCCGTCATGATGGCCGCCCCGCCTGGGCCGTCGATGTATCCGGTGACGGTGTTCCAGTCAGGTGGCCGCCACGTCTTGACGGCATTGACGTTGTAATCAAGCATGCCCCTGGGCCCGGTGCTCATGAGCGCCTGCACGTTGGGGCCTGCTACCGGCAGTATCACGCCGAGGGGCCTGATTATGCCTTTGACTCTCCCGCCGACTCCTACTACCTTGGATTCGACTGACTTCAATCCCATATATATCAGGTAATGAATCTATATGGGGCTATATATATTTATGGTTTCTATGGTTTTGGTGGCTATTCTTCCATGAGTTGCTGGTCGTGTGATATCTGGTTGATGATGGCGCGGCGTATCCACGCGGATTTGTTGCCTTCCCCGAGTTCTTTCAGGTGTTCGTCGATTCGCCGGAAAAGCCGGTACTTCATACGGAGACTGAAAGACACCGTATTGCCGTCTAATTCGCTCATGTTTGATATAACGGTATATCTTATTTATATCTCTATGGTCTGTAACGGCCCGGGTCCTTGTGTTTCTTTCTGTGCGGCAGCCTGGCCCGGTACTTGGCGGCGAGGGCGCGGAGCTTCTCCAGCTCGCCGTCGGCGGCGGCTATGAGGCCGGGCACATCACGCAGCCTCATATTATTCGCCTCAGCTTCCGTGTCCACGGCTCCGGCCTCCGCCGGTGCATGATGCTTAACCCGTCGCTCCAATATAATGGTAAGGGGATACCCTCCACACGCCACTCTCCAAGATCACAATCCAGGTATGCCTCATCGAGTCCCAGGTCCATACTATTCGCAAGTTCAAGCTCTGGCTGCAGCTCTGTTCTTCCGAGTCCTTCCACCTCCTTTTTCAGCGGCGCCTTGTACCACCGGTAATTGCTTCGAATAATGTTGTTTCTGTCAATCGATGACGCCGTCTGAGAGTCGATGAGAAAATCGATATTATCATGTCTGTGCGTAGCAAACATTTCGTCGATGAGTACGTTAATATTAGCCATTCCTCTACGGGCGTGGGCGTACCGTTGCCAGTCATCTCCGATAATAATGGAGTCCTGAGGAAAATTGATCCCTCGTAGGGTCTTGATATGGTCGGGTACGTCGTATCGTTCGATTGCCCTGTCATTCTCCTTCATCACCACGTACACAGGTTTATCCGTCTCCTTATGTAGACGGTCAGCCAGCGAGAAGTCCAGAACAGTTTTTCCCTGACCGGGGCGTCCAGTGACCAGATGTATCCTAGGCGTCTCAAGAGCCACGTCCATGAAGTCGATGGTTGGAGGGGCCTGTTTCCTGATATCAACAACGTTACCCTTCTCCATCTTCAGCCTCCTCCGGGTCCGGGAGTTTCTCGTGCATGCGGTCCACGATTCGTTTGAACATGGCATGGGTGGCCTCGTGGCCCGCCGCGTACCGCTCCGCGTGCGTCACCAGGTTGCCGAGGTTGATTCGGGTGACCTTGACCTCCCTGGCCCAGTCGTCGAGCTGCCCCGCGTAGGCGTCCAGTTCAAGACCGCGCTCATCCAATTCCTCTTCCCTATTATCTAGCTTCATAATCCAGGACAGGTTGAGTAAAGCGGCGAGCACGAGGACAATCCATCCTACATAAAGCATGTTCATTTTACGTCGCCTCGCTCGATCATGTCCAGCGCCAGCCGGCCCGCCGCCAGCAGACTCGCCTCGTCAAGGGTCCTCCCGATCATCATTATGCATGCCCCGTCGATCTCGTCCCGGTTTTTCACCAGGCCTATCGCGAGGCCTCGCGCCAGGGCCGTCAGCTCCGCCTTATCCAACTTTCTTCACGTCCTCCGGCTTCGGCGAGTCCTTCGGTTTGCTGTACAGCTCCTCGTCGCCGTATATGGTGTCCACGATCAGTTTCGCCCTGGATGCCATGCGCTCCTTCTCCCGCCGCTTCAGCTCGTCGCCGATCAGTTTCCCGTAGTCGTCGTCGGCGGGGGCGCCCCCCGCCAGCGTTCGTAAAGCTGCTCCAACGTCGCCCATGAACTTCCATATAGGATCATTCCATTCCTTCGGTATGCTTTTCCAGTCAAAACTCCATCCCGTCGCGGTCACCGGTGCTAACTGTGTCTTTTCTGGTGTTCCGCCCATGATCTCGCTGAGGCTCTGGCTGTGGACGTTGAGCTGCTCGATGGCCTGGTTGAGCGCCTCGCGCATGGCCTCCTGGGTCCCCATGATCTCCAACATATCAACCGCTAAATCGAATTCGCCGGGGTTAGGCTTTAGAGGGGTGACCGCGGGCGCGGCCTCTGCTGCGGCCTCCTGCGCTTCGCGGTCCCATTCAACCCCCCCAGCGGTTTCCTCCTGGGGTGCCATGCCCGGCCCCGCATCCTCTTCAGGAACCAAATATTCTTTACCGGTACTGGTATTATACTCGGGTGCGGGTTCTCCACGTGGAGTATCATATGCTGTCTTGATGAACGCGTTCTTAATGAACGCGTTTATGCGGTTCTCGTCCTCCCATCTGACCACCAGCTCCTCGTACCTGTCACCGTGGATTTTCTCGATGTGTTTGCGGAGACCCCACGGGTGCACGTAGCCGCCGGGGCGCGTATCGCAGTACGGGCAATAGTATCGTCCCTTACTCAATGTCTGCAACCTCCGGGTGAGAGCTCGCCCGCGGGCGAGTCTACGTCGACCAGCTCCGCGTACTCCACGGGATGCTTGCTCTGAACGTGCGGCTCATCGAAATACCATGTCGGTAAATCCTGGCACAAAGCACAGGTTACGCGACTAGATTCCTCACATGGACACTCTACTTCTGGTTCACTCAACGTCTTTCAACTCCGCGAAAGGGCTTCCCGGCCCATCCGCCCCGCACATAGGGCAATAAATGTACTTCTCCTCTCCCTTCAAGTATCTATGCCCACATGGGCATACAAGCTCTGAAAGTTTCTCCTCGTCGTGCCTGCGGATCTCCTCGCGGGCGCGATCCCAATCCTCCTCCGTATATATCTTGTCTTCACTCATCTTTCGGTTCACCTCTCGGCAGATTGACGGGAGACTGCTGTAGCAGCTCTCCGTCAACTCTCGGCACCCCTATCCACGGCACGTATCGCCTCGATAAATCTCTGCTCTCCGGGTGAGAGTCCGACCCGACCAGGAAGGGGTTGTCCCTGAGCAGCCGCCTTAATCGTCTGCTCCCAGAGGGATCGGACTTGTAACATTTCATCGCGGAGTTCCATAATAATTTTCTGTATTGTAGATTGTGCTGCAGTTCCCAGAGGAACCAGTTGCTCACCTTCTTCGGTAGCAATCCACTCCAGGAGAGTAATGTGTTCTGCATAGATTCTCAGCACCTCCCTCTGCTGAATAACGAGGTTAGCAGCTGCGAGGGCTCCGATGACTGTGGGGGTTTCGGGGCGTTGGTAGGCGTAGGTGATGAATTGCTGGGCTTTCTTCCAGGACTCGTTAAAGTATTTAAGGACAGTTCTCGGCTGCTGGTTGACCCATCTAGGGGGACCTTTGGCTCCTCCACCGTGGGGGCCCCCGTCCCCGGAGCATGTTGAGGGATACCTGGCTCCGGGGCACTCCTGCCGTCCCCTGCGGAGGTAGACTGGCTTCGCCAGCTCTCGCTCTCCGTCTCGCCAGGTGCGTCGGGTTCTCCAAGGCTTGCCTCAGCCGTTTTACCGACCCCGCTGGTCTCCCCCGACGGTCCACGCGTGGACAGTGAATCCCTGATCAGGTCGTTTATCCAGGTACCAAACTCACCGTGTTCAAGCCTGGAATCGAGAAGCTTGTCCACGTCAAGATCGATCCTGAATGTCTTAACCTTTCTCATGTTTAATCAATCCCTGAACCTCATATTTAAGTTCGTCAATTGCGCTAGCTATATCACTGAGTTGCACATCAAGTATAGATGTCAATGTTCTTATAAGTTCTCTATCGGTCTCACTCAGACAAACAACGTGAACGTTATGAGTCATAATTACCCTGTAATCTCACCAGTATATATGTATTACGTATTACGTATTCTGGTTTTTTCTAGTAGCAGGAGCAGAAGACTAAAAAAAAAT
>Ga0307379_10007693_pt1 | contig 14608 bp, 15 predicted proteins | sample UN2MG_FD_202237 | JGI IMG/M metagenome (GOLD analysis project Ga0307379, IMG submission 202237) | Soil microbial communities from Risofladan, Vaasa, Finland - UN-2 | ecosystem: Environmental > Terrestrial > Soil > Coastal area > Acid sulfate soil | place: Finland: Risofladan, Vaasa | collected... | reverse complement strand
GCCTTCCGATCCAACCTGGGTAACGCCATCGCGATTTCCTCCTGTTTCGCGTCGTGTTAAAATCAAGGCACTAACCCAGATTATACAACCTCCCTATCTTTCGCGCCATAGATACTTGCCGCACACCAGGCCTTCCGCTCTCGCCCTTCTCGTTTGCCGGGCAAGAACCTATACTGAACCTATACTTGGGGCGAACCGACGATTCTTCTTCCCATCGCCGTGCACGAGGGAGACCTTGATGTCCGAATCGACCGACCTGAATCTGACCGACTTCATCCGGGACGTTCCGGATTTTCCCAAGCCGGGGATCCTCTTCCGCGACATCACTCCGCTGTTGGCCGCTCCGGGGGCGTTCCGTCAGGCAGTCAGCCGGTTGGCCGATCACTTCCGCGGCGCGAAGATCGACGTGGTGGCCGCGGCCGAAGCCCGAGGGTTTCTCTTCGCCGCGCCGCTGGCCTTGGAACTGGAGGCGGCGCTGGTTCCGATCCGCAAGCCCGGCAAGTTGCCCCACGAGACCCTCTCGCTGACGTACGATCTGGAATACGGCACCGATACGCTCGAGATTCACGCCGACGCGATTCCCCCGGGCGCCGACGTCTTGGTGGTCGACGACCTGCTGGCCACCGGCGGGACGATCGAGGCCTGCTGCCACCTGGTCGAGAAGGCCGGCGGAAAGGTGGCCGGCTGCGCCTTCCTGATCGAGTTGGTCGGTCTGGGCGGCGCGAAGCGAATCGCCCAGTACGAAATGGTTAGCCTGATCAGGTACGATTGAGCCGCCACCCTCTCGATAGCGCCGGGTGCCATGCCCACGCAAGCGTGAGGATAGCACCCGGGCTGGCCGTCCGGCGTCTTGGGCGTAGTATTTCAATAGAGATCTACAAAGCCCTATTCACGCCGGAAAGGAGGTGAATCGTGGCGGTTACCAAGCCGGTTCAAAGGCCGACCTTTCGCAAGACCGAAGGCATGCCCGAAGACAAACGGCAACTCCGTCAGGAGCGGACCCACGTGATTATCATGGTGCTGGCGATTCTCGCCGTGTTCGCGCTGGTGATCCTGCTGGCCAGCTTGGGCCCGGTGCCGGAAAACGTCGATCCGGGTCCCCCGTTCTTGCCATAGGCGGCGGCCTGAAATCAACTCGCCAGGATTTTCAACAGTTCGAGCAACTCCTCGGGAACGGGTCTGTGCTGGGCGTAAGTGTCCTGGAACCGCGTCAAGACCAATTGGTGGTTGATCTCGCCGGCCATGGCCCCCGTCTCTCCTTCGATAATGGCTTCGACGGCGAAATTGCCCAGCCGGCTGGCGAGAATTCGATCGTCGGGCATGGGACAACCGCCGCGCTGCAAGTGTCCCAGCGTGAGCACCCGGGTTTGGAAGGGGCAGCCTGCCTTGCATAGGCCTTCATTGAGGATTCCCGCCCCGCCCAGTTCATCGCCCTCGGACACCACGATCATGATGGATTTCTTTCCCCGGGCTTTGAGCAGTTGGAGGTGCTGGATGATTTGGGGGATGTTCGTTTCCGTTTCCGGCAAGGCGACCACTTCCGCCCCGCCGGCCAAGGCCGTGTACAAACCGATATAGCCGCTGTGACGGCCCATGACTTCGACCAGGAACAGCCGCTCGTGACTCTCGGCCGTGTCGCGGAGCTTGTCCAGGGCCTCGACCGCGGTTTGCACGGCCGTGGCGAAGCCGATCGTGTAATCGGTACCCATCAGGTCGTTGTCGATCGTTCCGGGACACCCGATGATCTTGCCGTCCCACTGGCGGGCCAGCGCGACGGCCCCATGGAAGGTGCCGTCGCCGCCGATCGGTATCAGCGCGTCGATCTTGCACCGTTTGAGCACTTCCACCGCCTTCTTCAAGCCGGTCTCGGTGCGGAACTCCTCGCTGCGGCTGGTCAACAGGATCGTGCCGCCGCGTTTGGCAAGGTTGGATACCGAGCGAAGCCGCATTAGTGCTTCGCCGTCGGAATTGATGTAGAAATCCTCTTCCAGAAGGCCCTGGAACCCTCGGCGGATGCCGACCACTTCGTGCTTGGCGGCCAAGGCCGAACGGACCACCGCCCGAATACACGGGTTCATTCCCGGCGCATCGCCGCCGCTGCAAAAAACACCAATTCGCATGATAAGCCTTTCTGATTTCGCTGAACTCGCCAGGCGGGAGGCCGGGGGATCAAGACGCCTCGATCCTCAACGGGTGTTCCCGCATGAACGCTTCGGCCTCTTCACGGTCGAACACGCTTTCGGTGGCGGCGACGGACCGGACGCAACTGGCCCCCAAGGCACTGCCCCAGCGAAGACAACCGGCCGGGTCCTCGCCCCGGAGCAGTCCCACAATGAAACCGGCGTCGAACGCGTCGCCCGATCCGGTTCCGCCGACGAACTGCGTCGGGTAGACCCCGGCACGCAGCCGAAGACCGTCGCCAATCAGCAGGCTTCCCTCATTCCCCCGGGTAATGACGACCGTCTGCGCACCCGCATCTCGAAACCGCTGTGCCTGCGCGACCGGATCGCCCAGGCCGGTCAGGGCGGCCGCCTCGTCGTCGTTGGGCATGAAGAAATCGACTTCGGGCAACATCAAGGCCACCCGGTCGAAGCAATCCTCGCCCCCGATCCCCACCACGTCCAGGACGGTCTTGGTTCCGGCCGCCCGCGCAGCTCGCAACAACTCGACCATCCGCCCCGTCTCCAGCGCCAAGAGCATCAGATACCCGCCGATGTACAGGACCTTGGCCTGCGACACCCAGTCGGGGGGCATGTGCTCGACGGCGAACCGCGTGTTGGCACCGGGCGAGGCGATGAACCGCCGGTCCTGATCCTTGACGTTGATGACCATCGTACACGCCGTGTGAATCCCCTCGAGCTGGTGGATTCCGTCGATCTGCACCCCGCCGTGGACCAGTTCATCCATAATGAACCGGCCGAATACGTCCTTGCCCACGCAGCCGGTCGCCCCCACGCGGACACCGCACCGGGCCAGATCCAGCGCCGTGTTGCTGGCACAGCCGCCCAGGCAAAGTTGGATGCGGTCCGGGGCCACCAACTCGCCTTCGTCCGGTGCCCGATCCACCGGGGAGCAAACGACGTCGGCGAACAAGATTCCCGCACAAAGGCAATCGATTTCCACGGTTCGTTTCTCCGCTGTCGCGAGGGTGGCACGCCCTATTGTGATAGCAGCACTGAACTCGTTTTTCCAGGCCTTGCGAAGAAGAAACCGGCGTTTCGGCCGCGGGGGGAGTATTGTTGACTTATTCAGTCAGGATTCGATCAGCCGGGTTTGGATCACTCGGTAGATGTCCTTTGCCACATCCGGCTTGCTCCCGGAGAATTCGGCCAACACGTGACCGGCCGGGTCGATGATTTCTACCTGCGTGTCGGGGGCGTGCATGGCGCCGGGCCCGTTGACGACGATCAGGTCGCAACTCTTTCGTTCCAGCTTCTGTAATGCCCTCATCCGCTCGTCTTGCGTCTCCAACGCGAAGGCGACCATCCACTGCCGGCCTTTGACGGCGCCCAATCGGGCAACCACGTCGGGTGTCTCGATCAGGTGCAGTTTCAGCGGCTCGCCCGTCTTTTGGATCTTCTGCGACGCGACCACGACGGGCCGATAGTCGCAGGGGGCGGCCACGCCGATCAGGCCGTCGCAGGCGGGAAAGACTTTCAGGCAGGCCTCGAGCATCTCCTCGGTGGAAACCATCGAGATCACCTCGGCCGCCTCGGGGTAGTCGACGTCGACCGGCCCGCTGACAATCACCACCTCGTGACCGGCCTCCAGGGCGGCCTCCGCCAACGCCGCCCCCATCCGGCCGCTGGAGGCGTTGGTCAGATACCGCACCGGGTCGAGGTACTGGCGCGTGGGACCGGACGTGATGAGGATGCGCGGCATGGGGGGGAGGGGGGGAATGATGAATTAGGAATGATGAATTAGGAATCAGGAACGAGGAAGAACCGTTTAGCGGGCGGGCTTGCCCGCCGTTTGGTTGCAGCCAAAGGCCTCCAACTGCTCGGCGATCGCTTCGAAGATCCGCTCCGGCGAGGCCATGCGCCCCGGTCCGCGGGTGCCGCAGCTTAGGTAGCCTTCCTCGGGATCGATCAGGATGACGCCGTCGATGCGAAGCTGCTCGGCGTTCCGTTGCACGGCCGGTTTTTCCCACATCCGGGCGTTCATCGCCGGCGCCATCAGGATCGGACCGGCGAAGGAAAGCAGCGTCGTGCTCAACAGGTCGTCGGCCAGGCCGGTGGCCGCCTTGGCCAGGATATTCGCGGTGGCCGGAGCCACGCAGAATACCTCCGCCGCCTCGGCCAGTTCGATGTGGGGATGCGCCCCGCGGCCGAACGTCTTGATCCCCACCGGCCGTCCCGTCAGCGCCTCGAAGGTCTTCGGCCCGACCAGCCGCGTGGCCGAACGGGTCATCACGACCGAGACCCCCGCACCCGCTTGGACCAGCCGGCTGACCAGCGCCGCCGTCTTGAAGGCGGCGATCCCTCCGGTTACCCCGATCAACAACTCGCGACCGTTCATAGGTTGCGCAGGTCCAGTTCAGGGGGGCCGCCTTCTTTACTGCCGGCGGCGATTTGCACCTTCAGTTCCGTATCCAGATAGATCTTGTCCTGCAGAATCTCCTGGATGACGATCTCCATCTTGTTAGGGGTATCCAGACGGACCAGAGGTCGGGCACCGGCGTTCAAGGCGACCATGCGTTTCTGGATCAGGGTCGACAGTTTGAAACGACCACCAACCTTTTTGACGATTTTTTCTTCACGAAGATCATCAATCATGCGGGGCGACCTCCGATTCTCGAGTCAGTATATTGCAGATTTCTTGAGCAGCGCGCTCCACGTCGTCGTTGACGACCTCGTAACGATATCGATCGGCCAAGTCCAATTCTTGTCGAGCCCGAGCAAGTCTCCGTTGGATGGCCTCTTCACTCTCGGTTTTGCGGCCACGGAGCCGCTGTTCCAGTTCCGCGAGGGAATCGGTCCGGACGAAGACCGTGATCGCGTCGTCGAAGCGTGCCATGACCGCCAACGCGCCTTGGACGTCAATTTCTAAGACTATCCATTTCCCCGCCTTCAGACCAGGGGTAACTTCGCTCGACAAAGTCCCGTACCAACAGCCGCTTCCGAAAACTTCGAAACACTCCAGGAACTCACCGTTCTTTCGGCGGGCAAAAAACTCCTCCGCCGCGAGAAAGTGATAATCGACCCCGTCAACCTCCCCAGGGCGAGGGGGCCTCGTCGTCGCTGACACACTAGCCGCCAAAGGAAGGGGGGCCAGGTCGAACACCCGACGCATCACCGTGGTCTTGCCCGCGCCCGAAGGCCCCGAAACCACGACCAATCTTCCTTCGCAATTCGGCGGCATCTTCACTCGATGTTTTGGATCATCTCGCGCATGCGTTCAATAGCCGCTTTGATCTCGATGACGTCTCGGGCGATTTCCACGTCGTTGCCCTTCGACCCGATCGTATTGGTCTCCCGAAACATCTCCTGGGTCAGGAATTCCAGCGTTCGGCCGGAACTCTCCTGCAGGTCCATGGTCGCCTCGAACTGGTCCAGGTGGCTGAAAAGCCGGACGATCTCTTCGGAAATGTCTCCGCGTTCGGCGAACAGGCTGACCTCGCGAATCAGGTCGGCCGGATCCAGGGAAACGCCGTACTCGGTCAGGACGTTCTTCAGCCGCTGGTCGAGCCGGGCACGATAACCGTCGGCGACCAGCGGCGCCCGCTGTTGCACCCGCTCGAGCGCGGTCACAATCGCCGTGCGGTTGGCCCGCAGATCCTCTTCCATCGCCCGGCCTTCTTCGCTGCGCATTCGGGCCAGGCTCTCCATGGCCGCTTCCAACGTTTGGGCGATCACCGGCCAATCGGCCTCGAGATCCAACGACGCTCGGGCGTCCTCGTTGACGACCCCCGGCAGCGGCAGCAGGGCCTCCAGGTAAGTGTCGCCGGGTACGTTCCACTGGCGGTGCAGCGTTTCGAGCTGGCGTCGGTAACGATCGAGCACCTCGGCGTTGATTTTGAAGTCTTCGAGCGGTCTGGCTTGATGGATCCGAAGCGTCACCTGAACCGCCCCGCGACGGATGCTCCGGCGTACGACGGCTTCGATCTTGGGTTCCAGCGGCCCGTAGCCTTCGCCGGCCCGAACGGACAGTTTGAAGAACCGGCTGTTGACGGTGCGCACCTCGACCGCCACCGTCAGGGAGCCCTGCTGGCAATGCGCCTCACCAAAGCCGGTCATGCTCGACAGCAAGGTGGTCCCATCCTGACTCTAGGGGGTATTCAAGGCCCTTCGACAGGCGTCGAGTCGGGCTCGCCGCCTCCGGCACCGGGTTCGGCGGGGGCGACGATACCCTCGCGTTGAGGTGCGTCGCTTCCGAGGCCTTCATCCAGCGGCCCCTGACCGGCGGTGGCCATGAGTTTTACGGTGACCATGCACAGGATGATCCAGAACGCGGCCATCCCGATGGTGATTCGGGTGAAGAGATCCCCGGCCTTGGTCCCGAAGGCGCTCTGACCGCCCAGCCCGCCGAACGCTCCGGCCAAGCCGCCCCCTCGTCCTCGCTGGATCAGCACCAGCAGGATGAGGAACACCGCCGTCAAGAACAGCAGGATCATCAACAAAACGCCCCAGAACGACATGGCAGTCTCTCTTTCCCGTTTGCTAGGCTCTTGCCCCGGCGACAATGCCCAAGAACGACTCGACTTTCAAACTGGCCCCCCCCACCAGGGCCCCATCGATATCCGGCTGCTGCAGCAACTCGGCCGCGTTGTCCGGCTTGACGCTGCCCCCGTACTGGATTCGGACAGACTGGGCAACTTCTTCATTATAGCGGTCTGCAATGATCTTGCGAAGGTCGAGATGGACATCCTCCGCTTGTTGGGGAGTGGCCACTTTCCCGGTGCCGATGGCCCAAACCGGCTCGTAGGCGATCACGACCTTGACCATCTGCTCGGGCGAGAGCCCCGCCAGCGATCCGTCGAACTGGCCGCGGATCACCTGCAGCGTTGCGCCCGCCTCGCGTTGGGAAAGCAACTCGCCCACGCAAACGATCGGGCAGAGTTCGGCCCCCAGCGCGGCGTGGACCTTCTTGTTGACCTCCTCGTCCGTTTCGCCCAACACGTGCCGCCGCTCGCTGTGGCCCAAAATGACGTACTTGCATCCGACGTCGCACAGCATCGACACGCTGATCTCGCCGGTGAAGGCTCCTTCCGCTTCGTGGTAGACGTTCTGCGCACCCAAACCGATCTTCGTGCCGGCGAGCGCGGAGGCCACCGCACCGAGGTACAGGCTCGGCGGGCAGACGGCCAAATCGACCTCTCCGACGCTGTCGGCTTCCTTCGCCAGGCCCTCGGCCAACGCCACCGCCGAGGCACGGTTGAGATTCATTTTCCAGTTGCCCGCGATAAACGGTCGTCGCATCAAGAAACTCCTTGAAACTGTTGCGTCGGTGTCGTCATAGTAGCCGTCTCGCTCCGCGAGACGTAGCCGTCAAAGTAGCCGTCTCGCTCCGCGAGACATGGCCGTCAAAGTAGCCGTCTCGCGAAGACGTGGCTACATCTCGCGGAGCGAGATGGCGACTATTTCTCCGTCCCGCTTAGATCTCGCTTTCCCATCCCTCCGGCTCGCTCGCCGGGAAAGAGCCGAGGATTTCCAATCGCAGCGTCTTCTCGTCCAGCGCGCTGACCACGCGCTGCAGCCGGGCGTCGTTCTGGTGGCCTTCCATCTCCACGAAGAACAAATAGGCCCGATCGGAACCGGGAATCGGGAACGACTCGATCCAGGTCAGGTTCACGCGGCTCTGCTTGAAGATGTTCATCGCGTCGGCCAGCGCGCCCGGGCGATGTTCCACCTGGAACAGCATGGCGGTTCGATCGTTGCCGGTGCGCGGCGGCGGTTTGCCTCCGATGACGGCGAATCGGGTGGTGTTCGACGGGTTGTCTTCGATCTTCTCGGCCAGGATGTCCAGGCCGTAATGTACGCCGGCCTCCAAGCTGGCGATGGCCGCGGCGCCCGGTTTTTCGCGGGCCAATTGGGCGGCCGTCGACGTACTGGTTACCTCGATGGTTCGCGCGCCGGGCAGATGCTTGGCCAGCCAATTGCGGCACTGCGACAGCGCCTGGGGGCGGCTGTAGACCTCCCGGACTTCCGTGCGCGGACACTTGCCCAACAGCGTGTGATGGATTTCCATTTCCACTTCGCCGCAGATCTGCACCGGCAGGCGGGTGAACGTCTCCAGCGTGTCGGCGACCCGGCCGTCGGTCGAGTTTTCGACCGGCACCAGGCCGAAGTCGGAGTGTCCCCGATTGACCTCCTCGAACACGGCCGGGATGCTGCCGACCGGCACGAATTCTGCGCTTTGCCCGAAACGACGCAACGCCGCCAGGTGACTGTAGCTGTAGAGCGGGCCGAGGAATGCGACGCGGATTTCGTGCACCAGGCTTCGGCAGGCGCTTTGGACCTCGCGAAAGATCGCGCGAAGACCCCGCCGGGCCAGCGGACCGCGGCTGCGGCTGATCACCTCGGCCAACTCCTCCTCTTCAAGCCCGGCGGCCGCGACCGTCAGGTCGGGTCGGCCGCCGCGCTTGGCCATTTTCAAGGTCAGGCCGGCCCGCTCCTGCACGAGTTTGAGCAATTCGCGGTCCAGCCGGGCAATCCGAGATTGCGGGTCCGCGGCCACCGAGTCTTTCGTGGGGGCCTTTTTCTTCACGGCAGGCGGTTTCGCCTTCGCAGCAGCCGGCCGTTTCTTCTTTGTAACCTTGCCCATCGGAAGGCTCCAGGACATGCCCAGCGGTGTGGCCGCCAGTGTTGGAGGGCCAGGGGTGTTCGTCGGCGGCAGAAACATATTCTTGTACCCCACGGGTATCGGAGTGTCAACCGACCCCCACGAGATAGCTATGTGGTATGAACTACAGGTGCGGACTGTGTCGAGCGGAGATCACGGAACGGCCCTGTTCGGCGGGTGAAGTTTACCGAACGCCCGTTCTTGCTTCACGACTCCGCCGCCACGGCGACCAGACGGAGGGCGTGGAAGAGCAGGGCGATCAGTCCGACGACGGCCAGGATGCTTTTGAACTGGTCGAAACGTGTCGGGCCGGGCGCCAGGGACGGGGCTTGCGGATTGGGTGAGGAGGACTCCGGGGAAGCGGAAATCGAGACCTGCGCCGGCGGCGGTTGGGATGGGAGAGCGGACGGTGTCTGGGCTAGTCGACTTTCGTGCAAGGGCCGCGGCACCGCTTCGAGTTTCGGCACCGGGTGCGGGCGGCCGACAATGTGGGCAACCGGGGCCGGGACCGGTTGGGGGTCGGATCGAGGTTGTGGCTCGGCCGCCCTGTTGACCGGCAGCGGCTGGGCGGCCGGCTGCTGCTGGGCAATCATCGTCGTCGTCGGCGGCGATTGCTGGAAATCGTCCGTCACCGAGCCGAGAAACCATCGCACCCGGCCGCAGTAGCTGCCCATCGTGCGGCCGAAGCCCGAACCGAACAGGACGCCGGCTAACTCGCCCCGCTGGTTGAGGATCGGGCCGCCCGAGTCGCCGTTGCGGGCGGAAGCCGAAAGCTCGATCATCTCCGACGGCAGACTGCGGCCGATTGCCGCGGGAGCCACGTACGTGACGCACCGACCCGCCACCGCGCGATACGAGCCCGACCCGTAACCCGCAATCGTCAACGCGTCGCCCCTGCGCGGTGCCGCATCGGCCAGCGGGATCGGTTCAACCTTGGGACGCCAGATCAGCAAGGCGGCGAGGTCCCAATCGCGATCGGTCTTCAACACCTGGGCGAAGGAGCTGAACCCGTCGGGAAAGACGACCATCACCGGAGCGGTGGCGTCGCGGACCACGTGCCAGTTGGTCACGACCAGCCCGTGGCGTTCGTTCACGGCGACCAGGGCACCCGAACCGGCCGACGTGGCGCTGCGTTCCGGGGCGATCACCCGAACCACGGCCGGATGCGGACGCTGCTGTGCGGCTTGAACACATGAGGGCGATGCGACGATGACGCAGAGCGCCGCCACCACGGCCGGAAGGTGGTTTCGAGTCTTAGTGTTTGCCAAAGAATAACTTGTACGCTCTTTTGGCGAGGGTGGCACGCCCTGAGGAACGAAGGGCGTGGTTTGGCGCGTTTTCCACGCCCTTCGTTCCTCAGGGCGTGCCACCCCATTAAACAAGTTGTTACTGCACGGTCCCTTAGCTCGCACGAGCGCGGGGCGGGCGCATACCGTTAGCCTCCTCGCCGAAGCGAGTCGGGCTTCGTCTCGCGGAGCGAGACGGCTACTATGATGGCACCATCTCATCGCGCAGAGCACCCCCGGGAAAAAAGCGCCCCGACTTTCTTTCTTCGGGCGTTTGACGAGTGGAAGTGCAGGAAGCAGCGGGGAGCCGGAAAACAGGACCCGATGAATCGGGTCACTACAAACGCGCGTTGTCGTTACAGGCGCTAAACTTTGGGCAACTCGTACGCCGCGCCGCCGCGGGGAACAACCAAAGGAGACGTGCGGACCGCGAAAATCGGGCGATTGGGAGAAAAGGTGGTGGGAAGTCCCCTCAAGAACGCCCGAAGTCGAAAGAGGCGTTTTTGCGCCTTCCTCGCCGGGCGGAAGTGGCGTAAACAGCAATGAGACAGCTACTTACGCCGCTTGTTCCGCACGCGTTCGTCGGACGGCCAGGGATCCTAAACGCGGCCTTTCGGGCCGAATTTGGCGAATCGAAGCAAGACGGCAAATTCGGGGGCGTTGTGGAGGCGAGGCGTGCAAGAATTCTCACGAAATCCTGTCAAATCATTTGACATCGTTGGGGCGCCCTCGGTAGAATAATCAATAGAGTTCGTTTAGTCGTTCTTATCTGTTTGGGGCGGCATCCCACCTAAGGCTCTTATTGAGGCAGCGTTACGCGCACCGGAAACGCATTCAGAAGAAAAGGCGTTTCTTTCTTGGGGTGCATTCTGTCAGGCTGTTCTTCTGGTGCCGGCTCACCGGCGTTCCGCGATGGGCGGTCCCCGCTTCGGTGCCCGGCACTCCGGGATGAACCCGCCGGCCACCCCCGTAAAAGAGGTTCGGATGAGAGAGTTGACCGTGATCTTGGTCGGACTGCTGTCGGCGGTGGGCATCGTCGGCATCGTGTCTGCGGAAATCATCGATTTCGAGAGCGGCTTTGTGGATCAACAAGCCGTCTCGACCGTGATCGCCGGCAGCACCGAGGTCACGTTCTGGGTAAAGCAGAACGGCATCGAGTATCCCGCTTACATTGCGAAGGTGGGCTTGCCCCAAACGGCGTTCGGCGCCACGCAGGACACTCCCCGCGGCGGCGTCGGCGGGAGCTACTTCCTGACTGACAACTCGCAGATTCCTACGGAGCGAAAAGCCGACTATTTCATGACTTTCAGCCACGAAGTGGTGAACTTGAGCTTGAACATCTACGACTACTACGATTATGCCGGCGGCCTGGCGACCTTGTCGGTCTTCGCCGACGAGGAGATGACCTTGCTGGCGGGGATGGACACCTGGGAATCCTGGAATCCACCGGACGAGTGGGAAGACGCTACCGTGGCCACGCTGTCGGTTCAGAACCCTTCCGCTCCGATTCGGGCGGCGTCGGTGACGTTCAGTCCGGTGGACTCGGGAACCGGAATCGACGATATCAGGTTCGAGCCGCTGCCCGAGCCGTCCACGCTGGCCCTGCTGGCCATGGGGACCGTGGGGCTTCTGGGGTACGTTCTTCGCAAGAGAAGACGATCTGTCGGCCGGTGATGGACGGGACCCATTCAATAGCAGCAACTTCCGAAGTGGACAGGGCCGGGATTGAACCGGCGACACCTGGATTTTCAGTCCAGTGCTCTACCAACTGAGCTACCTGTCCGCAGTGCCCGTGCGGCGGGCCGAAACCTCCATAATATAGACCTCGGCTGGAAACTGTCAATTCGGTATCCAGAACCCCAGCGGCGAAAACCGAGACCGTTGTGCTTCGCGTCCGCCTATCCTTCTCACTTTACCACACAAGTCCAAACGCCGCGTTGTTTCCACAACCCGCGACTGAAAAGTTGGTGGTATGCGTCCAGCTACAGGAGGGGCAGCGTCCTTGACAAACGAAACCGCCATCTTTATGATGGGCTTACCAAACAGGTGAGTTGTGTCTGCGCCCTTCGATCCATATCGCACGTGGTTGGGGATTCCCGCAGAGGAACAACCGCCGAATCACTACCGGCTGTTGAACCTCGGCCTGTTCGAGGACGACCCCGCGGTGATCGAAAGGGCGGCCGAGCAGCGGGTGGGCATCCTTCACGTCTTCCAGACGGGCGAGCATGCGAAGGTGGCGGTGAAGCTGCTCAATGAAGTCGCCCAGGCGAAAGTCTGCCTGCTGAACCCGAACCGCAAGGCCGGCTACGACGCGGGCGTGCGGCGAGTGCTGCGAATCAAGGCGGAAGAGGCCGAGAGGGCGGCCGCGGTGGAAGCGGAAAGGGCCGCGGTCCAGAGGGCACTCTGTACGCGGTTCCTTGCCGTGCTCAAACAGAAAGCCCTTTTGCCGGGCGGCCTGTTCGAGAGTCTCCGAAAACAGACGGCCGACTCCAAGAAGGTCCTTTCCGCCGCGACCCTGGCCAAGGGCCTGATCGAGAAGGGGCTTCTCACGCCGGTGTTGGCCGAACGACTGTTGACCGCCGCCGAAGAGGAGGATTACCCTCCCGGCTTCGCGCCCGCCGCGGCGATGCCCGAAAAGCAGGCTCCGCCCGAGAGGGAAGAGGAAGAACTGGGCCTGGCGCCCTTGGAGGAGGAACAGGTCAAGCTGGGCTTCCCGCCCTTGAAAGAAGACCGGCCGGCAGCCGCTGTGACCGGTTCGCTGGTGGACGAAGAGCTTCCGCCCTTGGCAGAAGAATACGAGGACCCTGGCGGCATCGATCCGCTGGACGGACTGCAGGCCTACGCTTCGTTCGCCGCCGTCGGCAGCCCTCTTGCGCCGCTGGCCCCTTCGAAAAAGGGGCTCAAAGGACTCTTCGAACGCAAGCGAAAGAAGCGCAACGAGAAAGCCGGCGTCTGGGATTCCTCGCTGATGCTGGTCGGCGGAGGAGCCCTGCTGGTTTTGGCGATTCTGGGCGCCGTGCTCATCTTGACGCTGGGTCGCTAGACGGGCCGCGACGCGCGGCGAGTGGGGAGTGGCGAGTGAAGTTCTGCAAGCCGTTGTAGTGAAGACCTTGCCGTTGGTCGGACCTGCTTGAATCGCTGGAATTCACGCATGTTCATTCGCCCTTTCGCGACGAAAACCGGCGAACTTCGGCTAGCCCGGATTATTCTTGACCCCGGGAATAGCGTGACACGCTGTCGTAGCCACGTTCGCCAGAACGTGGTCGTAACCCTTGGGCACGCTCCACGTTCTGGCGAACGTAGCTACAAGCCTATGAATAATCCGGGCTAGAACGACCGTTGCTCGGTGCGCGAAATAATCTCGTTCTGCAGATCCCGGCCCACGTCGACGAAGTAGTCGCTGTAGCCGGCCACGCGGACGATCAGATTGCGGTGCCGGTCGGGCTGCTGCTGGGCTTCGCGGAGCGTGGCGGCGTCGACGACGTTGAACTGGATGTGGTGGCCGTCGAGCTTGAAGTAGCTGCGGATCAGGTCGGCCAGCCGCTCGAGGCCGTCGCCGTCGAGCATCTGGGGTGAAAACTTCATGTTCAGCAGCGTGCCGCCGGTCCGGGCGTGATCGATCCGGGCGGCCGAACGCAGCACGGCCGTCGGCCCGCGCACATCGGCGCCCTGGCTGGGCGAGATGCCTTCGGAAAGTGCTTCGCCCGCCTTCCGCCCGTTGGCCGAGGCGCCTACGACCGAACCAAAATAGATGTGGACGGTCGTGGGCAGGAGATTCACCCGATACTTGCCGCCCTTGGTGTTCGGACGCCCGTTGAGCACGTCGAAATACGTGTTGAAGATGCCCTCGGCCACGTCGTCCGCCCGGGGGTCGTCGTTGCCGTACTTGGGCGCCTTGTTCAACAGCGTCTGCCGGATTTCTTCGCAGCCGGCGAAGTCGGTCTTCAGGGCGTCGAGCATTTGCTCCATCGTCAGGGCCTTCTCTTCGAACACCAGCGCGCGGACCGCCGCCAGGGAGTCGGCCGTGGTGCCCATGCCGACGCCCTGGATGTACGTCGGGTTGTAGCGCGAGCCGCCGTCGTGATAGTCCCGTCCCCTGGCCACGCAATCGTTGATCAACAGCGACATGTACGGGGCGGGCATGTGGTCGGCAAAGAGCCGCTCGATGGCGTTGTTGCCGGCGATCTTCAGGTCCACGAAATACTTCAGTTGCCGACGGTAGGCGTCGAAGAGTTCTTCGCAGGATTGGAACTCTCGCGGGTCGCCGGTTGGCGGCCCGATCTGCCGGCCGGTCTTCGGATCGACGCCGTCGCCCAGCGCCAGTTCCAGGACCTTCGGCCAGTTCATGTAGCCGGTCAGCGTGCAGCTTTCCTTGCCGAACGCGCTGACGGTCACGCATCCGCTGGGTCCGCCGGCCCGGGCGTCGGCCATGGTCTTCCCGTCGTGCAGCATCTCCTCGACGATCACGTCGGAATTGAAGACCGAGGGCTGTCCCAGCCCGGTGCGGATGACCCGGCACGCCCGGCGGAGGAACCGGTCGG
>Ga0307379_10007690_pt1 | contig 14609 bp, 17 predicted proteins | sample UN2MG_FD_202237 | JGI IMG/M metagenome (GOLD analysis project Ga0307379, IMG submission 202237) | Soil microbial communities from Risofladan, Vaasa, Finland - UN-2 | ecosystem: Environmental > Terrestrial > Soil > Coastal area > Acid sulfate soil | place: Finland: Risofladan, Vaasa | collected... | reverse complement strand
TAAGTGAATTATCACCTCCTGACGGATCACGCAGGGCGAGAAAACGTGTGGGACGCGGGGTAGGTTCAGGTAGCGGTAAAACAGCCGGCAGGGGTTCAAAGGGTCACAATAGCCGCAGCGGCGGTGGCGTAAGACCCGGTTTTGAAGGTGGACAAATGCCGATTCATCGCCGACTGCCCAAACGCGGTTTTACCAATATTTTTAAACAGAAAATATCTGTAATTAATATTCGTGACCTTTCAATATTTGAAAGCGGCAGCACTGTAGATGAGGCCGAACTTTTACGGACCGGTCTCGTTAAAGGTCCAAGGGACGGCATTAAACTTCTTGGACAAGGCGAGATCAAAATTCCGCTCACAATTAAGGTGAACGGAGTCAGTAAAAGCGCCAGGGAAAAAATAATCGCTGCTGGCGGAAACGTAGAGGTTCTCTAATATGCTTGGCGGTGGGTTTGGCAATATATTCAAAATACCTGAACTCAAAAAAAGGATTGTATATACGTTAGCGCTACTTATCGTTTATCGTATTGGTGTGCACGTTCCGACTCCGGGTATAGACGCTGTGGCACTGGCCTCATTTTTTGCCCGGGCAAAAGGGACGCTCCTCGGTCTTTTTGATATGTTTTCGGGTGGCGCTTTAGAGAGGCTTTCTGTTTTTGCGCTCGGGATTATGCCCTATATCAGTGCATCGATTATTCTTCAACTTTTGACTGTGACCATTCCCCATCTGGAGCGTTTGTCAAAGGAAGGCGAGCAGGGGCGTAAAAAGATTACTCAGTATACACGGTACGGTACGATTTTGCTCAGTGTAATCCAGGGATTCGGTATTAGTGTCGGTCTTGAGAAAATGATGTCTCCCGGCGGTGCGGCAGTGGTTATAGATCCCGGCTGGGGATTCAGGCTCATGACCGTGATGACCCTGACGGCGGGGACGGCGTTTATTATGTGGCTGGGTGAACAGATAACCGAACGCGGAATCGGCAACGGTATTTCCCTGATTATATTCGCAGGTATTATTGCTCGGATGCCGGCTGCAGTCGGAAATACATTCCGTCTACTTTCAACCGGTGAAATGGGGCTATTTGTCGTCATAATTTTAACTATTCTGATGACACTGGTTGTGGCCTTTATCATATATGTGGAAGCGGGTCAGCGTCGGATAACCGTTCAATATGCCAAAAGGGTTGTCGGCCGCAAAATGTATGGCGGCCAGAGCACCCATTTACCGTTAAAGGTCAATACATCCGGCGTGATACCACCGATATTCGCTTCATCAATCATCATGTTCCCGGCAACGTTGGCCAGTTTTATAGCGATTCCGTGGATACAGAACATTGCATCGGCCATGAGACCGGGTAATATCGTATATGAAACTTTATATATCGGCTTTATATTCTTTTTCTGCTACTTTTATACCGCCGTCACCTTTAATCCGGTGGATGTTGCAGATAATATGAAAAAACAAGGTGGATATATTCCAGGTATCCGTCCGGGCAAACGTACGGCAGACTATATAGACAGGGTTCTTACCCGTATTACTTTAGGTGGTGCCATATATGTTTCTGCAGTATGCGTACTTCCATCTATTCTGATGACAAAATTTAATGTTCCTTTTTATTTTGGCGGTACTGCCCTCTTAATCGTTGTTGGGGTTGCTATTGACACCATTCAGCAAATAGAATCTCACATGCTGACCCGTCACTACGAAGGATTCTTAAAGAAAGGCGGGGCTAAAAAATGAAAGGAAGATTCTAATCGTCCTTACCAAAGAGGCGTCGGGGGAAGATATGCCAAAAGAAGAAGCGATTAAGGTTGAAGGTACCGTGCTCGAAACATTACCCAATGCAATGTTCAAAGTGGAATTGGAAAATAAGCATCAGGTACTTGCGCACATTTCTGGAAAGATGCGCATGCATTTTATTAAAATTCTGCCAGGAGATAAAGTTACGGTTGAACTCTCTCCATATGATCTGTCTCGTGGAAGAATAACATACAGATCGAAATAAGGTGGTGATTGATGGTGGACGATCGGTGTATCGGTAATGGTTTTAACTCGGTACACAGTAACCATCGCCCATTGTCTACTACCCTAGTGAAGGAGAAATGTGAATGAAAGTCAGGGCATCGGTTAAGAAAATGTGTGCCAAGTGTAAAATCGTCCGCAGAAAAGGAGTTGTCAGAGTCATCTGCGAGAATAAACGCCACAAACAGAGACAAGGTTAAAAGGAGGATAAGCTTTGGCAAGAATCGCGGGAGTAGATTTGCCTAGACGGAAACGGATCGAGGTAGGACTGACATATATTTATGGTATAGGTCCGAGCATATCAAGGCGTATACTCCAAAAACTCGATATTGATCCGAATTCAAAGACAGATGATTTGTCTGAGACCGAGGTCAATAGTATTCGTAAGGTGATTGACAGCGAATATAAAGTTGAAGGTGAACTTCGCACTGATATTTCCATGAATATTAAAAGGTTGATGGATCTCGGAACTTACCGTGGACTTCGCCATCGAAAGTCACTTCCCGTGCGTGGGCAGCGGACAAGTACCAATGCACGAACGCGAAAAGGACCCAAAAGATCTGCAGTTAAAAAGAAAGGTGGCGTTCGAAAAAAATAAAAAGGATATCCGGTTGTCGTTCGATATTTGAGTCGCGATGAATGAATAACGGATAACGAATTTTTAGGCAGGAGCATAATACATGGCGAAAAAAATCCGTACTAAAAAGAAAGAAAAAAAGAATACACCCAGCGGGGTCGTACATATTCAATCAACGTTTAACAATACCATCGTTACAATTACCGACCCTGGCGGTAATGTTGTTGCCTGGTCAAGCGCAGGGGTCCAGGGCTTTAAGGGATCGCGTAAGAGCACACCCTTTGCTGCTCAACTTGCAGCTGAGGATGCCGTAAAGAAAGCCATGGAGCACGGGATGAAAAATGTTGAAGTGTATGTCAAGGGTCCTGGAGCAGGTCGAGAGTCCGCGCTTCGATCTCTTCAGGCTGCAGGGTTAAATGTTTTAATAATTAAAGATGTTACACCCATACCGCATAATGGTTGTCGACCACCCAAACGACGCAGAGTTTAAAATAATTTAAAATTTAAAATCGAAAATTGAAGATTTTTTGACGGTTTAATTCCATAGAAGGCGGATCAATTGAAAATGGTCAATCTTCAATATAAAGGGGGAACGCTTGGCTCGATATACAGGTTCAGTATGCCGGCTATGCCGACGGGAAAATTTAAAATTGTTTCTTAAAGGAGATCGCTGTTATTCGGATAAATGCGCTTTTGACCGACGGGGTTATCCGCCCGGACAGCACGGGCAGCGCCGTGGAAGAAAGATTTCTGATTACGGGATTCAGCTCCGGGAAAAACAGAAGGTAAAACGGATGTACGGTCTTTCGGAAAAACAATTCCATCTGTTTTTTCAAAGGGCGGACAATCAAAAAGGCATCACCGGTACAAATCTTTTGGTAATGATAGAACGCAGGCTCGACAATGTTGTTTATCGTATGGGCTTTGTGAATTCTCGCACTCAAGGGCGTCATTTTGTAAGGCACAATCACTTTCTGGTTAACGGAAAAAAAGTCAACATTCCGTCGTATCTCGTTAAAATTGGTGATGTGGTTGAAGTGCGGGAAAAAAGTCGCAAGATTCAGGCGCTGGAAGATGCACTCGATGCTGTGGTGCGAAGAGGCATTCCGCAATGGCTGGATCTGGAAAAAGAGAACCTGAAAGGTATTGTTAAGGGGTTTCCCTCTCGTGAAGATCTAACAGTACCGATGCAAGAACAACTCATCGTGGAACTCTATTCCAAATAACCGAGATACGGGATATGAGTTGTGGTGTACGTGATGATCGAACGTCTCTGTATATCATCCCGCATATCCTTAATAATCCGCTGAAAAATTGGAGATATAATAATGGTGTCAAGTGAACTTATGTACATGAACTGGCGTGAGATGATAACGCCAGAAAAAGTTCAGGTAACCAGTAAGCCGACGTACGGCAAGTTCGTTTGTGAACCCCTTGAAAGGGGGTTTGGTATTACAATTGGAAATTCTTTAAGAAGGATAATTCTATCGTCTCTTTACGGAGCTGCTATCGTATCTGTAAAGTTTGACGAAGTGATGCACGAATTCAGTGTTATCCCAGGTATATATGAAGACGTATCCGAGATTATCCTTAACTTAAAGGAGGTTCGATTTAGACTTTCCGACCCTGAACCGAAAACAGTTCGCATTGATGCAGAAGGAGAACGTGAAGTTACCGCCGCTGATATCATCAGCGATGACGGAAGGTGTGAAGTTCTGAATCCAGAACAGCACATCGCGACCCTTTCATCTGAATCAAAATTGAAAATGACCATGACCGTCAAGGTTGGAAAAGGGTATTCATTGTCTGAAGCAAACAAAGATGAAGACGCGCCTCTGGGTACCATCCCCATCGATGCCGTTTTTTCACCGATTAAACGCGTTACCTACGTGGTGGGCAATGCCCGTGTCGGTCAGAGAACAGACTACGATAAACTGACTTTGGAGGTTTGGACCGACGGAAGTATCCCGCCTGAAGACGCAGTGGCCTATGCTGCCAAGATTTTAAAAGAACAGATGACGATCTTCATCAATTTTGATGAACTTTTTGAGCCGGAAACTGTGGAAAAGACCGAGGAGATAGAGAAGCCCAAGTTAAATGAAAATCTTTATAGAAGTGTTGAAGAACTGGAGCTTTCCGTGCGCAGTGCCAACTGTCTAAAGAACGCAAATATTGTAAAAATTTATCAACTGGTCAGCAAAACCGAGGCGGAAATGCTCAAAACCAAAAACTTTGGCAGAAAGTCTTTAAATGAGATTAAGGAAGTTTTAAGTGAAATGGACCTGTCTCTCGGAATGAAGATGGAAGGTTTTGAGTTGCCCAAGGAAGATATAGAGGAAGGAGAATAATTGATCCCATGAGACATCGAAAAGCCGGCGTAAAATTAAACCGGACGAGCAGCCATAGAGATGCCATGTTTAGAAATATGGTGACGTCGCTCTTCAAACATGAACGCATTCGTACGACAGATGTTAAAGCAAAGGAATTAAGACGCTGGGCCGATAATTTAATTACTCTGGCGAAACGAGGAGATGTTCATGCAAGGCGCCAGGTACTTTCAATTATACGGGAAAAGGACGTTGTTCATAAACTTTTTGCAGAAGCTGCCGAGCGTTATGGGGCCGTATCCGGTGGGTATACCCGGATCGTCAAACTTGGAAGACGACCGGGTGATGCCGCGCCGATTTCCTTGATTGAGCTGCTCTCTTCCGAAGATGATAAAAAGAAGAAGAAAACCAAAAAGAAGAAAAAGGCCAAAGCCGCTGTAGAGAAAAAACAGGTCGCCGAGAAAAAAGAAGTTAAAGAAACGGCGGCGGCTGAAGAAAAGATCAGCGTAGAAGAAGCGGTTAAAGAGGAGAAGGAAGACATAGCGTTAAAAGAAGATACGTCCGAAGACAAGGCGGTGGTTTTAGAACCTGAGGTGTCTGTCGAAGACGCAGCCGAAAAGCCTGAAGAGGAGGCCGCGGAACCGATGGCGCCGGAAGTAACTGAAAAATCTGAACCTGAACCTGAAAAAACCGAAGATAAAAAGGAAGACCTCGGATCAAAAGAATAAATCCGAATGGAAGGTCCTCCCACGATCCTTTAAAAAGCCTTGTCTGAAAAGACAGGGCTTTTTTTTTGGGTGTTCAGAACAGGGTGTCGAGTTAAATTGGTAATAAAAGACCGTTCCGCATGAGGAAAAAACATGTCTGCAGTCCAATCCAGCATAAAGAAAAAAGATTATGATGTTATCATTATCGGCGGCGGTCCCGCCGGACTCTTTGCCGCTCATCACCTGTGCGAGCACTCTGACCTGAATGTTCTTATTGTCGATAAAGGAAAAGGTCCCCTGAAACGCAAATGCCCGATCACTGAAAACCGCAAATGTATGAAATGTAAGCCCTGCAATATCCTGTGCGGTATCGGAGGCGCAGGTCTGTTCTCTGACGGTAAGCTGAACTTCATCCATAAATTGGGCAAGACCGATTTAACTCAGTTTATGCCGGCCGGCAAGGCCCAGCAACTTATCCATGAGACGGAACAGATATTCAACAGATTCGGCATGGACGGCCGTGTCTATCCCACCGATTTGGAAGAAGCCAATAATATTCGGAAACGGGCCAAGCGGTATGGGATCGACCTGCTGGTTATCAAACAGAAGCATCTGGGGAGTGAATGCTTGCCGGGCTACATCGCAGATATGGTCGATTACATCAAGTCCAAAGGGGTGACGATACACACGTCAGAGGAAGCAAAGGACGTTATTGTCGAAAACGGACGGGTGAAAGGGGTCGTGACCAACCGGAAAAATTATTCATCGAACAACATTATCCTGGCCCCGGGCCGCGTGGGCGCGGACTGGACCGGGAAACTGGCACAAAAATACGGGATCGGCCTCAGACAAAGAGGCATTGAGGTCGGGGTGCGCGTTGAGGTTCACAATGATATTATGCAGGATCTTTGCGACGTCATCTACGATCCTACTTTTTTTATTCAGACATCAAAATATGACGATCAGACCCGAACATTCTGCACCAATAAAGGGGGATTCGTTTCTTTAGAGAATTACACCAACTTTGTCTGTGTCAACGGGTATTCATATCGGCACAAAAAATCCGAGAATACCAACTTCGCATTTCTGTCCAAGGTGGTTCTGACGGAGCCGGTAACGGACAATCAAGCATACGGAGAGTCCATCGGCAGCCTGGCCACGCTGATCGGCGGCGGCAAGCCGATACTGCAGCGCTTCGGCGATCTCAAGCGCGGCAGGCGGAGTACATGGCACCGAGTTAAAAAAGGATATATCGAACCGACACTGACCAAGGTGGTCTGTGGTGATATCGCCATGGCCCTCCCCGAGAGAATTCTGACCAATATCATCGAAGGTCTGGATACGCTCAACCGAGTGGTTCCGGGTGTATCCAACGACGAAACATTGCTTTATGCACCTGAAATTAAATTTTTTGCAACCCAGGTCGATACCACGCCTGATCTGGAAACAGAGATCAAAGGGATGTACGTTGCCGGCGACGGGCCCGGTGTGGCGGGAAACATTGTCTCAGCCAGTGCCACCGGACTGATACCCGCCAAAGCCATTGTGGCAAAAACGAAAACTTAGTTTGATATTTTTTGTCAGCTACCTGAATACCCGATCCATAAGCGCCGGAAATTGGCTCCGTACCAAATCGACCATACCGGGATCAATTTCAGCGGTGACAATTTCTTCTTCCTCCCCCGCCTCGACCAGAACCTGTCCCAGAGGGTCGACAATCATGCTGTGGCCCGCAAAACGGGTACCGACGCTGGCGCTGGTGCTGGCGCAGTTGCAGGAGAAAAGATACGCTAGGTTCTCATGGGCTCTGGCCCTGTTAAACAACCGCCACGCCTCCACGCGTGCAAGGGGCCAGGCGGATACGACTAAAAAAAATTTCGCGTTCTTATCGACCATTCTGCGAAAAAGTTCCGGAAACCGCAGATCATAGCAGGTGGAAAATCCGCTTTCTCCCCAAGGGGTATCCGTAACGACAACATCCTTGCCCGGGGTCAAAAGTTCGGCCTCTTCCGACATATAGCCGAAAAGATGGATCTTGCGATATTTCGCAACAACCTCGCCGTTTGGGTCCAGCAAAATCGTCGTATTAAACAAATTATCGTTTTCTCTTTCGACAAAACTACCCATCAAAATATGGCATTGTCGCTCACGCGCCTTTTCTTTGAATGCACTGACCGTTGGGCCATCAACCGGTTCGCTGTCAGATTGATACCTGTCGAAAGAAAAAAAACCGCACGGCCATATTTCAGGCAGTAAAATAAGGTCGCTTTCAGGTGTTCGTTCCACCATATTTAGCGCGTGTTCAAGGTTATTCTGTTTGGACTGATCGACAATTCCCAGTTGGATGCTCGATACTTTCATCTTCGAACCTCTGATATTAAAAGTGTTAAACGATGCGGTAGCAGACTACAGCTTCACCCTTGGACGCCTTGAAGCTGCGCACCCTCGACTTTCCAATTAAGGTATTAGCATTGCAGATACGAATTTTCAAACTTTTCCCATAAATTTATTGCTCATTTATTGTTTTGCCGATAGTTTTCCATCGTTACAGTCATTGAATTGTATTGGCTGCAGGGAATCCCAATTTTGTTTATGCTCGATTCGGGTCTTCGTTCATTCCTGCAGATTTTTAAATTCATCAAGCGCATGGGTCTGACGGTTCCGCGAAGGACCCTAAATGAGCGTAAACAAAACGGGAAGAAGAATAAAATGATGATAGAACACCCCGGAAACGTGACCGAAAGAATCTTGCTTCTCGGTCAAAAAGCGTCATGTGTTTATCTTTTAAAGGGAAAAGGCGAGTATGCCATCCTTGGCGGGGGAATGACCTACATCGTTCCTGATGTGATCCGGCAGCTGCAGGAATTTAATATAGAAGAGAAAAAGATAAAACAAATGGTGATACTTCATTCCCATTTTGACCACTGCGGGATCGTTCCTTTTTTCAAAAAGCGATGGCCGTGGATAAAAATAACGGCATCGGCAAGAGCAAAAGAACTTTTGGACAGACCCAAAGTCATGGAAAGTATTTCATCCTTAAATGGGATGCTGCTGGCTGAACATGGACTCGAAGAACAGGCCGAAACCCTGGGACTTGAGTTTGCCAAAATAAATGTTGAAGATATTGTAGCAGAAGGAGACGTCATTTCTTGCGGTGATCTCTCCATGGAGGTGATTGAGACCCCGGGTCATTCTTCATGTTCCATTGCAGTGTATGTTCCTCAGGAGAAAGCCATGTTTGCTTCTGATGCCGGAGGCATTCCATTTGGAGATAAGATTTTTACAGCAGCAAATTCAAACTTTGACAAATATCGAGATAGTCTTGAAAAGATGGCCGGATATGAAATAGACGTCTATCTGGCTGAGCACTTCGGCGCCAGGACCGGTGAAGACGGCCGGGTTTATCTGAAGCAATCCATAAACGCCGCAAAGGAAACAAGGGGTATTCTGGAAGCGTCTTATCGTAAAACCAAAGATATTCAAAAGAGCACCGAAGAGATAACCGACAGACTTATAAAATGGATGCCCGATGGCTTTATGCCGAGAGATATCATCGCAATGGTGATCGGTCAGATGGTGAAATATATTGCCGCGCAAAACCCGTGAAACATCCGGGATGGATCCCCAACTTAAGATAACCGTTTTATTATGAATATTATCAATACAATAATTCCTATATTTTCGATAATCACCCTGGGATGGTTTATCCGATTTAAAGGGTTTATTCAGCCGGAATTTTTAGGTCCGGCAAATCGTCTGGTCTATTACCTGGCAATCCCCGCCATGATTTTTCACGCCATCTCTAAAGCTTCCTTAAAGGCCAATTTCGACGTTACCGTTCTGTTCATTACGCTTCTGGCCGTTCTGATTGTCTTTGCAGTGGCCTGGTGCGTGGGCTTATTTTTGCGGATCCGGCAAGGGGCCCTGGGAACGTTTATTCAGGCCTCCTTTCATGGGAATCTGGGATATATCGGTCTTGCCGTTGCATATTACTCCCTCGGCAATGATGGGTTTGTGAGGGCCAGTATTATTGGGGGGTTTACCATGATATTGCAGAATTTTCTTGCCGTCGTCGCCCTTCAATTGAATTCTGACAAAAATTCGGCCTCAGAAAACAAACGGGCTGTTGTTTTACGAATACTGGGCAATCCTGTTATTCTCTCGGCATTTGCAGGTATTTTATTTTCTTTCACAGGACTGCGGCTGCCCCTGGTTATGGACAGAAGTCTGAATATTTTGAGCGGACTCGCACTTCCTATGGCGTTGCTCCTCATCGGGGCATCTCTCTCTTTTAAGTTGATGCAGTCGAAGATATTTCAACTTTTTTCTTCGAGTTTCTTGAAGCTGATTCTACTTCCGGGCTTGGGCGTTATCTTCTACCGTTTATTCCGTGTAGATCCCCAGGGCTATCTTCCCGGCCTTATCCTTCTGGCATCGCCGACCGCCACTTTAACCTATGTTATGGCCAAAGAAATGAACGGCGATGCGGATTTTGCAGTGGCAGCACTTTCCATCTGTACCATGCTGTCTGCTGTGACATTTTCCATATGGCTGCATATCGCAGCCGGATAATTCGTGCCTGAACGAAAACTGTCTTTTCCGCCAATATCTCCGCCTGCCCCGTGAAATGCTTGCCCCGTGAAATGCGAAGCATATTTCTCCGGGGCGCAGCCTATTTCTTTGGGGTCAGATTCAAATTTTAATTCTCGAAATGCTACCCGTATCACTGTGGTTAAAATATTCGTCTTCCTTGGTCTTAACGAAAAATCATAGTTTTCGTTCGGGCACATTTCATCTTGATTTAAACTTTTTTCGATCTCCGACGTCTAAGGGTACAAAAGAAGCCGGAAAGGAGACAAGAAAATGAAAAAGAAAAATCTGATAATGGTTCTTTTGGCAATGGTTTTCACGCTGTCATTTATCTCGCCTTCGGTCTGGGCGGGGAGCCCTCAGCAGTATCGATGGGAGGGTGTCGCCATCGGCGTTGGTGCAGCGGTTCTGGGTGGTGCACTGATTAACGCTTGTATTTATCCATGTCCGTCGCCGAGAGCGGTCTACAGATACCCGTGTCCGCCACGTTATGGATATTATCACCCGCCGAGACATCATCGAGGACATTGGAAGGCCGGGAAAAGAAGCCGTCCGAATCATTATAAAGAAGCAAGGCCTCGCGGTCCCTACCCGGGTCATGGCAGATAGGCGCCATGAAGATGAACTTCAGTACTGAGTGTTTCCCCCGTCCCGCCACAAATATCGTCGGGACGGGGGAACAATTAGGGTAAGAAGCATTTTTTCAACAAAAAAACGATTTGATCGATATTCTGCTAAATGGGTGCCAGGATATTTGCCTGCAGCGCGGTTGCCCCCCTCGTTGATTGTGGTATCATTTTTAGGTTCTTCTACCAACTAAATTGGAGAAGAACCTAAAATTAAAACTGCCCCACAAAAGGATTATGGCGCTTTTCTACGCCGATGCTTGTTTCCGGACCGTGCCCTGAAAAGACCCGTATATCATCTTCCATATTAAAAAGTTTGGTCTTGATGCTCGATATCAAGGTGTTAAAATCTCCGCCTGGAAAATCGGTGCGGCCAATGGAACCGGCAAACAGTGTGTCTCCCACAAAAACAATCCCGTTGGTATACAGTGAAATACCGCCCGGCGTATGTCCGGGCGTATGGATAACTTTCAGGGTAATATCACCAAAAGAAACGGTATCGCCTTCTTCAAGGGTTTGATCACACGGTGGTGAGTTTTCCACTGAAACCCCGAAAAAAGCTGCATTTGATGAAAGTTTTTCCAGCATGGATGCATCAAGAGGATGAATCAGGATGTCGGCACCGGTTGCATCTTTCATTTTACCGTTGGCGCTGACATGGTCAAAATGTCCGTGGGTGTTGATGATATATTTTACCTTGAGCTTAGAATCGGCCAGAGAAAGCAATATCGTGTCTGCATCACCCCCTGGATCGATGACAACAGCTTCTTTTGTTTTCGAACATCCGCAGATAAAACAGTTTGCCATAAGCGGTCCAACGACCAGTTCTTTGATAATCAAAACAGCCTCCTATGATAGTTGATACCATTCTTGCACGTGATGGTGGGAAATATTTGTTATTGGAGATATTCTTCCAAAATCAGAAAATTAAATTTACGGAGCCCTATTTTTTGCTTGCTCGATGAGCTCAACAATACTTACCATTTTTGGTTTTGGCTTTGCATTAACAAGTCTTTCAAACGTATCCTCCGGCAAGGATTTCTTTAGATATTCCACCACATCGAAGCACTCCCACCAGCAGTCGAAAATCTTCCAGCAGGGCAAACCGTCTTCGCCGTTTGTTCTGCAGTATCCGAACGAAACAGGTCCGCCCAGCCTGGAACATCTTCGCTCAAGACCATCAAAAACTTTATTCATTGATCAACGGTTTTTTATCATTTGCGGCTTGGGAAAATTTTCGAACACCTTTTCCGACGCTAACATCTCCGCTTCAGTCAAGACAAAATTATTCAATTCCCCGGCAAAGTATTTGTCATAAGCTGTAAGGTCGATGAGACCGTGACCGCTCCAGTTGAACAGAATAACCTTTTCTTTGGCCTCTTCTTTGGCTTTTTTTGCCGCATCAATGACCCCGGCCAAAGCGTGGTTTGTTTCCGGAGCAGGTATAAACCCTTCAGTCCTTGCAAAAATAACCCCCGCCTCGTAAGCATCCAGCTGGGTTGCAGATTTTGCTTCGATAATTCCCTCGTTAACAAGCTGGCTCACTGCCGGAGACATTCCATGATACCGGAGCCCTCCTGCATGAATCGGTGGTGGAACAAAGGCATGTCCGAGACTGTGCATCGGGAGCAGGGGGGTATATCTTGCTGTATCCCCGTGATCGTAGACAAACGGTGCCTTTGTCAGGGTCGGGCAGGCCGACGGTTCATATGGATATATATCAATATCTTTCCCATTTATTTTGTCGCAAATAAACGGGAATGCAAGGCCGGCAAAATTGCTTCCACCACCGGCGCAGGCGATCACGACATCAGGATACTCCCCGATCTTTTCGAGTTGTTTTTTTGCCTCAAGCCCAATAATGGTTTGGTGCAACATAACATGATTTAGAACGCTGCCCAATGAGTAGCGTGTTTTACCGCTTTTATCACTGACGGCTGCTTCAATAGCCTCACTGATAGCAATGCCGAGGCTTCCGGGTGTGTCAGGATCTTTTTCCAACGCATTTCGACCGGCATTTGTTTCTGTACTGGGACTTGCCACACACTTCCCACCCCAAGCTTCCATCATTGATTTGCGATACGGTTTCTGGTCGAAGCTGATTCTGACCATAAAAACTTTACATTCAATTCCGAACTGGGAGCAGGCAAAGGCGAGGGCGCTTCCCCATTGTCCGGCCCCCGTTTCGGTGGTCATTTTTTCAATCCCGAAAACCTTGTTGTAATATGCCTGAGGAACGGCGGTGTTCGGTTTGTGGCTTCCTGGAGGACTTACCCCTTCATTTTTAAAGTAGATCCTTGCAGGCGTATCAAGAAATTTTTCAAGAGCGCGTGCTCTGACGAGCGGTGATGGTCGCCAGATGCTGAGAACCCTGAGGACATCTTCTGGAATATCGATCCACCTGTCGGTACTGACCTCCTGCTCGATGAGGTTCATGGGAAAAACCGGTGCAAGGGCTTCAGGCTTAACCGGCTGTCCGTCAGGCCCCAGTGGTGGGTTCATCTTAATGTCGGCAAGTATATTATACCATTGCCTCGGCATTTCATCTTCCGTTAAGAGAACTTTTTTGACTTCCATAGCAATCTCCTTTACGTTAACTGGTTTCGGTTATCTGAATGTCGATTTTTGTTTTTATTTCCCTTTTTTTAAGGGCTATGTGTATACTGTCGAGGATTCCATTGATAAAGGCACCCGACAATTCGGTGCCGAATTTCTTTCCCACGTCAATGGCCTCGTTGATGGATACTTTGGGTGGAATGTCCTGACAGTAAAGCAGTTCATACACGGCAATTCTAATAATATTTCTGTCCACGCCGGACATGCGGCTTATTTTCCAATTATCGGAGAAGTTTTCGATGATTGAATCGATTTCGGATTTTGCTTGGATAACGCCGTTAACAAGCTTGAGAAAAAAGGGGCGGGCCTTTTTTGAAGGGTTAAAATTGACACAGAATCGTTCCAGCAACTCATTGGAGTCATTCTTGTTCATATCAATATAAAAGAGCGCTTGCATAGCAAGTTCTCGGGACTTGCGACGGTTCCCCATGGTTAAGCCTGGTCGACGACCTCAATCAAGTTTGCCATTTCTATGGCGGTTATTGCCGCACTCCATCCCTTATTGCCGGCTTTTGTTCCGGCACGTTCTATGGCCTGTTCGATGGTATCGGTGGTTATAATACCAAAGATGACCGGAACTTCAGATTCCAGACTCACCGCGGCGATTCCTTTGGAGACTTCGGCGCTGACTAAATCAAAATGCGGCGTTGCACCTCTGATGACAGCTCCCAGGCAGATAATCGCATGGTATCGACCTGTTGCGGCCATCTTTTTTGCTATCAATGGTATTTCAAAGGCACCGGGGACCTTCACAATCTCGATATCTTCGTCTCTGCCACCGGAGCGTAACAGCCCATCCAAAGCACCTTCAAGAAGCCTTTCGGTGATAAAATTATTAAAACGGCTTACAACAAGCCCAAATTTTTTGCCTTCAGCCAAGAGCTTGGCTTCAATAATTTTTGGCATTTGATTCCCTCCCGATGTTATTGAAAGACATCACCTGTCACGGTTCCCACAATTTTACGGCACGGTATTGATATTTAACAGGTGCCCCATCTTAAGTTTCTTGCATTCCAGATAATTCCGATTATATTCATTGGGTTCTGTCTGGATCTCCATTTGATCGACTATGCTGAGCCCATATCCTTGAAGGCCGACCATCTTCTTGGGATTGTTGGTCAGAAGCCGCATCTTTTTAACGCCG
>Ga0307379_10007689_pt1 | contig 14610 bp, 7 predicted proteins | sample UN2MG_FD_202237 | JGI IMG/M metagenome (GOLD analysis project Ga0307379, IMG submission 202237) | Soil microbial communities from Risofladan, Vaasa, Finland - UN-2 | ecosystem: Environmental > Terrestrial > Soil > Coastal area > Acid sulfate soil | place: Finland: Risofladan, Vaasa | collected... | reverse complement strand
TCACTGTTTTACTCCTTAGAAATTGACTTTTATCCCAATTATCACGAGAGAATTAAAATTACCCCGCAGTTTAACCAAATAGATTGTCTTTTCAACTTTATTATTTTTGAGAAAAATAAAAATAGGCCAAAAATGCATAAGTTCAGAAAAAAAGTGCAAAAGTACCAAAGCCTGTATTCCTATATTCCCCTGTCAAGTGTGGTAATCAGCATTGATTTTGACATATCCGGCGCTTAAATCGCAGCCGTAACAAAAATCGCTTACCTTGCCCGCCCCTAAATCCACGGTTATGGTATGCTCGGTCTGTGAAACCACTTTACTTGCCTTTTTCGCATCGAACTTTCTCGGCGCACCGTTCCTAAAAACAGTTACATCATCGAGCTTACACGACAGCTTATCAGGATTCAATTTCACTTTCGCCGAACCAACTGCACAGATAATTCTGCCCCAGTTGGGGTCGCCCCCGTTAACTGCGCATTTTACCAGCGGATAATCGGCAACCGCCCTGCTCGCCCTCGCGGCATCGGCTTTTGTCGCCGCACCTTTGATAACCACCTTAAACATCCTCGTTGCCCCTTCGGCATCCAGCGCCATCTGCCTTGCCAAATCATCACATAACTGCCCCAGCACGTTTGCGAATTTTTTATACCGTGGACACTGACTTACTATCGGCCGGTTACCCGCCAGCCCGGAAGCAAGTATTATCGCAGTATCATTCGTGCTTTGATGGCCGTCAACAGTAAGCCTGTTCAGCGAATTGCCTATGGCTGCTTTTAAGGCCTTCGACAGTAATGGTTTCGTTATAGCTGCGTCCGTAGTAATAAAGCATAGTGTAGTCGCCATATTCGGCGCAATCATACCGGCCCCTTTGACCGTCCCGGCTATCGTAACTTTCGCACCTGATATTTCAAGCCTGCGGACGGCTTGCTTCGCCCTCGTGTCGGTGGTCATTATCGCCTTCGCAAAATCCAGGCCGCTTTCAGATGAAGCGGAGAGTTTTTCCGCCGCCTTTGAAATGCCCGAAGTAATCTTACCTATAGGCAACTGCTCCCCGATAATACCCGTTGATGCAACAAGCACACTGCCAGGATTACTTTCAATCTGCTTTGCAGTCTCGCCGCACATCCTGACAGCGTTAGCCAGGCCCTCCTTACCAGTGCAGGTGTTGGCGTTACCGGAATTGACAACCACCGCCGAGATACTCGCGCTTTTAACGTGCTTTTTACAAACCTGTACCGCCGCCGAAACTACTTTGTTGGTTGTAAAAACCGCCGCTGCTTTTACGCCGGTCGGACAAACAATCAACCCCAAATCGGGTTTCCCGGATTTTTTCACGCCGCAATGCAATCCAGCCGCCAAAAAACCCTTCGGCGCAGTAATGGTATTATTCACCATCTTATGCTCCCCATATCCCATCGCCTTTACCGGCGAAAATCCATAAGCCTTATTTATTGCCGGCGGTAACACCGGGCCAGCTATCCGTGCGGAACGGAGACGCCGGCAGCCCTTCTGCGTTAAAGAGATTGCATACAGGATTATCCGCCCAGGCATAACGCACCGCAACAGGCGATGAAACCACATTACTGCTGACTACAACTTTATCACCATCTATATTAGCATCCGCCCAGACGAATTTGCGGTCTGCCCCGGCAATTGCAAAGCCTTTCAACGGCCCGCCGCGGGCAATAAGCCCGCCGCCAACATGGTCGAAATCCAGGACAATCTTATTGCCCTCGATGTTCATTCTTTTGAAGAGAGGCCCGGAATAGACCAAATCTTTCCCATAGTTCTTCGCCAGGGTCCACAATGCCAAACGCTTGCCGACATCCTGCTTATTTTTCGGATGTATATCCTTAGCTTCTCCAATATCTATAATTACCGCCATCCCCGTATTCGGCAAATCCAGTGTCATCGACTGAGCTTCGCGCAGCTCCGCCCAGGCACTCTCAGCCGGCTCAGGCTTGGTATCCATAAAATTAGCCAGCTGCACAAAAAGAAAACTAAAATCACCCTGCCCCCAGTCCTCGCGCCAGTTGTTTATCATAGCGGGAAAAATTTTCCGGTACTGATAAGCCCGGCCTGCATTTGACTCCCCCTGATACCATATCGCTCCATTAATACCATACGGAATCAGAGGAGCTATCATAGCATTATACAAGCCTGCAGCCGCGTGGGGATGCTCAGGCCCATACGGCGTACCCGGTCTTTGTGGTGCTCTCTGACCTTCGGCTTTGGCTTTTTCAGCAGCCTCCTTCCATTCAACCAATTTCTGCGCATATTCCTGCTTTATCTGCGGATATTTAGCAACCACATCATCAAACCGCTGTAAAATCGGCGCTGCGTCCGGCGTCTTCTCAAGTGCCTCTCGACTGGTCCATGCCTCAGACGGAGTCCCGCCCCACGATGTATGAATCAAGCCAATCGGCACATCAAGCTCTTTATACAGCTCTCTGCCGAAAAAATAACCAACCGCCGAAAAACCGCCAACCGTCTCCGGGCTGCACATTGACCAGCTTCCTTCACAGTCCGATTGCGGCTCAGTCGCGACTTTCCGCGTAACCGAAAAAAGCCGAATATTCGGATACTTAGCCGACGAAATTTCCTCCTTGGCATTCGCCGACCCCTGTACCGACATCTGCATATTCGACTGGCCCGAACAGACCCAGACCTCACCGACCATAATATTTTTGATCTTTATGATATTCTTGCCGCTGATAGTCATTTCATAGGGCCCCCCTGCTTTCGGCGGATTCATCTTAAACATCCACTTGCCGTCTTCGTCCGCAGTAACCGCCCATCTCATACCGTGCCAGCTAACTCCGGCCATAACTTCTTCACCCGGCATTGCCCAGCCCCAGATAGAGACCTTTTTGTCCCGCTGCAGGACCATATTATCACCTATTACAGCCGGCAGCTTAACGTCGGCAAAAACAGCCGCCGTGCTCGTCAGCAGCAAAACACCAAAAACGACCAAAACCATTGTTGCACTTAATCTTGTTCTCTTACGATTCATTGTTCAGGCTCCTTAATTATGAAAAATTGTCCTCACAAAAACTTACTTACGCGGCTGATTAACCCACAAATATAATAAATCACAAACCACAAAACTTCAACAATCTTCTTTCAGGATAATCATATTATCTCATGCAAAAAGCCCCACAATATCCCCCAGCGTAGGGGCAACCCCGTGTGCCTGCCCCCTTGCTTAGAGTGCCTTATACTCTAAGGGGGTTGCCCGGATATGCTCTAAAAGTCATTGCGAGGAGGCCGCAGGCCGACGCGGCAATCTTCATTCTCCATTCCTTGTTGGATATTCGATATTTATTACAAATTCCTTTTGCCCTTTTACTTATTTTCTGTTATCCTCTACTCCTAAAGGCGTGAAACAACCGATAGCAGAAACAACATAAGATACGCTTTCTTCGACTATGCTCAGGATATGTCACGAGATAAAAGATACGAAAATTTAACTGAAGCCGCGTCTGGCAATAAAAAGTGTCGGATATTATTATGTTGGGTTTCAAGATGAACGAAAACCTTATAGAACGATTCCACCGGAAGGCACTTCAGGTTTACGAAGAAGGTAAACGTAAAACCCGCTGCCGTGGCACACCACCCAAGAGCAAAGATATAACGATTTGCTCCGGTAAGTAAAATTGAATATGGCATGGTCCAATTATTTTGTTGAGTACAGAAAAAAGTAACACTCGAATTGAACCAAAGGGGTAGCAAATTTCATCTCGGAAAATGGTTTGTGGCCGGAAGGATTATTGTGAAGAAATACAAAAGGACAGTTTCTCGCGAAATAGGGCTGGAGATTGGTTCGATCTGCGGTAGATATTTTCTGAAATTAAACCACCTTCATTACGGCTACTGGACAGATGGTCTCGAAGTGGATATAGCGAATGTGCACATCGCTCAGGAAAACTATGCCAATTTTCTAATTTCGCACATTCCAAAGAGTGCGAAAAAAATCCTGGACGTAGGGTGCGGAACCGGCCAAATAGCCAGGAAACTGATTGTTATGGGCTACATTGTAGATTGTGTTTCTCCAAGTCATTTTCTTGCAGGACAGGCCCGTGAACTGTTGGGAAACTCAAGCAATATTTTTGAATGTTTTTATGAACAGCTGCAAACAGAAAATCGGTATGATGTGATTTTCTTTAGCGAAAGTTTTCAATATATCGATATTGAAGAAGGAATCAGAAAAACGGTTGGCTTGTTGAATCCTGATGGCTGCATGTTAATTTGTGACCTTTTCAGGAAAAAGACTTTAGAAAAAAGCGACATATCGGGCGGACATCAGCTGGAATTATTCCATAACATCGTTTCTGAATATCCCCTTAGACTTATTAAGGAACTGGACATTACCGAACAGACTGCACCTAACATAGATGTTGTGAGCGATATGTTCAAAAAAGCCGTTCATCCGACGGTAATTTTGACGCAACAACTCTTAGAGAACAGATACTCTTTTATGTCTAAGTTGATAAAGTGGGTGTACAGAAAAAAAATAAGCAAAATCAACAGAAAGTATTTCAATTACGAAAAAACAGGAGAAAAATTCAGGAAATTTAAGTCTTATCAACTTCTGCTATATCAAAAGTCAGATTAAAGGTAAGTTTTCCTCTCTTGACTTTAGAGACACTTAACCCCCCGGCAAAATTGCCTGTCCTGCCTGTCCTGAGTTTATCGAAGGGCCTATCCTCCATAGCCTAAGGCGAAGGAGGAAGCATAGTCGAACGGATCGAAGGAAACGTAGCCTAACGGGCGGCAATCTTCGTTCTTTAAAAAAATGTCATTGCGAAGGAGCCGAAGCCGTTGAGCTTGTCCTCGATGTACGCTAACTTGCTTTCCTGTCGGGGACGGCAATCTTCATTCATTGTCATCCCGACCGAGGCGTAGCCGAGCGGAGGGATCTGTTTAAAATAATTGCCATTCTGAACGCAGTGAGGAATCTCAATCCCAATAGTAAATATTCAATAGAAAATAGCCAATCGAAAGGCTTTACCCTCGGCGTGTGCCTACTTGCTTGTCTGCCGGGGGACAAAAACCTAATAAGGTAAGATAGGCTTCAGCCCATGCGCTTATCTGAATAGGTAAGATTGACGTCTTCCAAGAAAAGGGTAAGCCTTCTACGGGAGCATTCATGGCTTGGCTGAGGCTTTGGCGAATATTTCCCTCGCTTTGGTGATGGCTGTATGGTGGCGGACTTGGTGCATTCCTCTGTCGCGCTCGTATGCTCTCAGGTACGCATCACAAATAGCAAGGCCCTGTTTGGCATCTTGCTGATCCAGAACCTCTGTGACACAATAGAAGCAGAGCCAATCGATCGCGTGATTGAAGCGCTTCGTGCTCGTCAATAGTCGCGTCCCACGCAGGGCGGTTTGTCTTGCAGCTTCTTGTTGACCTAAATACAGACAGGCGGATATTTTGTGTCTGTAGATATCGTCAATCGTACCGTGGTGGACGGGTAATTTGGAGATGATGGCGTAAGCATCCTCATGAGTTTCAATCGCGCGATCGAAGTATGTCAGTGAGGATGGGTCTTTTCTCTGCCGATACAATACTTCGCCCATTGTCCAATCGGCGCAGAACTGAACGAGCGGGTTTTCTGAATTTGTATACTTCTGTGCGACGCCGATAACATCTTCAGGCAAATCACTTTGCTTATTTTGGAGCTGGATGAAAAGTGAGAGCACCAAAGAAGGATCGTCATCTACGTTGCGGACCGCGGCATCCAATTGAACCGAGAGTTCCTTGAAGGCATTAACCGAGGCAGCCGCACGACCCGCTTTTGTCCATAGAACGAAATCAACATCACTGCGGCCGGCTTTGACATTGAGCAGCGCCTGTCTGGGCGGGATAAAGTCAGGGCCAACTCCGCCGATTGCGACCGCGGCCGCCACTTCGAAAGGTGCCGCCAGTGTATAACGTCCACTGTCGTCGGTTTTGGCAACATCTCGAAGTACGGTCCCGCGACCATTTGTTTCCCATCTGGCCGCCACGATGATGCCGGTCACAGGATGGCCGGTCTCGTCGCAAACCTTCCCTGAGAAGGAACAATCTCTTCTAAAGATCATATCCTTGATGAGTGTCTCGTTCTTTTTGATTTGTATCTGTTCTATTGTCATTTGCGGTTCCGTTTCACCACTGACATTGCAATATAGCTTATACTCGCCCGGCGGGACGTTTGGAAACTCGTATATGCCGTCCTTTCTACTGGATTCAAAAAACATGACCTGCTTTCCTATACGTTCTTTCACTGTCGGAATAAGGCGCACTTGGTAATCAACGCCAGGCTTGCCATGTGGCCCAATCACTTTACCTTTAAGGGCGATCGGTGGTGGTAAACCTGGTTTCACCGTGGCTGTCATCTGATCCCAGGACTGGCCTAACGGCGTATCCAGTCCGATGACGGCGGTGGAGGATTCGTATTTACCGACAATTGCTCGTACCATATGTTTGCTTTTCAGATCGATTGCAGGTTCGTACTGGCTTAGGTCCAGTATCTCCTCATGTTGTTGACCCGGTTTGAGTGAATAGACAGGCCCGCTCCATGCACCCATCGTGACTTTCCGACGCACGCCATCGACTACAAGCTCGGGAAAGCTCAAAGCCATATTCGTGAGAGTTGAGTCCTGCGGCGTAGGGCCTACTGCTTGCAAACCAACGTATCGCAATTTCTGTCCCGGCCTGACCTCTATGGGCACCACTTGCAATGTCGGTTCAGCGGCAGGGTCAAACTCGGAATCAATCCTGATTTTGGCAACATTAGAGCAGCGAACTTCGTTGACATAGATGGAAAGCACATACTCGCCATCATCGAGAGTCCCGATGTGGCGAGCCTGTCTCTCGTTCAGATGATCGCGCCAGCCCGACCATTTGAGGGGCTTGTCTTTGTTAATATGTTTGTAAAAAAAATTGCTGCCGTTGATGTTTGCTATGCGTACGTTGTTCTTCGTCGATCGGATCTCCAAACGACATGAAGTAACCTTGACACCGTCTGGTGTCAAGGTCTGCGTCCTATGATGGAGAAAAAGCTCTCGTGACGAAAGGGTGGGGCTCAGAGCCAACAGGGTTATCCATACAGGCGGTTCTGTAGGCTCGCTGCTCTGAAACTTATGCTCATCTGCAAATGTGTTTCCATGGCTCGAGCCCATAAAGATTATTGACGCCAGGATGGCAAGCACTGCAATAGCCATTACACACAAGTGCGGTGAATCCTTTTTAGAAGTCATCATCATGATTTCTCTCCTTTTCTGTGAACTATGTGCCGCTCACTCCAGGCAGTTCATAATTACTGCACTTTTCTTTTAAGCTGAGATTTCCCATATAAACTTCTCTAAAATACTCCTGCACGCTTGAAGCTCTATAATATCAAAATCTCATCGAGATTGCAGCAATTCTCTGGCCGTCCCAACAACTTATCTCGCAAAAAACACCGGCACTTACTTGATAAGTAAAAAAGGATAAGCATGTCGAAAGCATTGTTTCATGTGTTAACATAGGCAATATGGCCGCAATTTTCGTTCAAAAACGCTCACACCTAAAAACAAAAATAAAATATTTCAAAAATTTTTATCTCCCTTCTAAATAAGGACTTACGAGAATCCAGCCTCGAAAAACAAACAAATTTTCGACTCAAATCTGCACACTCGTCTAATTATAGAGGCAGTTTTTTTTCTGCCCTCAGCAAGAACAAGGTCAATATATGAAACTGGAATCTCAAATAACCAATAATCATTCATCATTAATCGATAATCAATCGATAAGGCCCTCTGCAATTATAACATATTTCCAGATACACTCTATTTTAATAAACAAACCCAATTTTGAAGACGGCCAAATGGTCGTAAACTTATTTACCATAGAGGTTTATGAAGAATATGACCATTCTGGCCACCAAAAAACAAACCCAATTCAAACCCAAACAAAGCCAATTTTGGGCCAATATCAAGGGTGGCAAAGCCAATACAAAGCCAAACAAACCCAATTCAAACCCAATTTCAAACGAAATGCTCTCTTGCACAAACAATGCGATTTGCTACAATTGAAAGGCCGCTATGTTATGAAGCGCCTGAGTCGCCATTGGCAAACCAAACCGAAAGTTCGCTTAGAAAGGTGGTGGAGAAATGTTGAGATGGGCTTCTATTATATTGTTAACTTTAGGGATTTCGTCGGCCCGGGCGGCCGAATCCTTTCGTGTAGTTCTCACAGATGTCGAGCAAAACATTTATAAGGAAACTTTACTCCTCACAAGCAGTGATATAACGCCAAACTGCCCTTCTTCCTGGACGGTTCGCAAGAATGTCCTCCACGGGGGCAAACAGGAAGGTGTCGAAGTTATAGAAGTAGATAACGGCAAACTGCAATTTACAGTAGTCCCGACACGCGGCATGTCCGTTCAGCAGGTCTCAATGGGTGATTTGCGGCTCGGCTGGGACTCACCGGTAAAAGGCTTAGTCCACCCGAAATACATCAACCTGCACACGCGCCAGGGTCTGGGCTGGCTGGAAGGTTTTAACGAATGGATGGTTCGATGCGGACTGGAATTTTTCGGCGGACCCGGAACCGACGAGTTTACCGACAACATCGGCAACAAGTCACAGATGGATTTGACGCTCCACGGCAAGATCGGCAATACTCCGGCTTCGCAGATCGAAATAACTGTTCAAAAACAAGCGCCTTATCGCATCCGAATACGAGGCAGAGTCGATGAGGCCTGCCTGCACGGACCAAAGCTCGAATTGTGGTCGGAAATCTCGACTGCATCGGGTTCCAATACTTTTCAAATCTCCGACAAGATAACCAACCGCAGCGCCGTCGAACAGGAGTTCGGCATTCTTTACCATGGAAATTACGGCACGCCTCTGATGGAAAAAGGCGCCAAATTCGTCGCTCCGGCAAGGGAGGTAACACCGATCAACGAATATCCCGCTTCAGACATCTCTTCATATAACATATACCCTGCCCCGGTGCCGGGTATTCCTGAACAGGTCTTTTGTTTGCAGCTATGGGCCGACAAAAATGACCGAACAAAAGTCATGCTCCATAACGCCGCAGGAGATAAAGCCGTATCAATGGCTTTTTCCATAAAACAGTTACCTTTCTTTACGCTCTGGAAAAATCCGGTGGCTCACGAAGACGGCTATGTAACGGGCCTGGAACCCGGCACGGGCTTCCCCCGCAACAGGTCTATTGAGCGTGTATTTGGCCGAGTGCCAACGCTCGCTCCGCATCAAAGCCGTCTTTTCACAATCGATTTTGCTCTTCACGCCGGCAAAGGCCAGGTTAAAGCCGCAGCCAATGAAATCATCGGTATTCAGTCCGGCCGCAAAACCAGGGTCAATACTGAACCCCTGCCCACCGCAAAGGTAAGCCTGAAAGATGTCATTGAAGCGGCAAAAAACTGGGACCCTTCGTACCCATCCTGGTATGGCAAATCCGCCCCCGACTTCACATTAGCCGATATGGCCGGCAAAAAACACAAACTAAGCGATTATCGTGGTAAAAATGTTCTTATTGTATTCTGGGCAACATGGTGCCCACCCTGTCGAGTGGAAATCCCACTTCTAATCGAATTACGAAAAACCATCGACGAGGACGAGTTAGCTGTGCTGGCTATTTCAAACGAGAAACGGGATTTGGTTAAAACGGTCGTAGATGAACTTGGAATAAACTATACGGTCCTTCTCGAAACCGGCGACATGCCGGAACCGTTCGGAGTTATGAGGATTTACAAAACCACCGGTATTCCATGCAGCTTCTATATCGACCCGGAAGGAAAAATAAAACTTGCCACATCCGGCCTTACATCGTCAAGAGAAATCAAAGCTATACTCAGAGCCGAACAGCCAAAATAGAAAAAGGGCCTATACCGAATTGGTATAGGCCCAAAATTAACCAAATAAATTAGCCAGGCAATTTGATTTCCAAAATCCGACTTACGGCGCCGGGGCATACAGTCGAATATCATCGAAGAATACCGAACCAGAACCACCGGCTACAGGATTGCTTCTGTTACCGAAGCCAAGAGTAATCGTATTGACATTGGTAAGGTTCACACCGAACTCCTGAAGGTCAATAGACCATTCGGTCCATTCTTCAATCTGTGCCGCATTAGCATTAGGATTATCGACCGCAGCGGTGCCGTTGAGAACAACATACATCGTCTCAGCAGCATTGGCCGCATCGCCTATGTACCATATTACCAGAGTGCTCACACCTTCCCTTGTCCAGTCTCGGCGAGAGGTCAATGTCAAGGTAGCCTCAGATTTACCAACACCATTGTCATAAGCAAAAGGCATTGACTGATTACCACCATGAACAATAGTTTGCTCGGCAAATGGAGGATCGGCATATCCAACGACAGAACCGTTTATTGCCGGATTGTCGTATCCGTCCAGCCAGCCCAGATATATCCTGTTGCTCCCGGGCTCACCTTCATTAATGTCATTATAACTCTCGAAGTCGTCCACCGTAAGATAGTCAGAGACCATAAAGCTCCAGATTTTGCCTTTGCTGACGGTCCCGTCGGTATTATACTCATCGATTCGCCAATAATAAGGCCCACCACCCCATTCAACACCATCAGCAGGAGTATAGCTGGTTGCGCTCTGTCGCGCTTGATATACGCCTGTCGTATCAGATACATCCGCGCTACTCACAGAATCTCTATCGGTACCAAAATATACATCATGCTGAGATACCGTTTCTCCCGGCGACCAGCTCAAGGGCATTACCAGATCGATATCTTTTATTGCCCCATTAGCCGGGTCCGGATTCCAGGCAAGTGTCGGGTCACCTCGCATAATCTGCTCAATCTCATCCTGGGTCAGGGCTCGGTTGTAGATACGAACGTCATCAATCAATCCAAGAAAACTACGAGTAGCACCCTCTTGAGTCCTCCCGATTACAACCGGATCAGTATCCGCAGTCCCCGGCAGGGTAATTCCTCCGCCGCCGGTGCCGGCAGGTTCTCCGTTTATATAATAGACATGCCCGCCATCAACAACTACCGCAGCCACATGTACCCACTCATTCAACGGGACTTGCGTGCTACTGCTTGAGCCAACATAAGCCCCTTCACTTGTTGTGCTGAAATGAAGTGTACCGGCTGATTGAGTATAAAGGCTATAGGACCTGGTACTATTTCCCTTTGCAACAATACCCTGGTAGTCCTGCCCCGGAGGTCCTGTATGTCTTTCAGTATTTATCCATGCCATAACAGTAACTTCGTTATCCACTGTCAGGATTTCATCGTGCGGCACTTCCACAAAATCATCCACACCATCAAACATCAACGCATCGCCGTCATATCCAATTACCCATTGCGGATCACTTTTGAGCATACCATGATTACCATAGCCGGACTGATCAAGAACAGTTATCCCGGAACCTTCGTCCAACGTCCACCAACCTACGAGATTAGGGTCTGTGACCGGTATTTCGTGTATCGTTCTGAAGCTCCAGACATTGCCTTTATGTGTGGTGATCCCATCAAATGAATCCACTCGCCAATAGTAATCTTTGTTAAATCCAAGGGTATCGAGATTATAGGTTGACGTTGCCTGAGGAAGTCCCCCAGTGGCATTGTTCACTTCATCAAAATTATCGCCAAAATAAACAGTCTGAAGCTTTGCAGTGAAACCTTCCGTCCAGCTAAGGTTTGCATTTGGGTCAATTAATTTAGTACCATCAGCCGGGCTGGGGTCATAGGCAATGATGGACGGAATCGTAAAGCTCCAGACATTGCCCTTCCACGGACTATTCGGATCGGTTTCATTTATCTCATCTACTCGCCAGTAGTAAGTCGTCCCCGGAATAAGGCCATCCGGAAAGGGAAATCCGGGAAAGCCCACAACGAAAAATGTCGCGGTCTCGTTGCCCAGGAAAGTATTTCCGGCGCCGTCGTTCACATCGTCAAAATTGTCGCCCAAATATACATCGTGCGAGAGAGCAAAATCTCCCGCCCGCCAGCTCATACTTACCCATGTATCGGTCAGTTGAGCACCATTGGCCGGTACGGGGCGGGAAGCAACAACTGGAGGCTTACCAGGCGCAATAGGGGCAGCTTCCGCTGTCCAGATGGCAGCCGTAATGGTTCCGTGGTTTTCGTAAGGCGACATGTCATAAGCTGTCGTTCCTTGTCCCTCATTAAATCTCCAGTAGCCGACTAATCCTTCTTCAACCCCGGTGACTTCCTGGTCCATGTCAGCCTGGATTTCTGCCTGGGTGCGGGCATAGTTCCAGACGCGAAAATCGTCCAAAACAACATTGGCCTCCAGGCCTATGCGAAGAACAGGGCTCTGTGTAGAGTCGGTAAGGCTGGAGACACTTACGACTGCCGTTTGTACCCCATCTTGATATATTATCTGCTCTCCATCCAAAGCAGTAAGCACAAGTGCTATATGTGTCCACTCGTTTACCGGAATTCCTTCAAGAGTGTTTGTTGTCTCCTGATCAGTCCCAGTGCTGTGAGAGAAATGCAGTCCGGGTTCATCTGGTCGGAGCGCTAAGAGTGGCCCTCTCCCCGCAGCAGTATCTCCAGGACCTTTACAGAAAACGTTTCTCCAGCTACCTGTTGGTCCTTCCAGGTCTTTCATCCAGAACTCGTAAGTGTAGCTACTCAATCGAAGAACATCTTCATCATCATCAATTGTTACCGTCCCCCCCCCACCAACTTCCAAAGCATATGCCTCTTCGCCATAAGCGACCGGCATCGCCGTGAGCAGGGAACACGCAACCGACAGAAACACAGTCAACATAAAATCCCTGAAAAAACTTGCTTTCCTTGCTGAACGAATAGAGTAACTTTTGCACACGTCCAAATTTAACACATTCACCATGGATGCCAAATAAATCGATTTCTTAGACATAATAATCCTCCCTTAACAAAATAAAAGTACCATTCTTTAAATATTTACCAAAACATTTGAACAGTTAATTGAGATGTATGAATCCTCACTCGCCAGGGGCAAAGTTACCATCTAACTCCGTGCCCAGCATAATACACATCCTCCTCATATTGAGAAAACTACAAAAATCCTACAGGCTAATAACCAGAATCCCCAAAAACCGCCTGTCAGAACACAAGCTTCTTGATACTTATTTATACCAGATTAACCACTTTAATTTCAAGTGAAAAACTGCCTTTTTGAGTGATTTTTGTTGTTTGACTAATCCGGTCCCGAGCAATGACAGTGCGATGATTAAATATTGTTTGTTGAGGCGGATACCCCAAATAAGTTAACAGCGAGTGGGAAAACAGCCGATATTGCTCTTATATCGTTCCAAAAACTTGACAGTGGCTGCATTCAGCCTAAAATCACTGCCTATGGCCGATTTGCCCCCGAAAAAAAAGAAAAAGAAAAAAAACAGTCCTTTCAGAGACTGGCTCAGCTATCTTGCATTGCGGGTTCTTGTTTTTTTTCTATACATGTTCGATATCGAGACCAATCTGAACTTCGCTTGTTTTCTCGGTCGATTATTGTGGAAATACTATCATCGCGGGCGACGGCGGGCTTTGGAGAATCTTCGAGCAAGTTTTCCGGAAAAAAGTGAGCACTGGCTCAGGGAAACAGGCCGGCGAAGTTTTGAGCATATTGTAATGCTGGCTATTGACGTATTGTTTACACCCCGACTGGTCAAAACTTATAACTGGCGTGATTACTCCCGGTACAAAAATACCGAAAGGGCCAAATGGCTGATGCAGGAAGGCCGGGGATTGCTGATGGTAGCGGCCCATTACAGCAACTTCGAGATTATGGGCTACCTTATGGGGCTGTTCGGCTTTAATATTTACAGCATCGCCAGGCCACTGGACAACAGGTTCATTAACGATTATTTATATGGCGTCCGCAAACGGGTCGGACAACAAATAATCGACAAAAAGGGCGCTGCCAAACTAATGGAAAAAATAACCTCAACCGGCGCTACCCTATGTTTTATTGCCGACCAGGACGCGGGTAAAAAAGGAATATTTGTCGATTTCTTCGGTCGAAAGGCCAGCACTTATAAGAGTATCGGATTGCTTGCTATTACCTATAACGTTCCGATAGTAGTTGGATACAGCAGAAGGATTGATAATCGTTTTTTCTTTGAGATTGGGGTTAATCGCATTATCTTTCCCGAAGAATGGGCAGAAAAGGACTATCCGCTGGAGTGGATTACCACAGAATATACAAAAGCAATCGAAGAGTTTGTAAGGGAGGACCCAAGCCAGTACTGGTGGCTGCACCGGCGGTGGAAACATCGGCCAAAAAACAAAAGGGAATAAACCTGAGGATGCGCCTGTCAGCCGACCTTCTTTGCTATTCTCGTTTTGTCATTTAAGGATATCTGAAGCCGGTTTTCTTTTTGAGCAGCGCCAGCTCCCTTTTCATTTGCTCTGTAATATCAGCATATCCGGGATTGCCAAAAAGGTTGTCGAGCTCCTCAGGGTCGGTTCTCAGGTTGTACAGCTCGCCGGTCAGACTGTCATCGAGAGGGTAAGTAACATATTTCCATTGTTTTGTCCGGACGGCAATTACGGTCGGCCTTTTGTATTTGCGGTCCGTTTCCTGAAAGTATTCGTAGAGAAAACTTTTTCGGCCCGGCCGGCCTTTA
>Ga0307379_10007688_pt1 | contig 14610 bp, 19 predicted proteins | sample UN2MG_FD_202237 | JGI IMG/M metagenome (GOLD analysis project Ga0307379, IMG submission 202237) | Soil microbial communities from Risofladan, Vaasa, Finland - UN-2 | ecosystem: Environmental > Terrestrial > Soil > Coastal area > Acid sulfate soil | place: Finland: Risofladan, Vaasa | collected... | reverse complement strand
TCATCATGCTCAATTTCTATATAATGGGGAGGGCTTAATACTTTTTTGGGTGGTTTTTTAATATTTTTCATACTGTTAACATATATATATATGTTGCATTTGTCAAGAAGAATTTTCATCCTGAGAAAGAAAGTTTTCGACAAGCGCCATAACCTCCGTCCTTAAAAGGTGTTTGTCATTTCTCCTCTAGGCTCTTCGTTAACATCTTAAACTTATAATAGCGTCTGAGTATTTTTAGTTGTTCCTCAGTCAACGTCAACACGTACCCTTGAAAATAGTCATACGGCTGTCCGCATTTCTGGCAATTCCCTTCATCATACAGGGACTCGCCGATCTCTATACCGCAAATCTCACATTCCATTCTGTGTCCTCCTGTGTCGAATTATTTTTTTTAGCGTAAATACACGTATACAAAAGGGTACTAGATTTTTGATGAATTGTCAAGCGTAAAGTCTCAAAATACCTCTTGACAATATATGCATTTTATATATATTCTATAGGCAGGGAGGTTACAAAACACATGAAAGAAAAACAACCAGTAGAAACACGGCAAGTGACGATTAGAGGTGTCCCTGTGAGCGATTACGAAGACATCGTTGCAGAGTCAAAGCGATGGCGGGGGAGATCAATTAACACGCAACTCATTCTTGCGATGGAAGCATACGCCTTTCAGATCCGCAGTAAAGAGCGTCGTAGAAAAAACCGAGGAAGGAACTCACAACCGAAGGAGGATAAACAATGCAAAAAGCTATAATGCCATTCACTCTGCTTGTATTAATGCTCATATTCGTTCTTGTCTTGTCTTTTGTTCCGGCAGCTTACAGGAAGGCGCGACAGGAGAGATTTATTGAGACTGAAGAAACCATAACGCTTGTACGTCCAGGATGTCTTGAAATTCTGGATGATAAGAATGCGCTTACGTCAATAATGTTTGTTGGAGGAGTCAGCATTGGCCCTGATGAAATCGAAATGATGAGTGTTGCAGAACTGCAACATCTTACTGTTTTAATAAATCTTTGTAAACAATACAGTGCAAATGCCGAATTGACTGAAATGTTTGGGAAAAAGTTACTTCCGTTGTATTTCAAACAGAGCTATCTCGCAGAAAGTGGGGTGGAAAAATGACACAACATGAATTAAATCAAAAAGAGTGGAATCGAACGGGGATAATTCAGGTTATCGTCAACGTGCTACTAATAATATTAGCAATCTTATTATTCGGATGGACGTTTTTGGGGTGTACGCCATGGGCCAGTGCTGCCTGGTTTTGGGAAAAGAAACCACAGAGAACCTACAAAAGCGCAGAAGAGATGTTACAAAAGGCATCAACTCTGGAAACTCGAAAACAGCAATTAAACGCGAAAGAACAGCGACTTAATGCCGAGCAACAGGCCGCACGGCAGGCGATGCAACAGCAAGACGCGCAATACTCCCAGGCGATACAGCAGTCACAGCAGGTGCAGGATGCCGCCAAACAGCAGGCGTTACGATCTGTGGCTGAAAAAAATGCCATGATGGCGGACAACAGTAAATACCGGGCACAACTTGGCAGTGTCCAGCTTGCGCAACAGGAACAACAAAAGCAAGCCCGAAGGTTTGGTACTGACGGTGAACAGCAACCAACATATGGGTATGCTGGGGAAGATGGCACGATGTATCTCGCAAAGAATGAACCAGTTAACGTCATCACAAAGCCTGATGGAAACCTGGGCGTCAATAAACCTGGGATGCATGTTACTGTGATACAGCCTCCTGCTGTTGTCACTGTGCTACCAGCGGACACCAGGGTGCAAACAACGGTTGACGGTATTGATCACATCGAATTCAAGGCCATTTTGCCAGAGAGCTTGAGTCAAGAACAACTCGACGCCGTGAATAAAATCGCACTAAATGGCAAAGTGATTGCGGAACAACGGCTTGGGTTAGAGCAGCACAAGATTAATACAGAAGCTGCCGTTGAACAGTACGCAATCAATACAGAATCAGAGCTTGAATATTTACGCATTGTGAAGGGGTTCACATTATGGGGTTTCCTCATGTCAATTCCATTCATTTTTACTGTCTATTATATATCAAAACAGCTACTTATTGGCTGGTCTCAACTTGTCGAAACGAGACTGAAATATAAATTAAGAGAAATTGAGGGTGTTGATAGAGTGCTCGGCGAAAAGGCACCATAACCAGGAGGAGCGTATGAAAAAGTATAGATGGGTTGTGAATTGTCTGTGTGGGGTTATTGCCTCAATCGTTCTTCTGCTGTTTTTGGCAAGCTTGGGGAAGGGGATCTTTCGTCCTGAATCCCCACGATTGAGACTTGCGCGAGAGGAGGCGACGATCAATCGCCTCTTTTTTTCGCTTGTTTTTACACAGACACTATATGTAGTAGGGAGCAGTGTCATATTATGCTCTATGTTGATATTTGTGACGGGTCACGCCTTTGCAAAAATACACAAAGCCTCTGTGCACCAGGCAAAAATAGGAGAGTCAGAAATCCCAATTGCAAAGCGTGATCTCCCGCAAATGACTCCGATCTTGACAAAACTGGCAGCGGCGCGACAAATGGAAGTTGTGAACGCCGGACGCGACGAAGGGCGGAAAGATATTATTGAGGTCTACAGAAATGTTGCAAGTTTACATAATAAGAATTATCAGACGATAAAAAACGCGATAGAAATACCAGCAAACGGACAGAAAGCATTGCCGTTTTCAACACCGTCATTCGCCTCGCTCATCCAGAATCATGAATTAGCCCCAGGCAAGCCTCTGATACTTGGATATGCTGAGGGAGGGGAAGCGCAATACCGGACGATCCAAAATCTTAAAGTTCTGGCAGTTGCTGGATGGCAGGGAAGCGGAAAAACGTTATCAATGGCATATATCATTGCATCTGCTGTTTTATGTTATGATGCTCAGGTGTATGTTGTTGACCCGCACAAAGGCCATGATGAATCATTATCAACCAAAATACAGCCGTTAGATCAGGGCGGGCTTGTGCAAGTCGTTAATCCATTTCAGACGCCAAAACTTATTCAGTCACTTACCTCTACACTCGATGATAGATTAAACGGCACAGAAAGCAGCTCACGGCCTATTTTATTGGTGATCGATGAATTGGCACGGATGGCAAAGTCTGAAAGTTTTGATGAGTTAATTCATTTTCTTGAACGGTGTACTGAAGAAACGCGGAAAACGAATATCACGTTTATTGGAAGCTCTCCGAAGTGGACGGCTCGACATTTCAAAGGCCGCGCTGATATTCGCGGCTGCATGAATTCTCTTCTCATCCACAAAACAAAACCTTCACAGGCTGATTTACTATTAGAAGATTCTCAGGACAAAAAACTTGTGAAACAATTAGAGCATCCTGGCGATGCCATTCTGATGACAGATTATGGCGATCCGCATATTGTCTCAATGCCATTATGCTCATTTCACGACATGGAAACTGTCGTGAAAAAAGTAGGAAACGGGCCGCCGATTATCGTTGACTCTCATATTGACATTAAACCAGTTGTCAACGATTCATTGTCAACGTCTGTCAACGTTGACAAACCTACAATAGAAGGCGAAAAAGAGAATATTGACTTCTTTTGTCAACGCATCAGGAAACACATAAAAACGCATTACGAGTCAACATCAAAATTTTGTCAACAGCATAAGATTGATTCCGGTTTGCTCTCTAATGTACTAAGACAGAAAAGGAATATGAGCACAAAACTTCGTGAACACTTGCAACGAATTTTAATCTCATAACTGGTGAATATAATGACATGTGATGACTGTGGGAAGGAATACGACAGAGAGCACGTGACGCGCTTACCGTCGCTTCAAGACAAGGGCGTCACATATACCTTGTGTGATGGCTGTCTTGAAAAACTCACTACTTTTCTTGAGGAGGAACTAAATAATGACTGAACAAGAGATAAAAAGATCATTGAAAAAGAATTGTATAGTGCAGACTATATTGTATGGAATAACTGTGCTGGTTTTAGCTGGTACTTTCGTATTTTTATTAAGCGGATGAACGCATACCAAAAGGGTGTCTCTCACGTTGTCGGTATTGAGGTTAGTATTGGGAACCATCAACAGCTCTTCTATCCCCCTGATTTGAAGTGGGGGTATGGTGCTGTGTGGTTTCGGCGCAAGCTCTCGACACAAGACATTTCAGAATTGATGCAGGTTGACCCGACGACTGTACATTATTGGCGCGTAAAGGGATGGCTGGAAGGCAATAGAACCGGTACGCGTAAAGGGTGGCGCAAAATGACATTCTGGCGTCACTCCTTGAAAGACCTAGAAGCGTGTTGTTTAAAAATGCAAACACGCAAACAACGGGGAAATCCGGTAGAGCATAAAAACTGGACTCCCCAGGAGATCGAATTATTACAACACGGTATACAGCCTGAGTATCGCAGCCGTCAGGCATGTTGTAATATGAGACACAGGTTGCGGAAAAAAGGTGAGTTATGAATCAAACGTTAGAGTCAACTATGTATATGTTGTCAGCGTTATCGCAGTCAGCGCAAATTAAAACAAGCCGCAATTGGTCAGATTACATCGCTGATCAAATCGTAAAAGCCGCAAGCAGACCGTCATTGTTAAGCATGGTTGAAGCGTTTGCCGAAGGCGTCCATGCTGATGTTGAATATGTTTCGTCATCATTAACCCATCAATTCATGCAGTGTGTCAATACCCCAGACGCTCCTGGGGTCTTGCGCTGGCTTCGCAAGAACTCTGCCATTGCTTCAATGTTGCTGACGCTTAGAAAGCGCAGTAAGAAGGATGCCGGAGAAGATCCGTTCCAAGGTGCACTTGCGGAAATTACAGATATTATTCCGGTAGCTGATATGGGCGTTGCTATGCCGGGACGAACGCCCAAAATTCCATTCACAATACAAACCTTGTCGCCATTATCACATGGTGCTGACGGCAAGGCAGGGAATTCGACTTTATTTCGGCGAGAAGAGGTAATGAGTACAACATGTCAGACATTGACGCTTCCTAAGTACGGGGCGAATGCAGTGCGCGGTATCATCCGCAGGTTATTAGCGGATGATTTCACGACTCGTTTAGGGTTGCAACCTTCCCGAAGTAATGCGCCTTATTCTGATTGGTTTCTTGCAGCCCTCTATAATGGCGGGAAGCTGGAAGAAAACAGCAAGGAAGCTAAAGCACTGTCAAAAGAACTTGGAGCTTCTGGCTCAATGCGCGTTCAGGGCATTCACAAATTTCGTGACATGGTACTTCCGTTGTCTGTAATGGGCGTGAGTCTCGGTAATAGGATATTATGTCGTCATGGATTCGATAATTACCCAGGAGAACCACGATGCCAGGAGTGGGGAAGCGGCGATTTGCCGGAAGCTGAATTATTTACCTGGGAATATCTGACCAGAAAGGATGACTTGGAAATTCGCCCTGTTGATAGCAAAGAGAAATCAGGGCAGATGATTGCCAATACAGAATGTATTAAGCGTGGGATTATTTTTGATTCAGGAATTGATCTTGTCCCAATGAGTCAACCTCTTGAACAAGCATGTGTCGGCATGGCGATTGAATTATTGATCAAGCGGGGCAAGCTCGGCGCAAACAATCGGTATGGGCAAGGCTTTGTAAAGATTGATTGTCTCTCTAAATATCCTGATTCGCAACCATACAAAAACTACATGGAAACGCATAAAACTGAGGTATTGAATTATCTTAAAACCATAGGAGCAATAAAAAATGACGCCTTGCAACTTAATATCGCAAGCCTTGCGTGAAAACAAAGCAAAACTTCCTGTTTTACCATATCAGCCGGTAGAAGCAATATGCGCTGTAACAGGCGTTACAGCGCCATGTTTAAAGCGAAAAGATGTGTTGGGAAAGTCATTCACTAATGCCAATCTCTTGAACGCTCCACAAAGCGATTACGTAAGCCTGGATGTATATTATTCCTGGTTTTACGGTTACAGGATGAGCGCAGAGAAGAAACGTGATAAACGTCCTGAACGCATGTCGAGTTGGTTTTGCAGCGAGGATGAATTTGAAGAGCTTGACCGACAAGGCGTCAGAGAAAAAGTCTTTATTGAATCCATGCCAAACATGTGGTGTGGTTATGCCACCACCAGTTACAAAAAACATGGTAGCTTATTAGCGCGTGTGAATACTGGTAAACAGCGTTTTTGGTTGTTTGAAGAGCGGCAAGTCAACTGCTCCAATATGGGGCAGGTTCGGGAATGGTGTAATGTTCTGAATGTGGCATTACGAGCGGGCATTGGGCGGTCGGTCATGGAGTCGTTAGAATGTCCGCCATTTATAATCAGAAACGTTGGGCTAAAAACATGGATGGAGTTTCAAGCATGGGCACGTAATAAATACCAAACGGCGCTGTATGCTTTTTTATGTTATTTATTGCCTAGCCAGAAGGAATTAAAAGATGAAATTGCAACTTATTGAAACCGCATTAACTGCATCAAAAGTGTTGTCAATTGGGGCATGGTATGTGAAAAAAGGATTAGAACGTCAAGGTCATACTGTGGATGTTTGTGACTCCCCTCAAAAGGGGTATGATGCTGAATTAATTTCAGTGCATCATGTCACCGATTTTAAAACAGTGGTAAATATGCCTAAACGTTCTCCTTATCGTGTTATTGGAGGTCATGCTCTCTATACAAATTATAAACCACTTATTCCATTTGCTGACTTTTTGTGTTTTGGAGAATGGGACGAAGGGTTTATAAACATTGAAGAATTACATTCTCATCCTTCGGTGAATACTTCAAAATTTCAACACATGTATCCTCTCCCTGTGTTACAACCTTATCTTAACCATTCAGGGACAAATTCGGCAGCTTGGTACATTGAAATTGCTAGGGGGTGTCCTTACGCTTGTAAATATTGTCAGTTGGGCAATACCATACCTTATCGAAAACGAACATTTAAAGAAATTTGTCAGGCGATTGATTTGTGTGATTTTTCACTCACCCGTAAAGTCAATCTTTTTGCTCCTGATGAAGCGAGTCATTCAGATTATGATGATATTCTTTTATATATTCAGAAGAAAGGAGGGTTCCCATCTGGATTTGGTTCGATGCGTGTAGAAAAAGCGAGGAAGTTAAAAGGGATCCGTGCAAATACTCTTATTCGTTGTGGGATTGATGGGCTAACAGAGCAGCGCCGCTTTTCCGTTAACAAACGGATTGCTGACCATGATATTTTGTCATATTTTAAAACTATGATTCATATTGGGCATGTGAATTTCAAAATGTTTATGATTTTTGGTTATGAAGGAGAAACCCTTACTGATTTTGATTGCTGGGCTAGAGTGATGAATCATGTGCTTAATCTGCCACTTAAGAAAAATGCTGCGTTGCGTATTAAGTGGACGCCTTTCATCCCACAACCGGGGACGCCTCTTAAAAATGACCATCCACAATATGACTTGGGGATGGTTAAAAAGATTCAAAAATGGCACTTGTTTCATCGACAACCAATGAGAAATCCAGGATGGCATGTTGAAAATGATGGCATAATGAGCCAGCAAAATCACAAAAAACAATGTGAATTAACAACAGCAAGTGAGGATTACTTCCTATGAATTTCAGAATAATATTTAGGACTGACGGACGTGGATTATATTATGACCCATATAACCCGATACATCTTGACGACATTTTACATGCTATTTTTATCAGGTTACATGGCATGACGCGCGATTTACAGCGTGATGAAAGTCCGGATACAATAGGTTTGCCGTTAATGCAGAGTATAGTGAAAGGCCGGAAGATGTGGAATGCCTCGGCACTTGCACCGGAATGCCAACAGTTTGAAAGCTTGCACTTTTTTCGCAAAAAATATCCATTGGATAGACTCGATTTGACGTATGGTACATCAGTCAATTTACAGAACGGCGTGTACCGTGAATATAATGTACCTTATCCTCTATTGCACTGCCCTTCTTTGGTTGCTTATGCTAGCGGCAACCGGAAAGAGGTGAAACGGACATTACTGAAACATTTGAATGGTATTGGGAAATATCGGTCTAAAGGGCATGGGCGAATAACAAGTATTGAATGTGACGAAACACATGAAAATTGTAGTTTAGTTAAAGATGGGAAGGCCATGCGCTGGCTGCCTGATGAAAAAGGATTACGAAAAGTACGGACAAAACCGCCCTACTGGAATATGGTTGATAGAATAAAATGTTGTGAGGTTGGGGATTCGTATGAAAAATAAAATCCAAGCGCCTTAATACTGTTTAAACAGTATTAGGGCGCTTGAGAATCCTGACATCTAGTAGATAGAACCGCAAACACTACTACATATAGTATAGGCAATATAATGTATGTGTCAACTCTTTCCGCGTAATAATACCCCATAAAATGACTCAGTTTAATTATAACGCCACCGGAATTCAGGAGTTCTTGTTTTGTCGGCCATTTCATCGCTTTATTACGATTTATATACAACTTTATATACAAACACGTGAAAGATTGCACAAAGTTGTATATAAAGTTGTATATAAATCGCGCATTTTAATTATTTGTGGTGAACTTTTTAAAACTTCTAACGAGCAGCTTTTCAAATGATACCTTCTCTTTTTTTGGAGTGCTGGAATATAACTCACACTTTATTTTGTGATCATCACCAATCTTTGTTTTCACATATACAATTCGCTTTTGCTTTTTACCTTGCATCCCTTCCCCCCATAATGTTACTTACTTCAAAAAAGATAGTTGTACGTCCTGACGTTGCTCCTGCTGGCTTTTTTCTTCCGAGTGGTAGTCTTGCCCTCGAAAGTTTAGTTCGAGCCACCTTTCTGCCCTTTTATGTTCTGCCAGATCAAATGTTTCAACGGAAAAAAACATCTGGCAACGAGGAGGCAATCCATCAAGGCACCTTAACGGCCTTGTTATCCCAGGTATAAGCCGTATTGAATCAGGCCGTGCAGCTTTAGGGAGATTATACATAACTTTTCCCTGGTAAATATAATGCATTCTTATGGATGGTGTGCTCATAGTGTTTATGTTCCTCAGTAGAGGGGGTGTCAACCCCCCTCTGCTGTGAATGGTTATTATTCAACGATACCAAAGCTGGCAGCATCAACAAGTTTTTTTGCTTCTTCATATTTCTCTAAACTTATCAATTCATTAAATTCATCAAATTGTTCCGGCGCAATGTCTTTCAACGTCATACGCATAGCTTCAATTTCATCAATTGATGGTGACGCTTGATTATTTGTAACGTCATAAAACATTTCAAGACAATAGGCAAATCGTGAATTTTTACGTGCTTTGTCAAACTGCTCAACTTCTTTAGGACGTTTGGCTATAAGCATTACCCGTGTTTTATCAAGCATCTGATTGCGCTTATAGCTGTAGTAACTTCTCATTTTTTTTATATCATTACAGTCAATGAGCTGACAGCCAAAATGTTTTTCAAAGCTTTTTGTACGCTCAAAGACATTGATATTATATTGATCAAGTAATTCATCAATGCTATCACGCGCTTTCTGTAATACTTCTGGCACATTAGGTAGAGACTCATTGTTTTGAACTGGCTGATCATATTCGTTGTCATAAGGGGTATACCCACTAATCTCACCCTCAGTGTAGACTCTGCTCTGGAATACGTCAGGGCAAAACCAAGCTTGACCGTTTGACATCGCCCTTGCATACAGCATATTGCGAGCGTATTTTTTGTACATGTCCCCTGCCAATCCTGCATTTTTTGCATCCTGAAGAGTGAAGGTAGAAATACCTGCGCTTTCCCACTTTCCCCCTGTAAACTCAGACCGTTCAAAAAATTCAATTTTGCATTCTTCATTTGTAAGTGCGCGAACTCGAAAATCATATAGTGGGTGGCGTTTAATTGCTGTTGCAATAAGATCCGCCCCTATTTCCAACTTGCCTTTAATGATATGAATTCCCGTCATGGAAGTGAACGGTCCAAAACCATTTTCAGCACCTGCTAGAATCTTAGTGATTGCCTGAGCTTCGCCCTTTGAATCCTGGAAAAACCCAGATTGTGAAAAAATAGTTCCAACTTGTGTGATCGTTAAATCATTCGTTGGGATTGCTAATGATTGGTTTTCGTTCATAATATGCCTCCTATGCCGCTTTACGCTGGCTAAAATTGTGCTCAAAAAGTTTATGATAGGCAGCTTTGACAGCCTCAATCCGCTGTTCAAGATATTGTCGGTAGTTTTTCGGCTGCCCCGTCAAGTAGTGGTGTGAAGTAGCAGCACTTCTTAATTGGCGCTGCAAACCCGTGTAGTGGTGATTAAGTTCGACAGCGGTGGCCTGGCGTTCACAAAATATCCCAACATAATATTTCTGTTTATCGCCTGGGTAAAAGGCGATATAATCACGTCCTGTCATAACTGCCTGTCCGCTGTCGATTTTCGCATCAAATTCTTTTCTTGAAACGCTGTTCCCCAGGTTAGAATACAGCGTTTCCGTATACATCGCGGGGTAGTAATACCATTCTTCTTTCTTTTCTGGGACAGGGAGAAGATTTGTGGCTCCCGCCATTTTCGCATCTGTTCGCCATTCCGCCGCTGCTTCTGATATTGTTTTCATAGATTGTTTCTGTTGTTGCGGTGGTTGAGTATACTTCCTCACACCAAACCCGCTACTCCTTTGTTTTATCACCTTCTGAGACATGATAAGACGCTCTGCCTCTTGTGTACTGACCTCAATATTCGCATGACTAAAAAGTGCGTTTGACAAAAAATATTGCCCTTGCTTCCGTATGATATAATCGCCTGGCTCTAACAATATTCCTTTCATACTCTTGACAAATCAATCTAAAAGTAGTATACATAGAGTATCAACACAACATATACTACTTTTTCATTGACCTCCTGAATTTTCCCTGGCACGTTAGCGCGTGTCAGGGAATTTTTGTGTCAATATCCCTTGACAGTCCAGCCACTCACTAAGGAGCTTTTCGTTACTCCCGGGTTGCCGTCTTGTCGGAACCGCTCCCCCGCTAACATTCATGATGTCTGGCTAAGGTCGCAGTAAGAATATCGTTATCATTGATAATCATTCCATTTGGTCGGAAATGCTTCAATTCGTTTGGTGCATGCCGGAAAAAAGCTGATGCGCTCAATATCCTGTTCGCCACACTCTACTACATGGATAACACTACCAAGCATATCACCACGATATTTTTTTGATGCTTCTCGTTTTGCTGTTGATAATGTGCTTGCATTTAATTTGTGCCAGTATCCTACTTGACTATGATGTTTTGAAGTTGCATAAAATGCCATTTTAAATTCTCCTTATTGGTTTATCATGAGTTTGTTTTTTTTAAAAAAAAATTGTCCTATCGTCAATCTCTATATGTCAGTATAGGCATTTTTAGCGAAATGTCAAGGAAAAACTTTCATAATTATGAAAGTTTTTTACCTTTAAAATGTAAACTATTGTAACATATACGTTTACACAAAAAAGAAAAATAGCGCTTGACAATCTATCCCGCCTATACTATTATATGATCATGAAAACATTGTTATTAACTAAAAAAAATATTTGTGATTGGATAAGGATGGAGCTTGAGCAAGAAAGAAGCGTGTTAAATTTTGCGAATGCCGCTGGTATTGCCCAAAGCGGGCTTGCTGAAATTAAGCAGGGCCAGAATAAAAACGTGACGTTTTCCACTCTGGCACGTTTCGCGTATGCGCGGGGGAAGAATCTCTCAGCAGTTTTTCGAGAGATTGAACAAGAGGAAAAAAGGAAGAGTTGTCTATAACTCACTCCCAGCGCCATTCCCAGAACCGAAAAAATGTCCCGTGTTGGAGTCCTTCTAAACAAAATTTTGATACGTTGAGAAGGCTCCACACCTGCAAAAAAATAATATCACCATCGCTGCGTATAAAATGCTCCCCTCGATAAAACGCGAATTTTTCTGAGTGAAACCGTTCTAAGGCATCTGATGATAACACGGCAAAACCAGTGGCGTTATGAGAGATTAATCCCCTGAAAAAGATCTTCCACGGGGTAGGGCGTGAAAATATTATATGTTTATGTTTGCCGTGATGATCGGCAAGTTGTGCGAGATTAACCATGTAAAGCCGTACCATAATTTCACGGGGTATCATAAAATTTGCTAATTTTTTCAGAGAGCGCCGCACACGTCTCTTTCAGGTCGGATAAGACATGGTACATCTGTTTGCTCGCCTCGATATGGGTTGCCGTATTCTCATCATGTATCTTCGATGACTCTAAAAATTCTTTGCTGACGTCGGCAAAGAATTTGCCGACAGGCCAGAGAATCAAGGAGTACATAAAAAGGGACATGATAAAAATATAGATAAACAGACCTACCTGGTTATTGAGTAGCTGAATCAGCTTTTCAAGTGTCGTCATCTGCTCATCAGAGGCATTGGATGCTTGCCAAATTCCCAACCCCAGCAGGAGAAAGATAATAAGAGGGCCTTTGCTGATCGTAGCCACTATATTTTCCGTAATGGTTTTCGTGGACATATAGCTCCATTCTCCCTGCTATTATATGTCTATAGCAGCAGGGGACATTGAAAAGTTTTGAAAAATTATGGCGGAGGTGCAGACGCTAAAAGCTCTGCATTGGCAAATAAGCTATTTCGTACTTTTGCGATTTATATACAAAAACAGTCCTTTTTATATATAAGCTATTTATGAACCTATAGCTAAATAGTGATATTCATAGTCTTTTGTAAAAAGTGAGGGGATTCGTGTGATCACGATCTCATCAATATAGTGATATGCTCCGGCGATAAATACACCTGATGTATATCCTATAGATATTGTTGTAGGCGTTATAAATTCATAAGTTTCGATATTCCCACCTTCTGAGACGCCATCTATCTCAACGCTCAGGAATCCGTTGATCCGCTTAACTGTTATCTTATGGTATATCTCGTTGTTTAATGCTGTTGTAGTAGTGATGACACTACTAGCACCAAATTTAACGACAATAACATTTGACACGATCTCAATAAATAGTCCAGGATTCAACGAAAAAATTCGATGGTCTTTTATCGTTGAGGAACCACTCCTGAAGTAAAAATCTACATTAAAATCATGGGTAAATGATAAGGCTCTGGCAACTATAGGACTTGTAGAATTAAAGCGTCCGCCTGAATACTTAATGGATGTCGTACCAGATTGCGGATAATCGTTAGACCACCCAATGAAAGAATATCCACTATCTAAAAGTGGTATATTATAGCTTGAATCATCCGTAAAGATTGAAGTTCCGGCTGCCCCGTCTGGTATATCAAGCACAGTTTCAAGGGGCAATAAAACAGTGCTATTAATCGTAACCTGTCCAGTTCCTAGTGCAATGAATCCAGAGCCCGACAGCACTGTGTTATCAAGTGGCTTAATACGACTCATTGTCTCTGTTTTGATATAGGCTGGCAGTGATGTATCTGACCAAACCATAAATATTTTTATGTCCATCCCTGTGTCTACGAGTGGTATAACTTGTGCGTTTGTGCCATCTGACACAAACGTGCCTGTCTCAATCCGCGAGATTCCATCAAAAATTGACGCGATATGGTTCCCAGCCTCTGTATGTTCAACGTTAAATTTATCTTCATATAAATTTTTTTCGACACTATTTGCCATTGTTGACGATGCTCCACCTAACTTAGCAATATTCGTTCCTATCCAGGCGGGAGGCGACAGGTTTGAACCACTATCTATCCAACCGCTCTTAATAAGTGCAGCATAATAATAAGTTACGCCATTGCCGTTGATAGTTGAGTCTGTGCCAAGTGTGAAGGTATTGCCAGTAATGTCAGTGATCCCGGATGTGTAAAATTCCCCACCGTGAACGTCTTTTGTGTTTGACATCGTATCAGACCGAAAATAGAGTGAGCTTTCGGTTTCTGACCAAATGAATATAGCTTTTATCGTTACGTTGTCTGAGACCGACAACGTAACGATCTTAGATGAGCCTGTTCCAGAGTAGTTGCCATTTATAACTGTAGGGAATACATTATATGGCGCAAGATGACTCCCTTTACTATCATGCTCTGTCAATATCGCTTTTGCGAGCTGTCGCCCTACTCTATTTTTAGAGTCTTGAAACGTCGCGCTCCCCTCACCTACAACTGGTTCTGAAACTGCAATGTATTGTATCATGATATTATGGTGCAGCCACTAACGTTCCAAACACAATATAGTCGTAAGTTGTTCCGGTAGCGTTAACAGTTGCAGCATTACCCAATTCTAGTGTTCCTATTTGTGTCATGTCTTGTATTTCATTCAAGATGAACGCATTTGTTCCAAGTTCTTTTGTCTCGTCGCTACCCATCCCTATACTTTTAAACACAGGAAAAACAGTATTGCGGGCTAATATGATGACAACTTTGGGTGACAAATTTGACGTATTGAGACTGTAGAGCCTTCCGTCTACCGAGTCCCCCTGATAGCTCCCTTGTTCAACAGCCATAAACTCAGCGAGTTTATGAGTTCCATCGTCATTATGCTGGTTTGCCAAAACAGCATATATTGTGCGATTAGGCCTGTTAAAAATATCAGGGTTGCCATTTGGATCGTTTGCCGCGTCACAGCGTTCGCCTGACCTTACCCATTCAATCGTTGTTAAATCTGCCATTATAGTATTCTCCTATCACGT
>Ga0307379_10007687_pt1 | contig 14612 bp, 12 predicted proteins | sample UN2MG_FD_202237 | JGI IMG/M metagenome (GOLD analysis project Ga0307379, IMG submission 202237) | Soil microbial communities from Risofladan, Vaasa, Finland - UN-2 | ecosystem: Environmental > Terrestrial > Soil > Coastal area > Acid sulfate soil | place: Finland: Risofladan, Vaasa | collected... | reverse complement strand
AAGCCCGAGCCCACTGCTCGGCGAATCATCGAGCACTTCGGTTTCGCCGACTACTTCGAGGTCCAGGCAGGAGCGACGGTCGACGTCGGAACGGGCCGTCGCACCAAGGCCGAGGTGATCAACTACGCCCTCATCTCGCTGCGACTCGGGCCATCGGACCTTCCACGCGTCGTGATGGTCGGCGACCGCGACCACGATGTCGAGGGCGCTCACTTGAACGGCATCGACTGTGTCGGTGTCACCTGGGGTTTCGGATCGGTCACCGAGCTCGAGACAGCGGGCGCCGCAGCCCTCGCGGACTCCCCCGGAGAAGTTGCCGCAGCGGTCGCAGCCACGTACCGTTCTCTGCGGCCATGAGCACCACCGCCGACCAACCGCCGACCGACACCGCCACGCCCGCGACGGCTCCTCCGACTCCGGCGTCACTTGCCCCGTCGAGTTCGCCGGCCGACCAGTTCATGCGGCGCCTGCTCCGGCTGCCCGAAGGCCAGACCTCCACCGCCAACGAAGCCCGCTCGGCGTTCCAGAAGTCGTTGTTCATCAGCACCTGCCGGTGTCTGCTGATGTACATCGTGTTCCCGTTCGTGCTCCCGGCGGTCGGCATCGCTCGCGGCGTCGGACCGTACATCGGCGTCGTGATCGGTGTGCTGGCAATGGTGTCGATCGTGTACAGCATCCGCCGGTTCTGGCGTGCGAACCACTCGAAGCGCTGGCACTACACGATCTTCGGCACGGCGATCATCTGCTTCCTGATCTACCTGGCCGTCAAGGACCTGTCGACCATCCTGTCCTGAGTGTCACGTCTGGGGTCCGACCCCACAGGTGGCGCGGTGGTTCTCGGTGACGTTCGATGTCGACGCGGCGGCGCCGATGATGCATGATGGTCACCTGGCGCCGCACGGCGGGGTCGCTCATCCACCACGACGAACACTTGGGGGCACCAGTGGAAATCACGGTCACCGTCAACGGCACGCAGCACACCCACGATGTCGAGCCGCGCTTGCTGCTCGTGCAGTACATCCGCGAGCACGTCGGGCTGACCGGCACCAACATCGGCTGCGACACGTCATCGTGTGGCGCGTGTTCGCTGCACCTGAACGGTGAGGCTGTCAAGAGCTGCACCGTGCTCGCGGTGCAGGCTGACGGTGCCGACATCCGAACGATCGAAGGCATGGCCGACGCCGACGGCACGCTGCATCCGATGCAGCAGGCCTTCATGGAGAACCACGGCCTGCAGTGCGGCTACTGCACACCGGGCATGGTGATGGCCGCGACCAGCTTGCTGCAGGAGAATCCGAACCCGACCGAGGACGAGGTCCGCATCGGCTTGGAGGGCAACCTCTGTCGTTGCACCGGCTATCACAACATCGTCAAGTCCGTGCTCGCCGCTGCCTCGGCCGGAGCCTGACCACACGATCGAACGCATCACCTGACTGGATGGGGGTCCAGACATGACCATCACCGAAGATCCGAGCACCGGCACCGGTGTGATCGGGAGCCGCCTTCTCCGCAAGGAGGACCCGGTCCTGCTCACCGGCGAGGCGGTGTTCACCAACGACATGAAGGTGCCGGGTGCGTTCCACCTGGCCGTGCTGCGCAGCCCGTATGCCCACGCGACGATCGTGTCGATCGACACGAGTGCCGCAGCGGAGATGCCAGGGGTGCGCGCCGTCTACACCGGCGCAGACCTTGCCGATCTCTGGGCCGCCCCGATGCCGTGTGCGTGGGCGGTCACGGAGGACATGCTCAACCCGCCGCATCACCCGATCGCCACCGACGCGGTCAACTTCGTCGGTGACGGCGTGGCCGTCGTGCTCGCCGACAGCGACGCGATCGCCCACGATGCGATCGATGCGATCGACGTCACCTACGATCCGAGCGACGCCGTCACCGACCTCGAAGACGCATTGTCCGACCGCGTGCTCGTGCACTCCGACCTGGGCACCAACACGTCGTACACGTGGAACCTGCTCATCGAGGAGACCGACGGCGCCGTCCAGCGAGCGTTCGACAAGGCTGCTCACACCGTCAGCGAGCGCTATGTCCAGCAGCGTCTGATCCCGATGGCGATGGAACCGCGAGCGGTCGTCGCCATCCCCCAGCCGTTCGGCGGCGACATCACGCTGTACACCTCGACGCAGATCCCCCATGTGCTCAAGGTGATGATCGCCGTCACGCTCGGGGTGCCCGAGCACCAACTGCGTGTCGTTGCGCCGGCGGTCGGGGGCGGGTTCGGCTCGAAGCTCGACGTCTACGCCGAGGAACTGTTGTGTGTTGCGCTCTCGCGCAAGCACGGGGTACCGATCCGCTGGAACGAGACGCGATCCGAGAACGCCGTCGCCACGATCCAGGGACGCGGCCAGATTCAACGCATGGAACTCGCCGCGGATGCCAATGGCAAGCTGACGGCGATGCGGGTTCGGCTCACCGCCGACATGGGCGCCTACATGCAGCTCATCACTCCCGGAATCCCGCTGCTCGGCGCGTTCTTGTACGCCGGCGTGTACGACCTTCCCAAGGCGTACGACTTCTCGTGTACGGGTGTGTTCACGAACCTCACTCCGACCGACGCCTACCGTGGAGCCGGGCGCCCCGAGGCGACCTATGCGATCGAACGGGCGATGGACGCGCTCGCGACCGAAATCGGGATCGATCCGTTGGAGCTGCGCCGCCGCAACTTCATCCAGCCCGAACAGTTCCCGTACGAGGCATGTACCGGGCTCGTCTACGACTCGGGCGACCACGACAAGGCAGCAACGATCGCCGCCGACCTGATCGACTACCAGGCGGTACGCGCCCGCCAGGCCACCCAGAACGTCGCGGGGTCCACGAGGCGGCTGGGGCTCGGGGTGTCGACCTACTTCGAGATGTGCGGGCTCGCTCCGTCTCGGGTGCTGGCCTCGCTGAACTACTCCGCCGGCGGCTGGGAAGCCGCCACGGTCCGCATCCTTCCCACCGCGAAGGTCCAGGTCGTCACCGGCACGTCCCCGCACGGACAGGGCCACGAGACATCGTGGTCGATGATCGTGGCCGACAAGCTCGGCATCGATCCTGCCGACGTCGACGTGTTGCACTCCGACACCACGATCGCTCCGCTCGGTATGGACACCTACGGGTCGCGTTCGCTGCCCGTCGGTGGCGTCGCGGTGTCGATGGCGTGCGACAAGGTGATCGAGAAGGCCAAGCAGATCGCGGCGCACCAGATGGAAGCCAACGTCGACGACCTCGAGTTCGTCGACGGCGAATTCCGCGTCACCGGCACGCCGTCGAAGTCGACACCGCTCGCGGCAATTGCGTTCGCCGCGTTCACGGCCCACGACCTGCCCGACGGGCTCGAGCCGAACCTCGAGGCCCAGGTCACCTACGACCCACCGAACTTCTCCTGGCCATTCGGCACACACATGTGCCTCGTCGAGGTCGACACCGAGACCGGCGACGTCGACGTACTGCAGTACGTCGCCGTCGACGACTGCGGCAACCAGGTCAACCCGCTGATCGTCGAGGGCCAGGTGCATGGCGGCGTCATCCAAGGACTTGCCCAGGCGCTGTACGAAGGCGCCGACTACGACACCGACGGCAACCTGCGGACCTCGACGCTCGCCGACTACCTCGTGCCCGCGGCAAGCGACGTCCCGCCGATCACCCTCGGCCGCTCCGTCACCCCATCGCCGACCAATTCGCTCGGAGTGAAGGGCGTCGGTGAAGCTGGCACGATCGGAGCCGCACCTGCCGTCATGAACGCCATCGTCGATGCGTTGTCCGGGCTCGGAGTCCGCGACGTCGCAATGCCCGCAAGTCCGAACACCATCTGGAACGCAGTTGCGTCCGCTCAATCCATCACCACTCCCGGAGGCACCCAGTGATTCCCGCACCGTTCGATTACGTCCGCGCCGAGTCGGCCGAGGAAGCGATCAGCCTCGTCGCTCAACACGGCGACGAGGCAAAGTTCATCGCCGGCGGCCACAGCCTGTTGCCGATGATGAAGCTGCGCCTTGCCCAGCCGAGCGTGTTGATCGACATCGGGCGACTCTCCGACCTGTCGTACATCCGCGAGGAGGGCGATCAGATCGCCATCGGCGCCATGACGCGTCACATGGACGTCGAGACCTCGGCGCTCCTGCAGGAGCACGTGCCGTTGTTGGCCCATGCCGCCGGCCACGTCGGCGACCCACAGGTGCGCCACCGCGGCACACTCGGCGGCACGATCGCTCACGCCGATCCGGCATCCGACCTGCCGGCGACGACGCTCGCCCTCGGCGCCACCTACGTGGCGCAAGGCCCGAACGGCACCCGCGAGATCGCGGCGAGCGACTTCTACCGGACGTTCTTCGAGTCGGCACTCGAACCCGACGAGATCCTCACGGAAGTCAGAGTCCCGAAGATGAACGGTGCTGGCTGGAACTTCCAGAAGTTCAACCGTCGCGCCCAGGACTGGGCGATCGTCGGAGTGGCCGCGTGGCGCAATGGCGATCAAGCCGGAGTCGGCCTCGTCAACATGGCAGCAACGCCAGTGCTCGCCACGACCGTCGCTGCTGCGATCGCCAGCGGAGCGAGTGTGGCAGACGCCGCCGAGCAAGCAGCCGCCGACGCCGATCCGCAGGCCGATCTGAACGCCAGCATCGAGTACCGCCAGCACCTCGCCCGCGTCCTCACTCGTCGAGCCCTCGACGCAGCCTCCGCCTGACGTTCACCTCGCGCCACGCACGAGATGAGCGTCGGCCCGGTCGGCGCTGCTCGTCGACCGCGCCCAGGCTCTAACGTTGCGCCGATGCGTCGGCCGACCGCCACCGTGAGCACCGTGGCGCGCACGCTCGCCCTGCCTGCGATCGTGGCGATCGCTGCGATCCTGGCGGTGCTACTGCATCGCACCGGTCACACACAGGGCGACGACTTTGCGCTCTACCTGCGCCAGGCGCGCAGCCTGTTCGACGGCGATGTCGGCCAGGTGGTGTCCGACAACCGGTTCGCGGTGCTCAACTCCGACAACGGCTTCAGCCCGATTGCCTATCCGTGGGTGTGGCCGCTGCTACTGGCGCCGTTCGTCCACGCCTGGGGCCTCGACTACGACCGTCTCAAGATCGTGGAGGTCGCCACGTTCTGTCTCTGGTTGGTGCTGTTGCATGGGATCGTGCGACGACGCATCGGGTGGGGACCGGCCACCGCACTCATCGCGGTGTTCGCCACGTCGCCCCTGTACCTCGCGCACACCGACCAGCTCCTCACCGAGTTCCCCCATCTGGCTGCGATCGCGCTCGTGATCTGGTGGTACGACCGGATTCGGGGCACTGCCACCCTGATCACCGCCACGACAGGTCGGCTGGTTGCCCTCGGAGCGTTGGTCGTGCTCGCATTCAACGTCCGCCGTGAATCGATCGTGCTGCTCGGCGTGATCGGCGTGATGGAGGTGTACGACGTCGTCACGGCCGGTCGCGCCCGTGCGAAACCCGGGCTCGCGGGCATCGACGCAGTGCTGCGCACGCACTGGCCAGCGATCGTGACGCCGTTCGCTGCGTTCGCGGTCGGCGCGACGCTCGCGCAGCTGTTGCTGCCCACCGATCTGCTGCCCGACAACGGAAACAGCTCCGCCTTCCTCGACGACCGGATGGCCGAGTATCCGGGCATTCTGAGCGACCAGCTGGGCCTCGGCGGCCACACCGCAGTGGGCGTCGTCGTGCTCGTCGTCGCACTGATCGGTGCCGTCATCGGTGTGCGACGCCGACCCACCCTCGACCTGCCGCTCCTGCTGCTCGCCGCCCTCAGCGCACTCGCGATCAGCACGCACCTCCGCCGCGTCGACCGCTACTGGTTCCAGGTGACCCCGTGGGTGGCCTACTTCGCCACAGTGGCACTGGTTGCCGGCCTGGGCTGGCTGTTTGCACGGTGGGGGCGGTCCGTACGCATCGCCACCGCCGTGGCGCTGGTTCCGCTCGGGTTGCTCGTGGTTGCCCACGGCGTCGTGCTCGCGAGCGACATCTCCGATGCCCAGCAGTACAACGACCTGGGCCGTGTGCAGTCGGGGCCGTCGAACCCGGTGGTGTCACCGGTCTTCGCGGCCGTCGACGAGCTCACGGAACCCGATGCGATCGTGGCGTACTACCGGGCGCGCACGATGACGCTGCTGACCGACCGTCGTGCGTTCCAGACCAAACAACTCGACCGCATCATCGAGAGCGCCGACTACTACGCCGAGCGGCGCAACTCGACGTACTGGCAACCCGAACTCAGCGCGGTCGACGCCCGACGGGAGGGGTTCGAGGAGGTCTGGTCGGACCAGCGTTGGATCCTGTGGCGTCTCCCCGACAACTGACCGTGGTTCGATACGCTCCCGCGCCGAGACCACCCGAACCACCAGACTTCACCACAAGCCACGACGAGATGCCGACGACGATGCCTGACCACACTGCAATCCCCACCGGGAACACCTACGACAAGTACGGATCGACCAATCCGATCGAACAACGGATGATGCGCGGTTTCTTCTCCGCACTCGACCGGTTTCTCGACACGACGGCTCCGACACGCATCTTCGAGATCGGCATCGGCGAGGGGATCGTGACCAGCCGGGTCATCGAGCGCTTCGCCGGAGTTCCGGTCATCGGCCTCGATCTCCCCGACGAGGAACTGGCCGCTCAGTGGCAGTCGCGCGACCTGTCGTGCGCGTTCGGCGATGCGGGCTCGCTCCCGTTCGCCGACGGCACGTTCGACCTGGTCTTGGCCATCGAGGTCTTCGAACACCTCCCCGATCCCGCAGCCGCCATGGCCGAACTCGCCCGCGTCTGCGCAGGGTCACTGATCGCTTCGGTCCCCTTCGAACCGATCTGGCGGGCGGGCAACATGGCCCGCGGCCGGTATCTGCGCGACCTCGGCAACACCCCGGGGCACATCAACCATTGGACGAACCGCGGATTCGCCAAACTCGTCAACGCCCACTTCGACGTCGTCGATCGTGCCACGCCGTTGCCATGGACGATGGTGCTCGCAACCACGCGCGACGCCACCCGCTCGACCTGAGCCATGAACCGATCACGTCTCGCCAACCTGATCGGGATCGCCATCGGTGTCGCCGGCATCGCCTTCGTCACCAGCCGGATCATCCGCGACCGCGAAGCAATCGCTGACGCGTTGTCGTCAGCCGAGCTCGGCTGGCTGCTCGTGGGAGCCGTTGCAGGGTGCATCGCCATGGCCCTCATCGGTGTGAACTGGTTGTTGATCCTCCGCCACGGCGGCGCTGCCGCACCATGGCGGCGAGGGATGGCATGGTTCTTCGTCGGCCAACTCGGCAAGTACGTACCGGGTGGGATCTGGCCGATCGTCGGCCAGGCCGAACTGGCTCACCGCGAAGCGACGCCACGCGGCGCTGCGTACTCCTCGACGGCGATGTCGATGGTCACCACGTTTCTCGGATCCGCGACCGTGGCGGCGATCACCGGGCTGATGACGCCGACCGACCATCGAGCGATTGCGGCGACGTTCGCCGCAGTGTTGCTGCTGCTGTTCGTGGCGATCGCCTCGCCGCCCGCTCGACGGTTCATGGACCGTCTGGCGCGGCGGGTCACGACGCGAGAACTCCGCCTCCCCGACGCTCGCTGGTTTGCGCTCGTCGTGGCCCGGCACCTTCCTGTGTGGGTCGCCTTTGCCGGCATGAACATCTTCGCCGCCGTGGCCCTGGGAGTCGAGCTCGACGAATCGGTCGTCATCGAACTCGTCTTCGCGACCTGCATCTCCTGGATGGCCGGGTTCGTGATCGTCGGCGTGCCCGGCGGCATCGGTGTCCGCGAGACGATCTTCATCTCGATGACCACGGCGATGCTCGGCGCCGACATCGCTGTTTCGGTCGCGGTGTTGAGCCGCGTGGTGTCGATCGCGGTCGACCTGCTCGGGGCCGCCATGTCGGTCGCTGTTGCTCGAACGGCTCCCGCTCCTGGGCCGGCCGGCGACCGAGCGGACGAGGTGACGCTCGACCGTTACGCTGCGCCGTGATGTCGAACGCCGGTGAACCCACCGTTGCCCGATCAGAGGCAGGCCCGGTCACGTTGATCATCCAGATCCCGTGTTTCAACGAGGAAGCGACCCTGCCGATGACCCTGGCCGACCTCCCCCGTCAGGTACCGGGAGTCGACGTCGTCGAATGGCTCGTGATCGACGACGGCAGCACCGACCGGACCATCGAGGTGGCACGAGAACTCGGCGTCGACCACATCGTGTCACACGGCCGCAACCGCGGGCTCGCCACCGCGTTCATGACCGGCATCGACGCCTGCCTTCGGGCCGGCGCCGACGTCATCGTCAACACCGACGCCGACAACCAGTACCAGGGATCGTCGATTCCTGACCTGGTGACACCGGTGCTCGCCGGACGCGCGGACATGGTCGTCGGCGAGCGTCCGATTGCCGACATCGACGACTTCTCGCGCACGAAGAAGGCGCTGCAGCGGGTGGGGAGCTCGGTCGTCCGCCGCTTCTCCGGAACAGGCGTCAAAGACGCTGCGAGTGGATTCCGGGCGTACACGCGGGACGCGGCCATGCGGGTCCAGGTGTTCGGCAAATACACCTACACGATGGAGACGATCGTGCAAGCAGGCTGGAACGGCATCGCGATCGAGTCGGTCCCGATCCGAGTGAACCCCAAGACCCGAGACTCGCGGCTCGTCAAGAGCAGCGCTCGCTACGTGTGGAGGTCCGCGCAGGCGATCATCCGCAGCTTCGCGTTGTACAAGCCATTCCGCTTCTTCTTCCTGATCGGCCTGGTCCCGTTCGTGCTCGGAGCGGCGCTCTTGCTGCGATGGCTGGGCCTCTACCTGTTCGAGGACGACTACACCAGCCGCGTGCCGAGCCTGCTCGGTGGCATCGGTCTGATCGTGGTCGCCGCGCAGCTGTGGGCAGTGGCGTTCCTCGCCGACCTGCAGGCAGCGAACCGACGGGTCCTGGAGGATCTCCGGTTGCGTGCATCACGGGCCGAGTACGACGCACCCGCATGATGCGGAGGGGGATGCGGATACCGCTCGCCGTCGCAGCAGCCACGATCGTCGGCCTCGGGGCGACTGGATGCGCCGCTGGCGAGAGTGCGGTGACCACGACGCCATCCACCACTGCGGCCATCGTGTCCACGACAGACGTCCCGGTTCAGGACTCCTTGGAGCCCGTGACCACGGTGGCACCGGCGACAACCGACCGTGGTTCCCCGAGCCCCGGGCTCGGGGAACCGCCCGCACGCCTCGACGGAACGCTCGATGCCGACGAGTTCGCCGCTCGCCTGTCATCGAGCCACGCCGCGATCGTCGATACGACCGCGACCGACGATGAGCGCGCCGCTGCGGGCGTCGACTACCAACTCGTGCTGCGACAGCTCGCCAACAGCGCCGACCTCGACGACGCCGTGCTGAGCAGACTCGAGCCCTCGGCCGCGCCGGCGGTGGAGCGAATCGTTCGGGCCCGGCAGTTCCTGCAACAGCGCAGCGCATCGAGACCGCCCCAGCCGCTCCCCGACGAGCTCCCCGCGTGGACGGTCGACGAGCCCGAACCGATCGACGCGCTCCTCGCCCACTACGCCGAGGCCGAGCAACTCACCGGCATTGCGTGGTACTGGCTCGCCGCGATCCACCTGCAAGAGACGCGCATGGGTCGGATCCAAGGCGTGTCGTCGGCGGGGGCGGTCGGGCCGATGCAGTTCCTGCCGACGACTTGGACGACCTGCTGCGCAGGCGATCCGACCGTGCCGCGCGATGCGATCATCGGGGCTGCGACCTACCTCGCGCAGAGCGGCGGCCCCGACGACATGAATGCCGCGGTGTATCAGTACAACCCCAACGACGGCTACGTCGCAGTGGTCACCGCCTACGCCGAGAGTCTGCGTGACGAGCCGGAGTTGTACGCCGGCTACCACGCCTTCCAAGTGTTCTTCGGCTCCTCGGCCGGCACGATCCGATTGCCGATCGGCTACTCGGAGTCTGCACCGATCGACGCTGCGACGTACCTCACGACGAATCCCGAACACGCCGCCTGAAGCGCACGCAGCGGTTGCGTTCAGAGCAGTCCGAGGTAGTCGCCGCCGTCGACGTGGAGCTGCACGCCAGTGGTGAACTTGGCCGGCTCGCCACACAGGAATGCCACCACCTGGCCGAAGTCGGACGCGTCACCCATCCGCATCGACGCCTGCTGATCCTCGCTGTACAGATCGGTGATCCGAGGAGTCCGGTGCAGACCCGGCTGCACGCTGTTGACGGTGACGCCGTCACGCGACACTTCGAGCGCCAGCGTCTTGAGAAAACCCGTCGCCCCGGCGCGAGCGGTGTTCGAGAGGATCAACTGGGCAATGGGTTGGCGCACCGACAGCGACGTGATCGCCACGACTCGTCCCCAGCGACGCTCCTGCATCGCCGGCACGGCGGCCTTGCACATCGCCACGACCGAGAGCAGGTTCAACTCGAGCGCGGCCGGATAGGCCTCGACCGGCGTCGACGCAAACGTGCCCGGCGGCGGACCACCCGCGTTCGGGACGAGGATGTCGATGGCGCCGAGTGCGGCCGCGGCGTCGTCGACGAAGGTTGCGGCCCCGTCGGGCGTCGACACGTCGGCAACGATCGGCACGCAACCGTGGCCGACCGTGGCCGCGGCAGCCGCCAGACGGTCGGGATCGCGCCCGCAGATCGCCACGTGGACGCCTTCGGCGGCGAGCGCCACCGCCGAGGCCAAGCCGAGTCCGGATGTCGCTGCCGCCACCGCGGCGCGTCGGCCGCTGATCCCAAGTTCCATCGCGTCACCGTATGGGGTCATACCCGTCGGCAGCGAGGCGCCGGGAGCACGTCGGCTCGCTCGAGCGAGAGGTACGATCTCGGCCAGTGAGATCATGAGCAACGACGCCGCCAACGGAGACCAATCGTACGACCAGCGTGCCCTCGACGCGATCGCCGACGCGGAGCCGTATCCGTTCTGGCTCGAGAGCGCGGACATCCCCGAGTCGAACCCCACGCTCGTCCGCGACGAGCACTGCGATCTCTGCATCGTCGGCGGCGGCTACACCGGGTTGTGGACTGCGGTGATAGCGAAGGAGCGAGATCCCTCGCGCGACGTGGTCCTGATCGACAAGGGCGAAGTCGGCGGCGCGGCCAGTGGACGCAACGGCGGTTTCATGGAGGCCTCGATCACCCACGGTGTCGGCAACGGCATGGATCGTCACGCCGACGAGATCGACACCCTCGAAGAGCTCGGCCTGCGCAACCTCAACGACATCGAGGCTGCGATCGAGCGATATTCGATGCAGTGCGACTACGAGCGCAACGGCGTGATCGACGTCGCTCACGTCAACCATCCCCCGTCCTATCTCGACGAGCTGCGCGAAGAGCACGACCTGTTGCGGTCACTCGGCCAACAGGTCCGGTGGCTCGACCAAGATGCAATGCGCGCCGAGGTCAACTCGCCGACGTACACGGGCGGGTTGTTCCGGATGGGACGTGCGGCGCTCGTCGACCCCGCCAAGCTTGCCTGGGAACTCAAACGCGTCGCCGAGGAACTCGGGGTGCGGATCTACGAACACACCAAGGCGACCTCGGTCGACAAGGACGGCCGCGGCGTCGCCGTCGTCACGCCGCTCGGAACGATCCGCTGCGCGCAGGCGGTGCTCGGCACCAACGCCGACAAACCGCTGTTGAAGCGCATCAGGCAGTACATGGTGCCGGTGTACGACTACTGCTTGGTGACCGAACCGTTGTCGAGCGAACAACTCGACCGAATCGCTTGGACCAACCGCCAGGGGTTGTCCGACATCACCAACCAGTTCCACTACTACCGACTCACGTCGGACAACCGCATTCTGTGGGGCGGATACGACGCGATCTACTTCTGGGGGTCGAAGGTCTCGACCGAGCGCGAGAGCCGCCCCGAAACGTGGGCCAAGCTGTCCGGCCACTTCTTCGAGACGTTTCCCCAGCTCGACGACCTGAAGTTCACCCACACGTGGGGGGGTGCGATCGACACGAGCACGAGGTTCTCGGTCTTCTTCGGCTCCGCGATGTCGAACCGGGTCGTCTACGCCGTCGGCTACACCGGCCTCGGGGTCGCCGCCACGAGATTCGCTGCATCGACGATGCTCGACCTGCTCGCCGGCAGGAAGTCGATCGCCACCAAGACCGACTTCGTCAGGGACAAGCCGCTGCCGTTCCCACCGGAACCGTTCCGGTTCATGGGGATCCAGGCCACGCGATGGTCGCTCAACCATGAAGACAAGACCGGCAAACGCAACGTCTGGCTGCGCACCCTCGACCGAATGGGCCTCGGCTTCGACTCGTGAGTGTGACGTTTCGGGTCAGACCCCAGACCTCACACCTGGTATCCGCTCCTTCATCAGGACGACGATCGAGCGGGGGCCGACGGTGACCGAGGCGCCCGCCGGTCGAGCCGACTCGGCGCGGCTGACCGAATCGGTCGTCGTGTCGATGACCACGTGCCAGTCGCCGGGCACCTGGAGCGTGAACTCGACCGGCTCCCACCACATGTTCGCCATCACGTAGAGCCCATCGACCGCCCAGGCGATCGACCGCGACTCGAACCCCACGTCCGGGTCGCCGGTGGCTCCGAAGGCGACCAGGCGGCTCCCCCACCGCTCCGGGTCCCACAGCACGGGATGCGCGGAGCGAACGGCGAGCACGTGGCGAACGAACCGTTCGTGATCGGACCACTCGACCGCCCGCTGCCAGTCGATCCACGATGTCTCGTTGTCCTGGTTGTAGGCGTTGTTGTTGCCACCCTGCGTGCGGGCGAATTCGTCGCCGGCCACGAACATCGGCACGCCATGGCTGAGCAACAGCAGGCACACCGCGTTGCGCAGCTGCCGGCGGCGCAGGACCATCACGTCGTCGGGCACTCCGACATCGCCCTCCCACCCGCAGTTCCACGAGCGGTTGTGATGGTGGCCGTCGGTGTTGTCCCACCCGTTGGCCTCGTTGTGCCGGTGGTCGTAGGCGACGAGGTCGTACATCGTGAAGCCGTCGTGCGCGGTCAGAAAGTTCAGCGAAGACATCGGCGAGGTGAACAGGTCGGCGCTGCCCGCGAGGCGCTGCACCATCGACGGCACCATGCCCGGCTCGCCGCGCAGGAACCCACGAACGTCGTCGCGGAACTCGCCGTTCCACTGCATCCACCGCTGGTCGGGGAAGTCCGGGCCGAGCAGGTAGCGCGCCATGTCCCACGGCTCGGCGACGAGCCGCACCCCTCGACGCTCACCCCAGTCACCGATCGCCCGGACGAAATCGGCATCACGCGCCAGCACGGCGGCGAGGTCGAATCGGAACCCGTCGACGCCGAGGTCGGCGAACCGGTCGAGCGCCTCCATGATCAGGCGGCGCGACTGCGGCGAGTGCGCGTCGACCACGTTCCCGGTCCCGGAATCGTCGAGATACGTGCCGTCGGGCCGCACGACGTAGTACTCACGCTCGTCGAGCACCCGCAGCGAGTAGTACGGACCCGTTCGATCGGATTCGGTGGTGTGGTTGAACACCACGTCGAGCCATACCTCGATGTCGTGGTCGTGCGCGGCGGTCACGAGGTCGGCGAGTTCCTCGGCGGGATGATCGCCGGACGCGTAGTGACGGTGCACGGCACCGAACACGAGCGGCATGTACCCCCAGTAGTTGCCTTCATCGGGGTCGAACTGGTGCACGGGGAGCAGTTCGAGCACCGACACCCCGAGGTCGGCGAGACGAGGAAGTTCGTCGATCGCTGCTCGATAGCTTCCGGCGTCGGGCCGGGGACGGCCCGCGGTGAGCCCGCGCACATGTGCCTCGTAGACGACGAGAGGCCGGGTCGTGTTGCGCTGGGGACGAGCGGCAGGCCACGGCGCTGCAACCGCTCGAGGGAAGTCAGCGGCGGACACACCGCCATTTCGCTTGTTGGCGTCGCGCGAGTGCCCCGACGGGAACCACACTTCGGTCGCACGGGGATCGAGCGCGAGTCGATCGTCGTCCACCGCGATCACATAGCGCGATCCCGCTGGAACCTCACCGATCCAGTCACCCGTACGAGCGTCGCGTTGCAGCGCGACCCGGGGACCGTCGTCGACACGGGCCTGCACGGCACGGATACCCGACGTGTGCACAGCGATGTCGAGCGGTGCATCGGCAGGGATCCGCGGTCGCACCGCATCGCGTTGTTCAGGATCACCGCCCACCACCCCCACATGATGCCCGCGATCGCGGGCCGCGCGACGGAGCAGACGTCACCCCGGGCCCTCCGGTAGCGTCGTCTCGATGACACCAGCCACCGTCGCCGGAGCGCTCGCACGCCACGGCTACCTGCCCGACGAGGGGATCTCGACGTCGGTGTTCCTGGCGATGACGCTGAACCGCCCGTTGTTGCTCGAAGGCGAGGCAGGGGTCGGCAAGACCGAGCTGGCCAAGACGCTCGCGGTCGCAACGGGCGGTCAACTGATCCGCCTGCAGTGCTACGAAGGCATCGACGTGTCGCAGGCCGTCTACGACTGGGACTACGCCCGTCAGCTGCTGCACCTGCGCGCCACCGAAGCCACGGGTGAATCGACGTCGCGCACCGCCGACGAACTCGAAGCCGAGCTCTACGGTGAACGGTTTCTGGTCAAGCGGGCACTCCTTCGAGCCATCAAG
>Ga0307379_10007686_pt1 | contig 14612 bp, 11 predicted proteins | sample UN2MG_FD_202237 | JGI IMG/M metagenome (GOLD analysis project Ga0307379, IMG submission 202237) | Soil microbial communities from Risofladan, Vaasa, Finland - UN-2 | ecosystem: Environmental > Terrestrial > Soil > Coastal area > Acid sulfate soil | place: Finland: Risofladan, Vaasa | collected... | reverse complement strand
CGGAACAGAGGCTCTCCGTCTTCGCATCGGCTTGCATATAGGTCTGGTCGTGAGTGGCGATTTCGGTTCGGTTGCCCGGCACCAGTTCACACTGATCGGTCCCGAGGTAAACAAGGCTGCCCGCCTTGAGCAAGTTCACGCTGACGACGTGGTCGAAGGAGAAACAGACATCGGCGCCATTCGTATCAGTTCCGACTTTAGAGATGAACTGGCCGATCCGGTGAAGCTAAGATACCGCAACCACAGCAAAGTGCGCGCGAAGAATATCGGTCAGATCGATCTGTTCAGCTAGAGACGGAATGGCCGCCATGGACAAAGCCCGGCCATGACCGCTCTGCGTTAACCCATGCCGACTTGGCCAATAAACTCCGCGAAGTATCGTGTGCATAGGGGTGGCCAATGCGTTCTGGAAGCCGAAGGTCAACTTCGGGTCAAATTGCGACCTTGAGGCGTATCTTATTGTACGTCCGAATTCCGCCAAGCGCCAATATCCGCCTTCGGTTTCGGTATTCAACTACCCGCTTTCTGCGCCAACACCGCCTGAACCACCACATCCCCAAACGCCGCCGTCCCCAGCTTTCCGCCAAGATCGGCGGTGCGCGTCGCCGGGTTGGCCAGCAGGGCGTCCAGCGCCGTGATCATCGTCCGCCCGGCAGCGGTGAGGTCTGATCGCGCGTGGTGGGCGCCGAGCCATTCGAGCAGCATGGCGACCGACAGGATCATCGAGGCCGGGTTGGCCTTGTCGTGCCCGGCGATATCTGGGGCCGAGCCGTGTTGGGCCTGGGCGGCGCACAGCGTGTCGCCGGCCATGATCGAGCCGGCCAGGCCGAGGCTGCCGGACAGCTCGCTGGCGAGGTCGGACAGGATGTCGCCATAGAGATTACCGGCGACGACGACATCGAAGCGCTCGGGTGCGCGGACCAGCCAGGCGGCCATGGCGTCGACCAGGACATCGTCGAGGGTCACTTCGGGGAAATCGCGGGCGACGGTGCGCACCGCCTCGAGGAACAGGCCGTCGCTGCGTTTCATCACATTGGCTTTGTGGATCGCGGTGACCCGGCGGTCGCGGGTCATGGCCAGCTCGAATGCGCGGCGGGCGATGCGCTCGGAGGCCTGGCGGGTGACTTTTCGTAGCGAAATGGCGACATCGGGGGTCGCGAGCAGATCGGCGACGCCTTCGTGCATGTTGCGGTCGGCGTAGTAGCCCTCGGTGACCTCGCGCACGATGATCAGGTCGAACGGGCGGGCAGCGCCGGAGGGCGTGCGGGCCGGGCGGATGTTGGCGTAGAGGTCGAGCTTGGTGCGCATGAAGGCCGAGATGTTGATGCCGCCCTGCTCGACGGCCGGATAGGCGGCGGTGTCGCAGGGGCCGAGGATGATGCCGTCATAGCCGGGAAAGCGGGCGATCAGGTCGGGGCGCAACGTGGTGCCGTGTTTGGCCAGGCTGTCGAGGCCGACGGTGTCATGCTCGAACGTCAGCCTCAGGTCTTGGGCATCGTTGAGCGCGGTCAGGACTTGCATGGCGGCGGCGGTGATCTCGGGGCCGATGCCGTCACCGGGCAGGACGAGAAGTTTCATGGTGTGGTTTCCCTATCCGCTGGCGGATTTATGGCGCGCCAGATGATTCCCGGCTTGACGCCGCCATAGGTGGTGCAACAGCGTCGGCCAATCAATCGCAAATTCAGGGAGTTGCCGTGACCGTAGCCGAAAGCTTTGCCGAATTTGCAGTCGGGTTGCGGGATCATCCGTTGCCCGACGGCGCGCTGAATGGCGCCCGGCGGTGTCTGGTGGATTGGTGGGGTGGCACTATTGCGGGCGGCGTCGAGGCGCCGGCGACGGTGTTGGTGGCGGCGTTGCGACCGGGCGGCGGGCCATCGCGGCTGCTGCCATCAGGCGACGGGACCGATATGCGGACGGCGGCGCTGATCAACGGAACGGCGGCGCATTCGGTGGAGGTGGACGACATCTACAGCCCCGGACTGTACCATCCGGGGGTGTCGGTGATCAGCGCGGCGCTGGCGGCGGCGGAGGGTGAGGGGGCCTCCGGGGCCGATCTGTTGACGGCGATCGTGGCTGGCTACGAAGTATCGAACCGGATCGCCCGTGCGATTAACCCGGCGCATTACCGGTACTGGCATACCACGGCGACGGTGGGGTATTTCGGGGCGGCGGTGGCGGCGGCTTGCGCGATGCGGCTGAGCGCCGGGCAGACCGCCCATGCGCTGACGACGACAGCGACCTTTGCCGCTGGGCTGCGCCATGCCTTCGCCAGCGATGCGATGAGCAAACCCCTGCATGCCGGGCGCGCCGCCGAGGGTGGCGTTTTCGCGGCACTGGGGGCGCGGCATGGGCTGACCGGGGTGCCGGATATATTTGAAGCCGCGCGCGGATTTGGCGCGGTGATGAGCGAGGCGGTGGACTGGGACCGGTCGGTGGCGGGGCTGGGCACCGAGTGGACCATCGAGCGGATCACCTGCAAGCCCTATCCGTGCTGCGGCCATGCCTTCGCCGCGATCGATGCAGCGCGGGCGATCATGGGTGGCGGGGTCGAGCCGGGCGAGATTGAGCGGATCGAAGTCGGGACCTATCGGGCCGGGGTCGAGATTTGCGAAAACCGCGACCCGTCAACGCCTTATGAGGCGAAGTTCAGCATTCCTTATTGCGTCGCGCTGGCGGCGTTGAACCGGCCGATTGATCTGGCGGCATTCACGCCGGGGGGGCTGTATGACGGTGAACTGCGGGCGATGATGGCGCGGGTGGAACTGGTGCTTGACCCGGCAGCCGAGGCAGCGTTTCCGGCGATGCGGGCGGCCGAGGTGGCGATCTCCACGCGCGGCGGGCTGGAGCAGCGCTATCGCCAACCGACCCGGCGCGGTGATCCGGACTTTCCGATGAGCGATGCGGATATCGACACCAAGTTCCGCATGCTGGCTGGCCCGGTGATCGGCCCGCAAGCGGCAGCGGCGTTGTCGGGCGTGCTATGGCGGGTCGATGAACTGGAGACCGTCGCGCTGATACCGATAGCGGAGATGGTGGCGAATTGCCCGATCCCGAGCTGATTATCCCTGTCGAATCAACGCGGTCCACACGTGCGCAGGCCCGTTGGGCCGCGATGCCGGACAACCTGCAGGGCGGGATACTGTATCTGATCGCGGCGGTCATCCTTGTGGTCATGATGGCGCTGATCAAACTGGTGGGTCAGCGGCTGCATGTCACCGAAATCCTGTTCTTCCGGCAGCTGACCATGGTGGCAATCGCACTGCCGGCGATCATTGGCAGGTTTCCAGGCTCGATGCGAAGCAAGCGGGTTGATTTGCAGTTGATGCGGGTCGGGTTGGCTTTTGGGGCGATGATGATCGGGTTCACCGCGGTGATCCATCTGCCACTGGCCGAGGCGACGACGTTGGGATTCACCAAGACGTTTTTCATGACCATCCTGGGCATTTTCATGCTGGGAGAAGTCGTGCGCGCGCGGCGCTGGGCGGCGCTCGCGGTGGGGTTTGGCGGGGCGCTGATCATTGTCTGGCCGACCGGCGCGGGCGAGATCAACATCTACGGGCTGGCCTCGATCGCCAGCGCCTGCATGGTGGCGCTGGTGATGGTGCTGATCCGCAAACTCAGCCGGGTCGACCAGCCGGTGACAATCCTGAGCTATCAGGCGATTGGGGTCGGGGTGTTGATGTTTCTGCCGATGCTGTGGTTCTGGCAGACTCCGACCCTACGCGAGGCCGGGTTGCTGGCAATGATCGGTGCCTTGGCGGTGGTTGGGCAGTACATCAACATCCTGGCGCTAAAGGCGGCCGAGACCAGTTCGTTGGCGCCGCTGGACTTTATCCGGCTGGTGTTTGCCGGGGCGTTGGGCTGGATGGTGTTCGCGGAATGGCCGGAGGATCGGGTGTTTCTAGGCGCCGCCGTGATCGTCGGGGCGGCGCTTTATACGCTGCACCGGGAGCGCCGGGTTAAGGCGGCGGATTGATCGCAACCTGCCACCCTACTGCCACCCTGTGGAAAATGCGGCGGTTCTGGTGGATCGAGCGTCGCTCCAGTGCCATTTCAACCATTTACACTCACTTCGGAGGCTTGCGAAGGCCATACCTGCCGAGTAAGGTCGGCCTGCGCTGCTGCGTGATGCGCTCAATGGAACGGGGTTCACAGACGACATTCCGGACAAGAATGGCAAACCGCAGCAATTGGAAAAACTGGGAGGAAATAACATGGAACGTCGTTCCTTTATAACGGGCGCCGTCGTCGGCGCAGGAGCAGGCGCGGTCGGAACTTATGCGGCATTGAATGCGAGTAACAAAGACAATCAGCAAATTGCTGATCTTGAGGCCCAACTCAAATCCGCGCAGGGTAAACTTTCAGATGCTGAATCGCAGCTTGCCAAGGCACCTGAAGCGCCTGCGATCATTCAGGGCCGCAAGGAGATGGTCATCGTCTCGACCTGGCCGCGTGATTTTCCCGGCCTTGGCCTCAGCGCCCAGCGCGTGGCCGCCCGCATCACCGAGCTCTCGGAAGGCCGGATCACCACCCAGTACTTCGCCGCCGGCGAGCGCGTTGGCGCCTTCGACAGCTTTGACGAGGTCGCGAGCGGAAACTCGCAGGCCTATATCGGTGCCGACTATTACTGGAAGGGCAAGCACCCGGGCTGGGCCTTCTTCACCTCGGTGCCGTTCGGCCTGACCTATACCGAGCGCGCCGCCTGGCTGAAGTACAAGGACGGGCAGGCGCTGTGGGACGAGCTGGCCGGCGAGTTTGGCCTGAAGTGCCTTCCGGTCGGCTGCACCGGCACCCAGATGGGCGGCTGGTTCAACAAGGAAATCGACACAGCCGACGACCTCAAGGGCCTGAAGATGCGTATTCCGGGTCTGGGCGGCGACGTCATGACCAAGCTCGGCGTCTCGGTAGTTTCGCTGCCGGGCGGCCAGATCTACGAAAACCTGGTCTCCGGTGCCATCGACGCCACCGAGTGGGTCGGCCCCTATAACGACTACTTCCTGAAGTTCTACGAGGCGGCCAAGTACTACTACTATCCGGGCTTCCACGAGCCCGGCGGCAATATCTCGTTCGGCTTCAACAAGGCGTTCTGGGACGGCCTGACGAGCTGGGAGCAGGAGCTGATCCGCACCTGCGCCTACGAGGAATACGCCAACCAGATGGACGAGACCAACGCCAACAACGGTATCTACCTGAAGCGTCTGATCAACGACCACGGCGTCGAGTTGCGCCAGTTCTCGGAAGAAATCTACGACAGCTTCGGCACAGCCTCCGCCGAGGTGTTCGCGGAAACCCGTCAGCATGGCGACCTGGCCAACCGGATCTACGAGAGCTTCGAGGTTGCGCGCGAAGAGATTGGCAGCTGGATGGCGATCGCCGACGTCGCCTATTCGGTGCAGCGTAACCGCGTGCTCGGGATCGGCGCATAACGCGAGTAACGTGCAATTGCTACACACGGGGCGGGGCCATTGGTCCCGCCCCCTTCATGATATCAACCTACGGAACACCGCGACATGACCAGCAGTGCTGCACAGCCGCTTATCTCCGCGGGCACGCCTGCGCCCATCGTGAGGATATTCGGCTGGGCCAATCTCGGGGTGATGATGGCGTTCATCGTCAACACCGTCCTGGAGTTTTGGTTCGGATGGCCGGGGGTCCGGCCACTGTTCGCTGGCGGCGATGGCCCGGCGGTTCTGATGCTGGTCCAAACCGCAATCTACGCCGGCGCGGTCGGGCTGGCGATCTGGTATGTGCTCACCACGCGTGATCGCAGCCTTCGCTTCGACGCGACGACGATCTCGGATGCCAACCAGTTCTTCATCAGGGCTGCCTTCTGGGTGGTCTTCCTGGTCGGCATCGCCGACACCGCGATCTCGTTCGTCCGGGCCGAGGGCCTGTTGGAGGGGCTGGTCGGCCGGGAGATGATGTTCGAGCTGGGCAAGTCGAGCTTCCGCGGCTTGTACGTGCATGTGCCGGTGGCGATCATCGGGATCATCATCGCCATCTTCGTGCGCACGCCGGGCTTCTACTGGCTGTCGCTGCTGGTGGTGGGGGCGGAGCTGCTGATCGTGTTCTCGCGCTTCATCTTCTCCTACGAGCAGGCCTTTATGGCCGATCTGGTCCGGTTCTGGTACGCGGCACTATTCCTGTTCGCCAGCGCCTTCACGCTGCTGGAGGACGGTCATGTGCGGGTTGACGTGCTGTATGCCGGCTTCACCCGGCGCACCCAGGGGCGGGTCAACGCAGTGGGTTCTATCCTGCTGGGGATGACATTGTGCTGGGCCGTTCTGCTCGTCGGTATGTGGGGAAAATCGAGCGTGATCAATGCCCCAATCCTGGTCTTCGAGACCACACAGACCGGGTTCGGCATGTATGTGAAATACTTGATGGCCGGGTTCCTGGGGGTCTTCGCGGTGTCAATGATGCTGCAGTTCGTCAGTTCACTGTTCAGTTCGGTGGCCGATGCAAGGAACGATCCCAGTGGAGCAGCCGACGACCACGCCAGTCACATCGCCTGAGAACACTACCTGAGAAAGCCCTTCGCCCATGGAACTGTTTTTTCTAGCCATTCTGGTCTTGCTGATGATCGTGGCGCTGGGCTCCGGTTATCCGGTGGCCTTCGCCCTGCCCGGCTCGGCCATCCTGGCGATCTCGCTCGCGGCCATCAGCGGACAACTTTACGCCGGCGATCCATCTGCCTTTTTTGCGCAGGGAGGGCCAGTCCAGTGGCTGAGTGCCGGTGTCACAAATTTCCGTGGCATCTACTGGGAGGCTGAACGCGATACCCTGATCGCCATCCCGCTGTTCATCTTCATGGGCATTATGCTGCAGCGCTCGAAGATCGCCGAGGATCTGTTGGTGACCATGGCCCAGTTGTTCGGGCCGATCCCGGGGGGCTTGGGCATTTCAGTCGTATTCGTTGGCGCGCTGCTGGCGGCAACCACCGGGATCGTCGGCGCCACCGTGGTGGCGATGGGGCTGATCTCGCTGCCGGCGATGTTGCAGCGGAACTACTCGAAGCCACTGGCTACTGGAACAATCGCCGCTTCGGGCACGTTGGGGCAGATCATTCCGCCGTCGATCGTGCTGATCATCCTGGCCGACCAGCTATCCAGCGCCGTCGATCAGGCGGGAACCTCCCGTAAGGAGTTCTTCAAGGTCGCGACTGGCGAACTCTCGATGCCGTCGGAGTTCAATATCGTCTCAACCAGCGCCGGTGACATGTTCCTGGGCGCACTGGTGCCGGGGCTGGTGTTGGTGGGGCTGTATATGGCCTTCATCCTGATTTTCGCCCTGATCAAGCCGAGTGCTGCACCGCCGGTGCCGTTCGAGGGCAAGGTCGACCGCCGGTTCGTTGGCACCGTGCTGATGATTTTGGTACCGCCACTGGCGTTGATCTTCCTGGTGCTGGGATCGATCATCGCAGGTATTGCCACGGTGAACCAAGCCGGCGCGATTGGCGCTGTCGGTGCGATGATGATGGCCGGTTATCGCCTGAAGCCAGGCTGCCGGGATACTTTTGCGCCGGCAATCCTTGGGATGATTTCGCTGATTACGATAATGGTGGTGACCAGCATCTATGACATCAACGTCAAGAACATCCAGACCAACGACGATGTTATTGGCGTGACGCTGGCGGTGATCGCGGTATTCGGACTTACGGTTTCGATCCTCTGGAGCGGCTGGCGCGCCTACAAGATCGAGGACACGCTTTCAGGCGTGATGATCGACACCGCCAAGACCACTTCGCTGGTATTCATCATCCTGCTGGGTGCTGCCATGCTGACGGCTGCGTTCCGTTCGTTCGGCGGCGAGGAACTGGTGAAAGAGTTCCTGAACGGAATGCCCGGCGGGTTCTGGTCGAAATTCGTCATCGTGATGGCGGTGATCTTTTTTCTCGGCTTTTTCCTCGATTTCATCGAAATCGCCGTCGTTGTGGTGCCGATCGTATCGCCGATCCTGCTGGCCGACCCGTCGGCCAACGTCACCGCAGTTTGGCTCGGGGTGATGATCGGGTTGAATATCCAGACCTCGTTCCTGACCCCACCATTCGGATTTGCGTTGTTCTACCTGCGCGGTGTGGCGCCACCCAGTGTTAAGACGCTGGATATGTACAAGGGCGTGATTGCCTTCATCGGCTTGCAGCTGGTTGCGCTGGCGGTCGTCGGCAACTATCCGGCCCTGGTGAACTACCTGCCAAATCGAGTTTCGCTGACCTCCGACACGGCGCCACCGCCGCGCAATCCGCGGCTGCAATACTGCATGGAGGAATATGTCGCCGCACAATTCGCCGAGAACGGCGACGCGCTCCGCAAGGCGATCAAAGAGGCACAGGGGCTGGACTACAGCTACCTGCCGAAGAAATTGCAGACCGGGATTGACGCCGGATTCAAGAAGGCCGAAACCACCTTCGAGTTGATTGCCGCAGCAAAACAAGCCGAGGCGGCGATCGAGGCGGAGGCGGTCAATTACCGGCCTTTGCACATCGTTGTTCGTGAAATTCAGAACAAGGCCCTGATCGTCGACACCAACATCAAACTCGTCGAGCAGCAGCTCCGCCGGGCCGAGGCCGATAGCCCGCTGAAGCAGATTCGCGAGACCCGGCTGGGCAAGCTAAACGCCGAGCGTGATGCGCTGCTGGCAACGACGCCTGAAAGCTGGGAGGTGGCGCACAAGGCCTTTCTGAAGCATACCAAGGCTGAGCGGTCGGCCCGAAACGCCTACCGCAAGGCAGTGGACGCGGCCTATGAACCAGTGGTCGAGCTGCGCGCCATTATTGCCGACACCGGAGCGCTGGGGGCGCTGGGTCCCGTGTTGAACGCGCTTCAGGCGGATGTTCCAGGCTTGGAGTTCGACCCAGCGATTGCCAAGATCGAGGCGGTTATAAAACAGGTTGGCGATGTCGCCGGAACCGGGGATATCAAAGGGCTGCTGACCAAGGCCCGCCGTTCCCTCAAAAGCAAGACACCGAATCCGGAAGAGGCTGCACAGTTCCTGTCCGATGCGGCTGTGGCCTTCGACGCGGACCTGGCCTGGCGCAAGCGTGCCGAAGCCGGCCTGAAGAACGGGTTGGCGGAATACGACGCAGCGATCCACGACACCATCGGCCTGCGTGGCCAGCCACGGTTGCCGAAGGAACAGGCGCTGTTTGTGGCCAGTTGCAGCGCCGGGCATCGGGATATCTCGCTCAGCTTCTGACGCTGGGGGTGAATACGCTGATCGCACATCCGGCGCTGTTCGCTCAGGTGTTCGCGCCCTCGATGGCGGCAATCACTGCCTGGGTGACTTGCGCCGTCGTCGCCTCGCCGCCGAGATCGCGGGGGCGGACGCACCCTGCCCCGGTGACATGTTCAATGGCGGCGATCAGTGCCTTGGCGGCGCCGGGCTCGCCCAGGTGGTCCAGCATCATCGAGGCTGACCAGAAGGCGCCGATTGGGTTGGCGATGCCCTGCCCCATGATGTCGAAGGCGGAACCGTGGATCGGCTCGAACATCGATGGGTAATGGCGCTCGGGGTTGAGGTTTGCGGTCGGGGCTAACCCAAGGCTGCCGGTCAGCGCGGCGGCAAGGTCGCTGAGGACATCGGCGTGCAGGTTGGTGGCGACGACGGTGTCGATTGTGCCGGGTTTCAGGACCATCCGTGTGGTCATGGCGTCGACGAGCATCTTGTCGGTGGTGACATCCGGGTAATCGCAGCGGATCGCCTCGAATACCGCATCCCACATCACCATGCCGTGGCGCTGGGCGTTGGATTTGGTGACCAGCGTCAACAGTTTGCGAGGCCGACTGCGCGCCAGCTCGAGGGCGAAGCGCTGGATCCGCTCGACGCCGGTGCGGGTGAAGACGGCGACATCTATGCCGACCTCCCCCTCGTGCCCCTGATGGACCCGGCCACCGGCGCCGGAATACTCGCCTTCGGAATTCTCGCGCACGATCACCCAGTCGAGATCCGCCGGCCCGACGCCACGCAGAGGGCTCTCGATGCCGGGCAGGATACGGGCGGGGCGGACATTGGCGTATTGATCGAAGGGCTGACAAATCGCCAGACGCAGGCCCCAAAGGGTGATGTGATCGGGCACGCGCGGGTCGCCGGCCGAGCCGAAATAGATCGCATCGAAGGTCTTCAGCTGCGCCAATCCATCGGCGGGCATCATCGCACCTTCGCGGAGATACCGCTCGGAGCCCCAATCGAAGGAGGTGGTGTCGATCCGGAAGCCACCGTCGCGGGCGGCGAGGGCGGCGAGGACGTCGAGACCGGCGGCGATGACCTCGGTGCCAATCCCGTCACCGGGAATCGCGGCGACGCGGTAAATGTTCATGGATGCTCCTGAGTGGCCCGGTGAGGTCGTGGTCCAAAACTGATTTTCTGTCGTTAAATTCTTGATCTATGGACTGGAATGCCGGGTCAAGTCCGACGATGATGAATTATCAATCGAGCCCCTGGCGGAGATGAATATGCGACCGAATTGGCTGACCACGGAAATAAAGGCGCTGGTGTTCGACCAGTACGGCACCATCGTCGACATGCAGGGTGGGCTGGTGGCTGCCGTGACGCCGTTCCTGGCGGCCAAGGGCTGGGATGGCAAGCCCAACAGCTTCGTCACCTGGTGGCGGCGGACCCATTTCGAGAACTCGATGATCGATGCGCTGTGCGGGCGCGGCCATACGCCGTATCGCGAGATCGGGCACCGCGCGGTGAGCCATGTGATGGACCGCAGCGGCATCGACTACACTCAGGGCGAGGTGCGCTGGCTGGTCAGCGAGATCGAGCGGCTGAAACCATTTCCCGACGTGATCGCCGGGCTGGAGCGGCTGAAGGCGGCGGGCTACGGGCTGCATATCCTGTCGAACGGCGACCGCGACATGTTGGAGGCGGCGGCGCCGCATATCGGGTTCCCCTTCGACAGCCGGATCTCGGTGCAGGAAGCCGGGTTCTTCAAGCCCGCCTGGCAGACCTATGCCAAGGCCGAAGAGCTGATCGGGATTGACCGCTCCAGCCTTTTATTCGTCGCCAACCACGCCTTTGACTGCATCGGCGCAAAAAGTTACGGGATGCGGACCGCGTTTATCGACCGGCGAAAGCGGCCGTTCGGCGAGACCCCGCATCAGCCGGATCTGGTGGTGGCGGATTTTTCGGAGTTGGCAGGGATATTGGCCGAGTGAACGGCGGAGAGAATTGGCAGAGGAAATCCCACCGTGCAAATCGCAGGTAGTAGCAAGTGTCACCCATACCCGAGTATCTTGTCTTATCGAATTCTTTGAATAAAATACGTTACTGCTGCGAATACCCATAATGTAACCAATAAATTTTCTTTCATAAGCGTCACTAAATCTTCATTGAACATCTAACACCCCGACCAGATCTGGCGCACCTCCAGTGATGTTGGCGGGATTGTAACCGCAAACGGGCACCTGCTCAAGCGATGGGCGGTGAGTCCCTCGGAGCGCCTTGGTGCACCACCCCGCCTTGGGGAGGTGCCCCCACGCATCGGGCGCAATATGCGCACCTACGAGTTGTGCATTGCTTCCGCCTGCCTCATAGATTGGCGTGAAGACAATAGAGTGGAGCGCGCAGCGGATGGGATCACTGGTTGGCGACCGTTCGGTCCGGGATTTCGTCGATGCTCACGCAGCGACGCGACCGGAAATGCCGTTTATGATCATCCCAGGCACCGGATTTCAGGTGAATTACCGGGAACTCAGAACTGCTTTAAATTCATTTTCCAATGCATTGTCAGAATTGGGCGTGACCCACCAACAAACCGTCTCGGTGATGATGCAGAATTCCTGGGGCTCGGTGCTGGTGATGTTGGGCACGCTGTATGGCGGGCGGGTCACGGCGCCGATCAATCTGGCGGCGGGCGACCCGCAGATTGCCTATGTGATCGAGCATTCCGAGACCACGATCATCTTCGTCAGCCCGGAGGAGGAGCCGCGTCTGCGGCAAATTTTGCAGGGCGTCGCCCGCCCGATCCGGGTGATCCTGTGCAATACTGTCACCGGGCCGGTCTGGCCGGTCGAGGTTACTGGCACCTGTGCCGCCATCATCGATCATGATAACAATGTCGATGGCCTGCTGATGTACACCTCCGGCACAACCGGCAAACCGAAGGGGGCCGTGCTGCGCCAGCGGGCGCCACTGTGTGGCGGTGAGAACACCGTAATCGCGCACGAGCTGACCTCGGCCGATCGGGCGCTGCTGATGTTGCCACTGTTTCATATCAACGGCTTTTGCGTGACGCTGATGAGCACGCTGGTCGGTGGCATGTCGATGGTGGTGCCGACGCGCTTCAGTGTCAGCGGGTTCTGGGACCAGCTGGTGACCCATGAATGCACCTGGTTTTCCGCCGTACCTACGCAATTCCAGTACCTGCTGCGCGCAGCGGAGGCGGACGGGGCGCCGCCGCGTGATCGGCTGACCAAAGTGCGGTTCGCCCGTTCGGCCTCGGCACCGCTGGCACCTGAGGTTCACAAGGCCTTCGAGGAATTGTTCGGGCTAGTGCTGATCGAGACCATGGGGCTGACCGAAACCTCGGCCCAGATCACCTCGAACCCGATGCCGCCGGGGAAGCGGAAATATGGCTCGCCCGGCATGGCTTACGGCAACGAGGTGGCGATCCTGAGGCCGGAGAACCGCGAGGTGCCCCGGATGGTCAGCGGCGAGATCGCCATCCGCGGCGACAATGTGTTCCGGGTCTATCTGAAGAACCCGGAGGCGACGGCGGAGGCTTTTACTGAAGACGGTTGGTTCCTGACCGGCGACCTAGGCCACATGGATGCGGACGGTTATCTGTATGTCACCGGGCGGCGTAAGGAGCTGATCATCAAGGGCGGCGAGAATATCGCCCCGCGCGAGATCGATGAGGCGCTGTTGCTGCATGCCGAAGTGCTCGAGGCGGCGGCCTTCGCCGTGCCCTCGGTCAACTATGGCCAGCAGGTCGAGGCGGCCGTGCGGCTGACCGAGGGCGGCACCGTGAGCGAGGCAGAGCTGCTAGCGCTTTGCCGCGTGCAGGTCGGGGCGTTCAAGGCGCCGGACCGGGTGCATATCCTCGACGACCTGCCGAAGGGGCCGTCGGGAAAGGTGCAGCGGATGAAGCTGGCAGAGCTGATCGCCGAGATGGCGCGATGAGCCGCGGCCTGAATACTCGCCCGCTGGGTGCGGCGCTAGGAATCGAGATCGTTGACGTCGATCTGAAGCGCCTCAATCAATCGCAGATGGCGGACATCGAGAATTGCTTCGACAGCACCTCGGCGTTGCTGATCCGGGGGCAGACGTTGTCGCCTGAAGACCTGGTGGCGTTCTCGCGGCGGCTGGGGGATCTTGACGAGGCGCCGGTGAACGAGGCTGGCAAGACCGTGGTGGCCGGGCTGCCGGAGCTGTACGTGGTGTCGAACATCAAGGACGCGAACGGCGTGCCGATCGGCTCGCTGGGGGCCGGCGAGGCAGTGTGGCACACCGATATGAGCTATCTGGAGAACCCGCCCGACGCCTCGCTGCTGTATGCGCTGGAGGTACCGGCGGAGGGTGGTGACACCTGGGTTGCCAGGATGGTCGCGGCACTGGTCGGGATGGACCCGGCCTTGCGCGCCCGCATCGAGGGGCGCCGGATCAAGCATGACGGCACCTACAATTCGGGCGGCTATCTACGCCAGGGGGTCGAGGCGACGGATGACCCGCTGAAGGCCCCGGGCGCCTACCACCCGGCGATCTGCCGCCACCCGCGCACCGGGCACGAGGCGCTGTATCTGGGGCGGCGGCGCAACGCCTGGGTCGAGGGGTTGGAGCGGGCGGAATCAGAGGCGCTGTTGGACGAGGTGTGGGCCCATGCGACACGGCCGGAATATTGCTACATGCACCGCTGGCGGGTCGGCGACGTGCTGATCTGGGACAACCGGGCGACGCTGCACCGGAGGGATCCGTTTGATCCGGCAGCGCGGCGGCTGATGCACCGGACGCAGGTGCGGGGGAAGGCAGCGCCGGTAGGGGCTTGAGGTTGCTGCGCAGGCGGCGGGATTCAGTCCCGCCATTACCCCCGCCGCGCTCCGGGTTTATGCAGCCACGTCTCCGCGCGGCGGGTAGTTACGTTCTTTAGCCATTCCCACGGCATCGAGAAGCTGTTCGGCGGTTGGGCGCAGGAACGGGAAAGTGTTAATTGATGAGCCCCAAAGCCGGCCGTCACGCTGGATGAAGAAGATTGCCGCTTCAGCGAAAAGGGCCGGTTCGGCCTCGCGGATCGTATGCGAGATGCTGAGCCCCAGCGATCGCGCGACACCGATCGACAGATCATAGCCGACCGCCATGTCGCCCAGGCCCCATTCGGCAACGGCTTTCTCGGCCCGGTCCTGAGGGTCGGTCGAGATCGAGATGACATCAACCCCAAGGGCGTCGAACTGCGCCTTGTTGGCGACGATATCGGCCAGTTGGTCGGCGCAGCGCGGGCAGTGCAGCCCGCGATAGACGTTGAGAACGGTCATGAAGCCCGGCTTCAAATCACCGATAATCAACCGCCCGCCACCGACGCGTGGCAAATCGAGACGCGGGAAAGGTTGGCCGGGAACTGGGTGGTCAGTCATGGCCATGCTCCGGTTTGTGTGTCGTCGTTGGATGACGGTCTG
>Ga0307379_10007678_pt1 | contig 14620 bp, 15 predicted proteins | sample UN2MG_FD_202237 | JGI IMG/M metagenome (GOLD analysis project Ga0307379, IMG submission 202237) | Soil microbial communities from Risofladan, Vaasa, Finland - UN-2 | ecosystem: Environmental > Terrestrial > Soil > Coastal area > Acid sulfate soil | place: Finland: Risofladan, Vaasa | collected... | reverse complement strand
GGATCACCGGGAAGGCGGCCCCGTTGCATCTTGTCGAGGATCTCCCGGGCAGACCGCCGAACCTTTGTCCGGGGTGCCCGCACCGGGGACTCTTTTTCGTCCTCAACAAGTGCCGGGTCACGGTGACTGGAGACATCGGCTGCTACACCCTCGCGGCGCTCCCGCCGCTTTCGGGAATGGACACCTGCGTCTGCATGGGGGCCTCTCTCGGGAATGCCTTCGGGATCGAGAAGGCGCTGGGGAAGGCCGCCCTCGGGAAGGTGGTGGCGGTCATCGGGGACTCGACCTTCATCCACTCGGGGATCACCCCCCTGATCGACATTGTGTACAATCGCGGGTTCTCCACGGTGATCATCCTGGACAACCGGACGACCGCCATGACCGGGGCGCAGGAGCACCCGGGCACGGGGAAGACGCTCATGGGTGAGCCCGCCCGCCGGCTGGACCTGGCCGCGCTCTGCCGCGCCGTGGGGGTGGACCATGTCTATACGGTCAACCCGCACGACATGGCGCAGACGGAGGCGGTCCTGCGAAGAGAACTCCTCCGCGAGGAGCCGTCGGTGATCATCACGGAGGCGCCGTGCGTTCTCCTCCCGGACCACCGCAAGGAAAAGCGGCCCGTCTACGAGGTGATCCCCGACCTGTGCACGGGGTGCATGGCGTGCAACAGACTCGGCTGTCCCGCGATCGAATGGGTGCCGTTCACTCCGGAGGCGGTTGCCGCCGCCGGAAAGAAGGCGTCCCAGAAGGGGATGGCCCGGATCAGTCCCCTCCTGTGCGACGGGTGCAACCAGTGTCCCCCGCTGTGCAAGTTCCTGGCGATCTTGGAGAGGAAGGATTGAAGCAGGCCCGCGGGAACGTCTTCCTCGCGGGTGTGGGCGGGCAGGGGACCCTCCTGGCGTCCGAGGTGCTGGGCGAAGCGTTCCTGCTTGGCGGATTCGACGTCAAGAAGAGCGAGGTCCACGGAATGGCGCAGCGCGGGGGGGCGGTGACGACCCACCTGCGGTTTGGCCCGAAAGTGTTCTCGCCGCTCATCGAGCAGGGAACGGCGGACCTGCTGGTCGCCTTCGAGAAGATGGAGGCTCTGCGGTTCGCGCATTTCCTGAGACCGGGAGGCGCCGCGGTGGTCAACGCGCAGGAGATCATGCCTCCTTCGGTAGCCACCGGGCGGGAACGGTACCCGGAACGGATCGAGGAAAGGCTTGCAGCGGTGACCCCGAATCTGTACCTGATCGACGCTCTGGCCGCGGCTCTTGCCTTGCGCGAAGTGCGCGCCGTGAACATGGTGATGGTGGGCGCGGCCTCGCGCCTGCTCCCGCTTCGGGAGACGTGCTACCTGGAGGCCCTCCGGGCCCGCCTTCCGGAGAGGATCGTGGAGGTGAACGCGAAGGCGTTTCGCGCCGGCAGGGCGCTCATGGCTCCCCACGAAGCGGGACGGTAAACCCGGCGGGGGCTGTCCGCGAAGCCTTCCCCCCCAAACGAAGGAGAACGGGTGATCTGGGACAACGAGTTCGAAACGCTGCCGCGAGAGGCCCTTGCGGCCCTGCAGTCGAAGCGGCTTCGGGACCTGGCCGGCAGGGTCTTCGACTCGGTGCCTTTCTATCGCAGCAAGTTCGGCGAGGCGGGGTGCAAGGCGGACGACATCCGGGGGCTCGTGGATCTGGAACATCTTCCCTTCACCACGAAGGATGATCTGCGGGAGACCTACCCGTTCGGGTTGTTCGCCGTTCCGATGGAGCGGGTCGTGAGGGTCCACGCCTCCTCGGGGACGACCGGCAAGCCGACCGTCGTCGGTTACACGCGCCGCGATATCGATACCTGGGCGGAGCTCATGGCCCGCACGCTCGCCTGCGGAGGGACGACGAAGGGGGATGTCGTCCACAACGCGTACGGATACGGCCTGTTCACGGGGGGCCTGGGAGCCCACTACGGCGCGGAGAAGATCGGGGCGACCGTCATCCCGATCTCGGGGGGGAACACCAAGCGCCAGATCATGCTCATGCAGGATTTCGGGTCCACCATCCTCCTTTGCACACCCTCCTACGCGGTCAACCTCGCCGAGGTGATGGAGGAGGAGGGTATCGACCCCGCCGCTCTGCGGCTCAAGTGCGGGCTGTTCGGGGCCGAGCCGTGGAGCGAATCGATGCGGGGGGAAATCGAGAAAAAGCTCAAGATCAGCGCGCTCGACATCTACGGACTCACGGAGGTCATCGGACCGGGGGTGGCGTCCGAGTGCATCGAGGAGAAAAGCGGCCTGCACATCTTCGAGGATCACTTCATCGCGGAGGTCATCGATCCGTCGACGGGGAAGGTACTCCCTTATGGGGAGGCGGGGGAGCTCGTCTTCACCACGATCACCAAGGAGGCGTTCCCCGTCATACGCTACCGGACACGGGACATCTCGCGCCTTACCGTCTCCCCCTGCTCCTGCGGCCGGACGCATGTGCGGATGGACCGGATCTCCGGGCGGACCGACGACATGCTCATCATCCGGGGGGTCAACGTTTTCCCGTCCCAGATCGAGTCGGTCCTGATGACGATCGAGGCGGTCGAGCCCCACTACCAGCTGATCGTCTCCCGCGAAGGGTCTCTGGACCTCCTCGAGGTGCAGGTGGAGGTGGGCGAGGCGATCTTCTCGGACGAGATCAAGGGGCTCGAGACGCTTGCGAGGCGGATCGAGCACGAGATCAAGGATCTGCTCGGCGTCTCCAGCAAAGTGAAGCTGGTGGAGCCGAAGACGATCCAGCGCAGCGAGGGGAAAGCGAAGCGGGTAATTGACAACAGGAAGCTGTAATGGCCCGATTCGTAAATATGGCTGCATTCGAGCGCCGCTGCATCCGCTCCAGCTTTGTTGCGCTTCCTCGCCGTACTCTCCAAGTACGCCTCGGTCGCGCGCCTCGCTGGTGCGGCGCATCGACGCTCTCGGTGCTACGCCCTCTTTCCGAACCGGACCATTCCAGCTTCCAAAGGGGGATGCGATGAAGGTCGAGCAGATTTCGATATTCCTGGAGAACAAGTCCGGGCGGCTGGCCGAGGTGACGAATATTCTTGCGGGGGCGGGCGTCAATATTCGGGCGCTCTCCCTGGCCGACACCGCCGATTTCGGTATCCTGCGCCTGATCGTCAACCGGACCGACCGGGCGAAGCAGGTCCTGAAGGAAACCGGGTTCACGGTGGGAAAGACGGAGGTGGTGGCTCTCGAGGTTCCGGACCGCCCCGGAGGGCTGGGAGGGATCCTCAAGATCCTGCACGAGGCGGGGATCAACGTGGAGTACATGTATGCCTTCGTCCAGCGGTCGGGGGACAACGCGATCATCATCTTCCGCTTCGACGAGCTGGACAAGGCGATCCCGGTCCTTACAGGCGCCGGGGTGCGGGTGCTCAGGGGGGAGGAGGTCTACGCTCTGTAGACGGTCCGATTTCGCTTTGCGAGGCGTGATGTCGGGCAGGAGTGGTACGGTAAAAAAGGTGTTTTGACCGCCGGGTCCCGGGAAGACGGGAGATCCGGTCCCGCAGCGGGGAGTCGGTGGATAACCTACGGAGTACGAAGAAGGAGGGGAACATGAGGGGGAGAAACGGGATCATCGTTGCAATCGTTGCGCTGGCACTGCTGGTTGGCGCGGGCGTCCAGGCGGCCGAGCCGATCAAGGTCGGGGCGATCCTCGCGGTGACCGGTCCGGCCTCGTTTCTCGGCGGGCCCGAGTCCAGAACGCTTAAGATGCTCGCCGAGGAAGTCAACGCCAAGGGGGGTATCAACGGGCACAAGGTCGAGCTGATCATCATGGATTCGGGGGCGAACCCCGAGAAGGCGGTCTCCTTTGCCAAGCAGTTGATCGAGGAGAAAAAGGTCCTGGCGATCCTGGGGCCCTCCACGAGCGGGGAGACGATGAAGATCAAGGGGATCGCCGAGGAGGGGAAGGCGATTCTCCTCTCCTGCGCGGCGGCCGAGGTGATCGTGAACCCGGTGGCGAAGTGGGTCTTCAAGACCCCGCAGAAGGACAGCGATGCCATCCAGGTGATCTTCAACCAGATGAAGAAGATGAAGATCTCCAGGATCGGCGTACTGTCCGGCAATACCGGTTTCGGCAAGGCGGGCAAGGGGCAGATCGAAAAGCTCGCTCCGGGGAACGGCATCACGATCCTGGCCAGCGAGGTCTACGACAAGGCCTCCACCGACCTGACGGCCGAGGTGACCAAGCTCAAGGCGGCCAACGTCGAGGCGATCGTGAACTGGTCGATCGTTCCGGCGCAGTCGATCGTGATCAAGAACGCGCGCCAGATCGGATTTATTGGTCCCATCTTCCAGAGCCACGGGTTCGGGAACATCAAGTATGTGGAGGCCGCCGGAGTGGCCGCGGAGGGGGTCATCTTCCCCGCCGGCCGGCTGCTCGTCGCGGGCGTCCTTCCGGATTCGAACCCCCAGAAGGCGGTTCTCCTGAAGTACAAGAACGACTACGAGAAGAAGTACAAGGAGGAGGCGAGCACCTTTGGAGGCCATGCCTACGACGCGTTCATGATCCTCGCGAAGGCGATCGAGAAGGCGGGCAGCACCGACAAGGAGAAAGTGCGGGACGCGATCGAAACGATGCGGGGGTTCGTCGGCACCGGCGGCGTCTTCGACTTCTCGGCGGAGGACCACAACGGCCTCGGTATCGACGCGTTCGAACTGCTCACCGTGAAGGACGGGAAGTTCGCCCTGTACGGGAAGTAGGAAGGTCGGATCGGCAAGGAACATCACCGCGGGAGTATCCGCGCACGCCGCGGATACTCCCGATTTGTTGACGGGGCGCGATGAATCTCGACCTGTTCCTGCAATACATGGTCGCCGGAGTCACCTACGGGACGATCTACGGGATCGTCGCCGTCGGCTTCAACATCATCTACAACGCGACGGGGATCATCAACTTCGCCCAGGGGGAGTTCGTCATGCTCGGCGGGATGACCGCCGTGACCCTCGGCCGGTTTCTCCCCCTTCCGGCGGCCATCCTCGTGGCGGTCCTCATCACGATGATCCTCGGGGCCCTCCTCGAGATCCTGTTCATCCGCTGGCTCCACCGTCCCTCGGTGCTGCGGATGATCGTCATCACGATCGGGCTGTCGATCCTGATCCGGGAAGCGGCGCTCCACATCTGGGGGGAGAGCGTTCGCGCGCTTCCCTATTTCACCGGGAATTCGGTGACCTCGATCCAACTGGGCGGAGTCTACATCTCCCCGCAGGTGCTCTGGGTCGTCGGTATCAGCGCGGTCGTGGTGCTCATCCTGGGGGGCTTCTTCCGGTACACCCTGCTGGGGATGCAGATGCGGGCCTGCGCCGCGAACCGGGACGCCGCGAGGTTGTGCGGCATCAGCGCGAAGAACATGGTGACCTTTTCGTTCATGCTGAGCGCAGGCATCGGGGCGCTCGGAGGGTGCATCGTCTCCCCGATCACCTACGTGCAGTATGACAGCGGGGTGCCGCTGGCGATCAAGGGGTTCACGGTCGCGATCCTGGGCGGGCTGGGAAACAGCCTGGCCTCTGTCGGCGCGGGCATGCTTCTCGGGATTCTCGAGTCCTTAAGCATCTCGGTGCTTCCGGCGGCCTACAAGGACGTGATCTCGGTCGCCATCCTGCTCGTCATCCTCTTTGTCCGGCCGAGCGGTCTGTTCGGGAGCTCCGAAGTGTCGCGCCTGAAGGAGTTCGGATGAGGAAACAGGCGCTCCAGATCGCCGGGTTCGCCGCGGTGGTCGCGGCGATCCAGCTGGTGGCCTCCCTGACCGGGAACGTATACCACCTGACCCAGATGACGATGTCCGCCTACTACTCGCTGGTCGTGCTCGGTCTCTGCATCCTCACCGGGTATGCAGGGCAGATCTCGATCGGGCACGCCGGCTTTTTCGCGATCGGGGGGTATCTCTCCGCGCTGCTGACCACCCACGACCTGTCGGCCCACGGGGGACCCATCGTCTCGGGGTTGGCCGCGATGGGGATTCTCACGCGCCGTCCCGACCTCTACGGGGGGGAGCTGCTCACGGTCCATCCCTGGCCCGCGTGCATCTTCGCGGTGCTCACCGCCGTTGCCGTCGCCTATGCCATCGGGGGGCCGGTCCTCAAGCTGAAAGGGCACTACCTCGCCATGGCCACGCTGGGGTTCGGCATCATCGTCTACCGGATCGTTCTCGGGACCGAGCTGGTCGGCGCGGCGGACGGGATCTACGACGTCCCGGCCTTTCCCCTGCTTCCGGGGATCGCGGTGTCCGGGAAATCCTCTCTCCGGGTGATGAATTATTATGTCGCCTGGGGATTCGTGATCCTGGGGATGGTCTTCCTGCTGAACCTCGTCCGCTCCCGCGTGGGAAGGGCGCTCGCCTCGATTCACGGCGCGGAGGATGCCGCCGAGGCGATGGGAATCCCCACCGCGCGCTACAAGCTGAAGATCTTCGTGGTCAGCGCCGCCTTCGCGGCGGTCGCGGGGGTTCTCCTGACCCACTACAACGGCGGGATCGGTCCCTCGGAATCCTCCGTCATGAAATCGGTGCGCTACCTGGCGATCGTCGCGATCGGCGGCATGGCGAACCTCTGGGGGACGCTCCTGATGAGTCTCCTCCTGAACTACCTTTCCCTCCGCGGGTATTTCGGGACGTACGACGACGCGGTCTTCGGCGGGATCCTCATCCTGATCATGCTCTTCGCGCCGGATGGGCTCCTGCGGCGGCAGCTGTTCGAGGAGCTCAAGGAAGCGGTTTTCCCCGCCGGCGGGGAGAAGGAAACGTGAAGCTCCTCTCGGTACGGGGTTTGAGCAAGAGATTCGGAGGCATCCACGCCGTGGATGACGTCTCCTTCGACGTGCCGCAGGGCGCCATCATGGCCCTCATCGGCCCGAACGGAGCGGGAAAGACGACGCTCTTTCACCTGGTCTCCGGGTTCCTCCCTCCCGACCGGGGTTCGGTCGTCTTCGACGGGTCCGATGTGCTCGGGCTCATGCCCCACCAGATCGCGGCGAGGGGGATGGCGAGGACCTTCCAGCAGATCCGTCTCTTTCCGAAGATGTCCGTTCTCGAGAACATCCTCGTCGGGCGGCACCTCCACAGCCGGGGAGGCTTCCTTGCCTGCATGCTCCATCTTCCCTTCACACGGAGAGAGGAGCGCGGGGTTCGGGAGGCGGGCCGGGAGATCCTGACGTTCCTGGGTCTTTCCACCCAGGCGGATGCAGAGGCTGTTCGCCTGTCCTACGGGCAGCAGCGCATGGTGGAACTCGGACGGGCTCTCGCCTGCGAGCCGAAGATTCTCCTGCTCGACGAGCCCGCGGCCGGGCTCAACATCCGCGAGACGGCCGAGATGGGGAAGCTGATCAGCAGGATTCGCGACAGGGGCGTCACCGTTTTTCTCGTGGAGCATGACATGTCCCTCGTCATGGACATCTCCGACGAGATCATCGTCCTCTGCTACGGGCAGAAGATCGCCGAGAACATCCCTTCGGCCATCCAGCAGGACCCGGATGTGATACGGATATACCTCGGGGAAGGGGATGCTTAGGATCAAGAACCTCGAGGCGGGCTACGGTCCGCTGAAAGTCCTTCGGAAGGTGTCGCTTCACATCGGCCCCGGCGAGATCGTCACGGTCATCGGGGCGAACGGGGCGGGCAAGTCGACCCTCCTGAAAACCGTCTCGGGGCTTTTGGGAGCACGGGGGGGAGAGATCCTGTTCGAAAAGGAAAACATCCGGAAATTGCCGGCGGAGCGGATCGTCTTTCTCGGCTGTTCGCTCGTGCCCGAAGGCCGGCAGCTGTTCGCTCCCATGACGGTGCGGGAAAACCTGATCCTGGGGGCCTGCGTCCAGTATCGGAGAAGAAGGAACGAGGAGGTGAGGGAGGACCTGGAACGGATCTTCGCCCTCTTCCCCCGGCTGAAGGAACGGGAGACGCAGTTGGCCGGCACCCTCTCCGGAGGGGAGCAGCAGATGCTGGCCATCGGGAGGGCTCTCCTTGCCCGGCCCCGGATGCTTCTTCTCGACGAGCCCTCCCTGGGGCTTGCTCCCCGGATGGTTCGGGAGATCTTCACCCATATCACGCGCCTCCGGGAGGAGTTCGGGCTGACGATCCTTCTCGTCGAGCAGAACGCACGGGGAGCTCTCGCAATCGCCGACCGTGGGTATGTCCTCGAGACCGGGCGGGTTCTCCTCCAGGGACCGTCCGAGGACCTGCTGTCCAACAAAGACGTGCAACGCGCCTATCTGGGGCGGAGTTCCGAGGAGGGGGCTTAAAACCCAAGGAGGTGGTCCGATGTTCTGGGAGGCCGACAGGGAGTGCATGGATCGGGAGGAGCTCGAACAGCTCCAGTTCGAACGGCTTCAGTCGACGCTGAACCGCACCTATTCCAACGTTCCCTTCTACCGGAAGAAGTTCGACGATCTGGGAATCTTGCCGGAGGAGATCAGCTCCCTGGTAGACTTCTCCCGCCTTCCGTTCACCGCGAAAGAGGATCTCCGGGAGCATTACCCTTACGGCCACTTCGCGGTGCCGCTGCGCGAGGTGGTCCGGATCCATGCCTCCTCCGGGACGACGGGCGCGGTCACGGTCGTGGGGTACACACGAAACGACGTCCGGGCATGGAGCAACCTCACGGCCCGGGTCCTCACGATGGGCGGGGTAAAGAAGGACGACGTGGTCCAGATCGCGTTCGGGTACGGCCTTTTCACCGGGGGGTTCGGGCTCCATTACGGCGCCGAGCGGATCGGGGCCTCCGTGATCCCCGCATCGAGCGGAAACACCTTGCGGCAGATCAGGATCATGATGGACTTCAAGACGACCGTCCTGATTTCCACTCCCTCCTACGCGATGCTCGTGGCGGAGATGATCCGGGAGGAGGGGATTCCCATGCAGGCACTCTCCCTGAAATACGGCCTGTTCGGGGCGGAACCGTGGTCCGAGCAGATGCGCCAGGAGATCCAGGAGAAGCTGGGGATCGTCGCCACGGACAACTACGGGCTGTCCGAAATCATCGGCCCCGGCGTCTCCGGGGAGTGCCGGGAGCAGAACGGCCTCCACATCAACGAGGACCATTTCCTGGTGGAAGTGGTCGACCCGGAAACGCTCCGGCCGATGCCCGACGGGGAGACGGGAGAGCTTGTGATCACCTCGCTCACCAAGGAGGCCTTCCCGATGCTCCGGTACCGGACGCGGGACCTGACGAGCATCCTTTCCGGGCACTGCCCCTGCGGGCGCACGCTGCGCCGGATGGCCCGGGTCAAGGGGAGGACCGACGACATGCTGATCATCAAGGGGGTGAACGTCTTCCCCTCCCAGATCGAGTCCGTACTCTTCGAGATCGAGGGGACGGAGCCGCACTACCAGATCGAAATCGACCGGAAGGGGGGGCTCGACGAGGCAACGGTCCTCGTCGAGGTGGGAGAGAAGATCTTCTTCGATCAAATGCGGCATCAGAGGGATATGATAGAGCGTATCCGGAAATGCCTTGCCCAGGAGCTCGGGATCAGCGTCGAGGTAAGGCTGGTCGAGAAGAAGACGATCGCCCGCTCCGAGGGGAAAGCGGAGCGCGTGATCGACAAAAGGAAGCTGTAAGGGATCCTCGCAGCCGCCTTTGGGGGAAATGACGATGAGCACGGGGACGTTGTACGTCGTGGCCACCCCGCTGGGGAATCTCGAGGACATCACGCTGCGGGCGATTCGCGTTCTCCGGGAGGTGTCGGTTATCGCCTGCGAGGACACGCGGCGCACCGTCAAGATCCTCAACCGATACGAGGTCCGGACGCCCCTGTTCATCTTCCACGAGTACAACAAGGTCCGCGCCGGGGTGAGCATCCTGCGCAGGCTGCGCGACGGGGAAAACGTGGCGCTCGTGTCCGACGCGGGAACGCCCGCCATCTCGGACCCCGGATACGAACTGGTGAGGGAGGCGATCGGCGGCGGGGTCCCCATCGAGGTCGTCCCGGGCCCTTCTGCGCTCATCGCCGCGCTGGTGGTTTCCGGACTGCCGACCGACCACTTCACGTTCGAGGGGTTCCTGCCGGCCCGCAGGGAGAAGCGCCGGAAGGCGATGCAGAACCTCGCCACCGAGAAGAGAACGATGATCTTCTACGAGTCCCCGCAGCGCGTTACGTCCTTTCTCCGGGAGGCCGCGGAGATCTTCGGCGACCGGCGGGCCTGCGTCGTCCGGGAGCTCACCAAGATTCACGAGGAGATTCTGCGAGGCACGCTCCCGGAGCTTGACGCGGAGATAAGCCGGCGCGAGTCGGTCCGGGGCGAGATCACCATCGTAATCGGGGGAGGGGAGAAAACGGTCGAGTTGTCCATGGAGGAAATCGTCAAGGCGGCTCTCGAGGATGCCTCCGGTTCGTCCAGGGACCTTTCACGGGAGATCGCCGAGAGGACGGGGCTGTCCCGCAAGGAAGTATACGCGGAGATCCTCAGGCAGCGGCAGAAATAGGAACGGGCGGCCCGTGAGCCGCCCGCAGGAAACGATCACGCGTCGCGCGAACCGCCTACTTCTTCTTCTTCGCGCTTACCTCCACCAGCAGAGAGTCGGAAACGTTCGTCACCAGCCCGTGGAATACCTCCTTCGCCTTCTTGAAGGCGGGACTTGCGAAGATCTTTTCCAGGGAAGCGAGGTTGTCGAGTTCCACCTGAACGACGCGCTGCGGCGAGGACCCCCCCAGCATGCTCTTGTAGATCCTGACCGATCGGACGCCCGTGAACTTGAGCCAGATGTCCTTTCCCACGCGCGCCAGATATTTCTCGTACTCCTTCGCCTTCCCGGGGACAACGTCGAACCGGTACTCGAACGTGATCATCGCTTTCCCTCCTGTCGGGATGTTTGCTAATCGTTAGGGTATCAGCGGTCCCCGCGGGCGTCAATCGGGCCGGAGGACGATCTTCCCGTACTCAATCTTTTCGAGGTCTCCGTGCTTGCGGAAAAAGGAAGCCTTCACGGGAGCGATTGCCCCGGGAGGCGGTCCGGGGAGGACCGTCTCCCGGTCACGATTCGATGTTGTTGCGGCGCATGAGGTCCTCCAGGGCGGAAACCTCGATGTGGAGAAATTCCGCGGCCCGCTCCCTGTCCCCGCCGGCAAGTGCCAGGGCCTGGAGAACCATCGGCTTTTCGAGGTCCTGTACCGCGTCGCGGATGCCTAAATCCGCAGTGTCGGCCGGTTTTTTGCTTGTCGCCTGCCTTGCCTTCCTGCCGTAAAGGATATCGGTGGGGAGGTCCGCGGCGTCTACCACCGTTCCCTGTTTCTTCCGCTCGGAGATCGACTTCACGAGTTCCAGGAGCTCCCGCACGTTCCCGGGCCAGGAATAGGCCGTGAGGGCGCCGATGGCCGTCTGGCTGAAGCCCCGGAGCGGTTTTTTCCGGGTCCGGTTGTCCTCGAAGAGAAAGTGATGGAGGAGCAGGGGAATGTCCTCCGTCCGCTCCCGGAGCGCGGGAATGCTTATCGTCCCCGGGGAAAGGAGGTCGCGGAGATCCGCCGGTATTTTTCCCTTTGCTGCGAGGGTTTCGAGGTCCGTCGAAGAGGAAGCGATCACCCGGATGTCGAGTTCGACCTCCTCGGTGGCGCCGATGGGCGTGATCGTCCTTTCGGAGAGGAAGGTGGCGATTCGCTCCAGCACCCGGGGGCCCGCCTCCCCGATTTCGGAGAAGAACACGGTCCCGTGGTTCGTCATCGCAAGCTTGCCCGGACGGGGGAGCACCGCCCCCTCGTACGCTCCCGGCGCGTACCCGAACAGATCGCCTTCCAGGATCTCTTCGCTCACCCCCGCGCAGTGCACAGGGACGAACAGTCCCGAGGACCGCGAGCTGTGGAAGTGCAGGATCCGCGCGAAGAAGGATCGCCCCGTGCCACGTTCTCCGGCCAGAAACACGGGGGTTTCCGTGTCGGAGAGCCGCTGCACCGCGGCGATAACTTCCTGGATGGGCGCGCTCGTGCCCACGACGGAGTGCACCAGGTGCCCGCTGCGGGATTCCGCCTTGAGGTAGAGATTTTCCCGCATCAGTTGTCGTTGGATGTACGCCTTGTCTACGAGGTGGAGGACCTCATCCGCCTTGAAGGGCTTCGCAATGTAGTGGAAGGCGCCCGCCCGCATCGCCTCGATGGCGGTGTCCACGGTTCCGTATCCCGTCATCATGATGACCTCGGCGTCCGACTGGAGTTTCTTGGCCGTGCGGAGCACCTCGATCCCGTTGGAGCCGGGCATCTTCAGGTCGGTGAGCACGATGTCGAAACGGCTCTGTTCGAGCCTGTCGATTCCGGAGGACCCGGAATCGGCGGTCTGCACCTCCCACCCTGCCGAACGGAAGAGGTCGTCGAGGAAGGTGAGGATCTGGAGTTCGTCGTCGACGATCAGGATTCTCCGGTGCGATGGGACCCTCAATGTCTATTTCCTCCTGACCACCCAGTAGATTGCGCCCCCTCCCGCGGCGAGGATGAGCACCAGGGACGCCCACTCCAGGCGACGGAATCGGGAACGCGTGTTTTTCTCGGCGGCGGACCGCTCCTCGTATGCCTTCGCCCCACCAGTGACGTTATTCGCGTAGGCCATAAGCGATGGCGCCGTCATGAGGGAAAGGAACAGGATAAGCAGGGTGGTTGCGACCACCCGGGCTCCTCTCCAGCGCGGTGCGGGGACGGTATTCATCGTGTATTTTATACCACGAATCGGAGGAGCGTAGAGCAGGAAGCGCAACGGCTCCCGGCAAGCCCGGAAGGATCGGTGCGGTACCCGTGCCTCCTGACGACGGTCACTCTGCATGCCGGGCAAACCGTGTCCCCGGCCCCCTCCAGTGGATAGTTGCCCACGTAGACGTATGGCAGCCTTTCCCGGGCGATCCGGAAAGCCGCGGCGATCCGGTCAGGAGGTGTAGGGGGTGCGGTGAAGCGATGCATTGGCATGTACCGGGAAAGGTGGAGAGGAATCTCCGGGTCGACCCCCGCGACGAAGTCCACGACGGCGCGGATCGACGCATCCGAGTCATTCTCCCCGGTGACGAGGAGGGTGGTGACCTCCACGTGCGTGGTCTTCGCGCTCTCCCGGATGGTGTCGAGCACTGGAGAGAGCTTTCCCCCGCAGATTTTTCGGTAGAACTCCGGGTCCATCGACTTCAGGTCGATGTTCATCCCATCCACCAGGGGGAGGAGTTCGGCGAGCGGCTCCGGGGAGATGAATCCGTTGGTGACGAGAACGTTGGCCATCCCGGCCTTCCGGAACTCCCGGGCACAGTCGACGACGAATTCGAACCAGATCAGCGGCTCGTTGTAGGTGTAGGAGATCCCGACGGCCCCCTCCCTCCGGGCGGCCCGGACGAGATCGGGAACGGAGACGGGAGTCAGGGGGACAGCGCATTCCACGAGGGGATGGTTCTGGCAGAACCCGCACTGAAAGTTGCACCCGACCGACCCGATCGACAGGATCGGCTTGCCCGGGTGGAAGTGGTAGAGCGGCTTCTTCTCCACCGGGTCGAACTGGACGGCGGACACCTTTCCGTAGGTGAGGGCGAAAAGCCTCCCCCCCCGGTTTTCGCGCACCCGGCAGATTCCCCTTTTCCCCTCGGAGATGAGGCAGCGGTGGGGACACAGTTCGCATCGCACGGCGCCGTTTTCGGGCAGCCAGTGGACGGCCGGGTGAACTTCAGTAACGGACATGGAACCCCTCATGCGATGCGGTGGAGTCGCGCCATTCCACGGCGATGTCCGTGACGACAGCACCCGGCGGCCCCTCGCGAAGGAAGGAGATGACATTCTCCACCGCCGCCTTTTCCCCCTGGAGGACCGCCTCGACCTGTCGCCCCGGGAGGTTGCGAACGAATCCGCGAACGAAGTGCCGGATCGCCACGTCGCGCGTCGACGCGCGGAAGAACACTCCCTGGACGCGTCCTGTCACCACCACGTGGGCTTCCCGGGAATCCTTCACCCATCTCCTCCGAATTCTCCCTCGATAAATTCCTCCTCGCTGATCACGCGGATCCCCATCTCCTTCGCCTTCGCGAGCTTGGAGCCGGGGTTCTCTCCCGCCACGAGGTAGTCCACTCTCCGGCTGATCGCCGTCGCAACAGTTCCCCCGCCCTTGCGCACGATCTCCTTCGCCTTCGCCCTCGGGAGCCCGAGGCTTCCCGTGAAGAGGAATGTCTTGCCGGCGAAGATCCCTTCGGTCGCCGGCTCCGGCCGGATTTCCACCGTTTTCCCCTCCAGGAGATGGTCCACGACCAGATTGCCTTCTACCGAGTCGAAATATTCCCGGATGCTCCGCGCCACCTCGGGTCCCACCTCGTGGATGGCGGAGAACTCCTCCGGGGCCGCCGTCCGAATCGCATCGATCGTCCCGAATCTCCGGGCGAGCACCCCGGACAGGTGCTCTCCCACGTGGGGGATCCCCAGAGCGAACAGGAAGCGGCCCAGCGTGGGGGTGCGGCTTCGCTCGACCGCCTGAACGAGGTTGTCCGCGGACTTGTCTCCCAGGCGCGCAAGCCCGGCCAGCATATCCCGGTTCAGCCGGTACAGGTCCGCTGGCTCGGCGACCAGACCCTCGTCCACCAGCGTGGAGAGAACCTTGGGCCCGAGCCCCTCGATGTCCATGGCGTTCTTCGAGACGAAGTGGCGTAGCCACTCCTTGCGTCGTGCCACGCAGTTCTTCC
>Ga0307379_10007675_pt1 | contig 14628 bp, 14 predicted proteins | sample UN2MG_FD_202237 | JGI IMG/M metagenome (GOLD analysis project Ga0307379, IMG submission 202237) | Soil microbial communities from Risofladan, Vaasa, Finland - UN-2 | ecosystem: Environmental > Terrestrial > Soil > Coastal area > Acid sulfate soil | place: Finland: Risofladan, Vaasa | collected... | reverse complement strand
CTTCTGTCAACATGAAGCCGAGCATCGCGTATGCGATTCTCAAGTACACAAAGTTGGTTTTTGACGAACACGCGATCGTTGAGAAGCAGCGAGTGGCATTGCTGCGCGAGGTCACCGGGACCAAGGATGGGGAGAGCATAAAGATTGAACCGGACTCCCCTAAATTTGGGGAGTTTGTCACGAAGCTCAACGAGATCATGTCACAGGAGTCGTCGCTAGAGGAGATTGATCTCGACCTCAGTCAAGTTGTTGTTGCCTTGGATGGCAAGGATGATGCGCTGTCAGTTTCCGACCTAGCGATGTTGGAACCGTTCTTCTTGTCTACTGACGTGGGCCCGATTACATAGGGCGTAAGTAACGGAGATAATATCGTCATGTTCACGTTCCAAGCCCCCTACCCCGGTCTCCAAACGACAACCGTTACGCCCAACCCAGAGTTTGGCGATGGTGAGAATCTAGCGGTCGAGGTCGCCATAAAGCGTGCAATGGATGGTACGCTCTACACCTATGTGAAACGGAAGGGTCGCCGGAAGCTCCAGTGGACCTTCGGGCTGTCGCGAAACAAGGGTCTGGAGTTGAGGGCGTTTATCCAGTCGTACTTTGCCTCCAAGATTCTGGTGACCGACCACAATGGACGGAAGTGGATTGGCAACTTTATGAACAACCCTTTTGAGTTTGAAATCGATCGCCGGTCGGCCCCGGCGATCGCTCCGATGCCCCGTGGGGAACGACAACGGATCACTCTTGAATTTGAGGGGGAGGAGATCACATGAGAACCCTGAATGTCGATGCTCTCAACAAGATCGCCACGAAGCTCGGCACCGAGCCAGTGACGATTGTTGAGATTGACTGGCTTGAAGACGGGGCGCCAGCACTCTACGCAGACCGGACGGTGGGATCAATCCCCGGCAAGATTCACGATTTGGGTGATCTTGACAATGTGATCAATGTTTCGGACAGCGATAGCTCTCAAGAACTCGACATAACCCTGGATGACACCGATGGAACAATCAAAGCAATCCTCGACGCCAACGACATTCACAAACGCAGCATCCGTGTTTATCAGTGGTTTGAAGGGTTGGACCTTGATGACCGATTCATGCTCTTCGCCGGAAAAATCAGTTCCCCAATCACCTGGAATGAGCGAGACCGAAGCATCGGCTTCACGATCCTCTCGCAACTCGAAGACAAGGAAATAGGTTTCTCGGCCGAGGAAGGCGACTTTCGGTGGATTCCCAAAGACTTGATTGGCAAAGCCTGGCCGATGATTTTCGGGACGGTCCAAGACGTGCCTGCCTTACAGTTCAACCAGGCTGTCTCTGGAACCACACTCTGTCCAATCGGCAGCGTCATTGGTGAAGAGTACCATAATGCTGTCCCTCTTGGTGGGGCCGATCCCTCTTGGGGTCTAAACATGGGAATGCAAAGCATACAGAAGAGCATGTTGTGGTGCGCACTCGATGCGTTCCAGCGGGCGGCATTCAAGTGGCCATACAAGATGAATGAGTATACGGCTAAAGCCAATCAGTGTCTTGACCAGATCAATGTGATCAATAGCCAGATCAGCCAATCACAGAGTCAGAAAGCAGCCCAAGAATCCTGTGCGACAGCCCAGCGCCAATTGACGATCGACAATGCCAAAGATGGTGGTTGTAATCCCGTCCGTATCCTCGGCGGCGAAGATTTCCCACAGAATAAAACCATCAGTGTGCAAATCAGTGGGTCGATTCTCATTGGGTACTTCTCGGGGGACAACTTCCACTACTCCAGTATCGTGAATGAAGACAAGGAAGCCAAAGCGGAGGAAAAGTACAATGCATCACTGGATCACCTTTGTGATGTCCCGGGCCAAGGCCAATCCTTTGACTTTTCGATGGATGTCCCCTGTGGCTTAGGGAATCAATTCCTCAGTGATAACTGCCGGTGTCGTTTCCATGGGTATCTCATATCCACGATCTCACACCAGTCGCGACCCAACATCAATTCGGTCGCCGAACACTTGTGGATTGATTCCGGCAGCCGGGTTACCATTTACAGTGCCGAGAACATCACCTATGTCGCATCTATCATTCCCGGGACGGTATTGGCTGTCAAAGCCTACAAGACGTTTGAGGGTGGCGAGCGGCGTCTGGTCAATGTTCCAAGCGATCTCTGGTGGGCGGAGACGAAGGACTATGGCCCGATTACGGCAACTCAGATCGTAACGGTGAAGCCGCTGAGTTCCTACGAGGACCAGGGTTGGAGTGACGACATCTACGTGACGTACCAGTCTGATGTTGGCCCCCACACTTGTGACATCCTTGAGTATCTCATCGACAACTACACGGACCTGGAATATGATACGACGAGCTTCACGGCTATTCGATCGAAGCTCGATCCGTTCCCGATGAATTTTCCAATCCTCGATCGGAAGAACACCCTGGAGGTGCTCCAGGAGATCGCCTTCCAGGCTCGGTGTGCCTTGTGGCTCTCGAACGGCAAGTTCTACATCAAGTACCTGCCAGAAGAGCCTACGAGCGATGAAACTATCACCGTGACTGACCTGGATGCTGAAGCGGGGGTCGCGCTCGAAATGACTTCCACGGAAGACCTGGTCACGAAGATGATTGTCGAGTGGCGCATCAGTTGGGCAGAGGATGATCCAAACAAGATCATTCTGCGGCACAACGTTGGTAAGTACGGCACCCAGCAGGAGATGTTCGACATCTACTGCTACAATCAGCCCGACATCGTTCTCAAGGTGGCCACGTTCTGGTTGATCCGCAAGAGTAACACCTGGAAGAAGGTCCGTTTCAAGACGTATCTTACGAAGCTCAACCTGGAGACGTTCGACACCGTAACGCTGGACTTTGGTAGCCAGGACTACGTGTCAACGGGCTCCGTGAAGGCGATCGTTGAAGAGGCTGTTTACAACTCGAATGATCGCACGATTGATTTTGTTTGCCTGACGCCTGTCAGGTCGGGCGAGATGACGGAGTATCAATTCTTTTGGCCGGCGGCAATTAGCATTTCGGCAACATTTCCAACAGCCGCTGAACGGGAGGCTGGTTTCGCTGGCGGCGATGGAATCGGGGCGGGTGCCACCGGCGAACTGCCCGTTGGCTTCACGAATCTTGAGGACTGGGGTGATGGTGTAGTCTGGGTCGGAGGACCCAACGTGGTATTCAGCGGCCATGCGGACTATGGGGACAATACCCCGACTGATGTTGATTTTGAGGCTCAGCAAGTCATCCACCCTGAGACTTACGCCGAGTTGACAGTCGTGAAGAATCCTAATCCCGACTTGACGCTCAACTATGTGGACCCGATTGACCCGCCGCCCTTGATGGACTATGGCGGGGCCACTTTGGAGATCGACATCCGTAAGACGGCAATCGTCGACTCGGATAACGAAGGAGTGGTGTCCACCCTGGACACGATCTACAAGAAGATCAATGCGGATGGAAAACTCGTTATTGATACCAAGAAGGCTAAGTACGGAGACGATGACCATCCGGAGGGTGAAGTCTTTGACTACCGCTTCGATGACGACGGTGGTGAATGGGGTGCCGGCACGGCGTTCTTGAAGGGCCCAAGCTAGGCACATTTCTGAGGGTGTGAATGAAAACACCCCACCCGGCATCTGCCAGGTGGGGTGTTTCGTTTCTTGGGAGACATCTATGAGGCTGAGCAAACGCCAGAAACGGTTTTGGCAATACATGATTCACCAGTTGAAGAAGAATTTTTCACCAGGTGTCCCAGTCGAAGTCCGAACAAGACCCATAAAGGGTGTCTATGCCGACTGCCTCGGCGTGATGAAATTGGGGCGGATGGTGAAGATCATCATCACCATTGGCAGCACGAATGTATGGAAGGTCAAGCAAGACTGTCTCATACATGAGTGGGCTCACGCAATGGAGTGGGAAGCCAATTGGACGGACGATAGTCCGAAGCGGGAGCATGGAGCAACATGGGGCGTCTGGTACGCCCAAATCTACGAGCATCTGATGGACAAGTGCTGGCCCGATATGAAGGAGCGTGGTCTTCTTCGCCAGGATTAACAGAACGTCGAATAATGGTGGACAACCCCACATCCGCCATCGCGGCGACGATTTCCTCGATTACGATTGAGGCGGTTGAGCCGCTCCGGATGGAACAGATTCCGGTGATCTAAACGGCTCCGGTAACGGCGTTCGTTTTGGGGTAATGCGTACCGGGATCGGTTCCCGCCTCGGGCAGTCTTCGCACACCTCGAATGGGATTTTTCCATGCTCGTCGAGTTCGGATTCGGGGTCGCTACATATCGCAACCACCTGGATGCACTCACAAGCCTCCTTGACTACCGTGCTGTACAGTCGCATTCGGCACGATTTCCATAGCGGTCGGAAGAGCCATGCATCTTCTGTATCGCGTTCGTACCCCTCAATAGGGCCCGGCGGCTCCCAGTCGTCGGGCCTTTTTTCGTATTGAATGGACCCATCCGGTAGGAATTGCCCCTTCTGATAATCAGCCGGCAGGGTGTGTTGCATCATCGCGAGATGCAGTTCAGGCGGGCCCCCGGTGTACACGACCCATCCGATTGATGCCAGCCCCTCGGGAGCGATAACATCAGGGATGCCACTTGGTGTCTGTTCTGGGCAGTCTTTACAAGCCATCAAGTCTTCTCCGGGCAACTCTGACACTGAGGTGGTTGAACTGTGCCGTGCAGGTCACAGTGATACGTGATTTTGGCAGCCCCGCATGCTGAATAGGTGATACTCTGTGTCCGGTGCCCACAGGCATCCAGGATTGGGAGGAACACCCATGCATCCGGTGACTTTAGGTTGTCGCTCTTCCGCTTGTAGCCAGCGGGCGCCAGGGGAGGTTCCCATCCCCGCTTTGGGTAGGCAATCACGCCGTCTTTGAAGATTCGTGGGCGGGCGTGTGTCAGCGGTTGTTCTGGCATGTGACACACTGGTCCAGTTCGATGTTCTTCGACTTGCCATTGAACGTGCAGGTCGGGATGACCCGCATGCAATCACAGCTTGGCCGTTTGATCCGCTTGAGTTCACAGTGTTTACACAGGGGTTCTTTTCGGACCAGAGTCCAAGCGTCCGGACTCTTCAAGTCATCCGATAGCCTGCGATAGCCCACGGGGACCGGCGGCGGCTCCCAGTCGACTTTCTGGTAGATGATTGTGCCATCACCCAGAATCTTGGGATGCCCTGGAGAGGGCCTTGTGGGCTCAGGAAGGGGCATCCGGTCACCAACTGGATGGCCCACCGTGTTGACTTGAAAGCTCGGTTGAGGGGCCTTCACTGGTTCTTGCTCCGTGCAGCCCTGGCAAGTCTTGCATGTGACCTGCCGTTTGCCGAACCACTTCGCGGGTTCTTTGATGGCTTGGGCATCTGTGACCGTTCGTGGCCTCGTGGGCGCCCGGCACCAGATTTGGACGCCATCCAGACTCTGCATGGGCCACCGACGCCCACATGGTGGCAGATCAGCAATATGCTTCATGTCGGTCATTATACACCCCGTGGTAATCAAGCCATTTACTGTGTTCGTCGAGCCACTTGTCTCGCTTCTCTGAGTTGTCTCTCATTCCACCCTTCTTCTTTGTGTGAAGGTGGAATTCGTCCGATCCAAGTGCGACCCAGTCGGGCTCCGGGAGCGGCGACCAAATCCAACAGCCAAAACCGGTGCAGCTACCGACGCAACTTCCTTCGCTCGGCCAGCCTTGGCTCCACCAGATGACGGAGAAGTCAGGCCACTCGTCGTATTTACAATTACCTGGGATTGGCTCGCAGGCACCACCGATGAGGGACTCACAACGCCAACGGTTTCGCCGCTCGGAATAGGTCTGGCTGTAGCTCCTGTTGTTGACTTTGGCTGTCATTCCTCCAACGTACCAAGTACCATCGGGAGCGATGCGGACTCCTTTCCTATCAGATATGCTGCCATACCTGGAATTGATCCGGTACACATCAGCCGCCGGCAACACACCATCCGAAGTATCACTGCACTGGTTCAAAGTCCAGTCCCACTTATCGCCGAGCTTGTCCATCGTGGAAGGGTCCCACCAGTCATACCATGGCCATTCAGGTAGGGCTTCGCTGTAGCACTCGGCGAAGATGTTGTGATCAGCGGGGTAGCGACCATACAAGCCCAACACTGCTGCACTGTTCTGTGCGGCGGCAGCGTTCGCACTTGCGATCAGGGGGAGGCCTTGGTTATACCAGAGGTTGAATGTCTCGACCCGCTCTTCTACCTTGTCCTGGTACTCTCTTGCTCTCTGCCCGTGTGTGCAGATTTGGAACTTGATGGACTGGCACTCAAGCGGCTCGGGGGTTACACCCTGGCATTGTGATTTCCATTGAGCAATGAGGGTGTCGACCTGTGCTACTTCGCTGTCAACAATGGCTTGGTAGTTTTCCATGCCTTTGCCGATGGCCGGCAACTTGTTGAAGAAGGTGAGGAGGTTGCCGATGTCCGCATGCGCCGAATCCCAAGTGTCACAGATGAGGTTGTACTTCGGATCGTTGTTGCCGCTCGGCGTGGGGTAGTAGGCTCCACGGTATTCTACCTCGTGGCAATCCATACCAATACAGATGGCACATGGGTCCTTCGAGTAGACCCCGGTGGATTTGCCCTCGGATTCCGCAGCGTTGACTGCTGTGTGACTGAAGATGCAGACCATCTGATCCTCCTCGTCCGGCTCCGTTTCGCAATCACACCAGGCATCATCCATCTGGTCATTGATCTCATCAATGATCGCTTGCTTCCAGAGCACGAGTTCCTCCAAGAAACTGATGTCCGGGCAAGTCTCTTTGAGCTTGTCCCGCATCTCCGTGACATCATTGACGGACCATAGGTGTGGGTCCGTAACTTCGTCGATCGGATCAATCGGCGGACAATTGCTGGCTCCCACAGGGGGACCCTGGAGAATCTCATTCACGTCCTGAATGAGCGAGTTCCAATCCTCGATAGAGAACGGTTTGTCTGGGTCGTAGTATTCGGACAAAGTGTTCTCCTCTTAGAACAAGTCGACATGGACTAATGCACGATACACTTCTGCCTCTGCCAAGGCGTCAGACAGGGCATCGTGTGGAGTCTCGTTGACGATCCCGAAATGTTTACAGAGATACTTGAGACCCACATAGTTGAACGGGGCGGGTTCGCCCGCGAAGGCTGCTTTATCCTTGAGACTCAAAGCGAAGGTCATACTGTCTCGTGGATGGAAGTGGAAGATGTGGTCGAACAACTTGGTGCCCAACCAGGCTTTGCCAAAGGAAGACTCGAAAGCCCAGTTGTGGGCCATTGGTGTGAGCTTCTTACCAACCGGTAGGTCGAGTGCCTCGAACCATTCCACCAGAAGATCGGCGACCTTCTCGTTGGAAGGTGCGTTGAGCATCAAGTCAGCCAGGTTGAGCCCGTGGATAACCAAGGCTTCCCTGTTGGCCCGCTCCGGATACTTCGGCGCGATGTTGTGATAGAATGGCCGAAGCTCCTTGTTTGGGTGGAGATCAGCATCCAGAGGCACAACGCCAATCTGGATGATTTCGTGATAACCCGCCGTGTCGCCGGTTGTCTCAAAGTCGATGGCAACCATCAGATTACCATTGAGGTGGACCAGCCCATTGTATGTGCGCACAGTGTTACTCCTCGAACTTGAGACCGGCGGCTTTGTAGACGGCCAGGACTTCCTTGTGACTTGGCATCCGTTGGACTGCCAGGGCTTCATTGATTTCTTGCTGGGACCGTTTGAGGGCATCCAAGCTGCCTGGCGCCCGGTAGATATTCAGTCCGGTAACTCGCGGTGGGGATGTCTTTATGATGTGCGCCGCATACCTGGCAGCCCATTGGCGAAGATTCTCGATGCCGCTACAAGTCACAGGGGTCGGAAGATCACCAATCACGTTGTCCCAGTCGGTGTGGTAGATCAACGCCAAGTCGGCAACGGTCATCTTCGGGCCATACCCGTCACGGACGATCTTGATCAAGTGGCCGCCGGTATCCTGGATGGCCTTTATCTCGTTCGGGAAGCGGACATCCGAGATCACGATCACGTCCAACCCGTGGTCTGTCTTCAACAGGTAATCGACCCAAGTGAGATCATAGACCTGCTCGCGGACAGCGGGCGTCCCGAATTGAACCCAGACCTCTATAGGTGTCATATCGAGGGCGGGCAGCTTCACATCACGTTCATGCTCGTTGGCGGGGACGTTGTAGTAGGCTTCGTCTTGGACACCAGCCCAACCATAGAGATCGTGGGTGATCTCCTTCAGCTTTGAGGCGAAGCTCTTACGGCCCACCCTGAGCTTCGGTGCCATCTCCTGAAGGGTGTCGATGAGGGCGTTGGCGAAAGTGTCTTTTCCGGTACGGCTATAGTGGCCAAGACCAATGATGAGAGGATGCATGTGTTACTCCAGGTGCAAATTGTTGATGCTAATCTTTGATGCGAAGTCGACCGTTGACACAGATGTACGGCGATCCAGTTTCGTCCTCTACCGAAGTCCATGAGATATTGCCGACGAAACGTTTGTTGTCAGTGGAGGCCCCTACCGGTGTGTCCGAAGGCATCCCACGCGAGACTTTGATCTTGCTCCACTGATACCGTTCCTCGGGGTCCAACCACTCAATGAACTTCTCGTAGAACTCGGCAAAGAGAATCTTCACGCCGGGGGCCGAGTGGCATTGATCCCGGACAAAACTCTCCAGTTGCGTGCGTTGCATATCCTCTGACTGCTGCTTTTTGATGGTGTCAACCACAGGCAGTCGTAAACGTCCTTGCACTTTTGGAAGCTCCAAATTGTGCAACGTATGCATGAAGTGAGGCCCCTCGGCTTCAAGTGCCTTCATCAAGATGGACTTTGGTATTTCCTGGTCAGGTTGGAGATCGGGGACTTCGATGACGGTGATTCGTGTGTCGCCCGGGAAGACCGGGCAGTTCTTCTGGTCGTTTGCCATCATCATCATGTGTAACGTATTCGGCTGGGGGTAGGCGTCCGTTCGCATCCGGCGAATCCAGAGGGTCTTCGCCGTAGTCCATTCCTTCATTCTGGGATAGGCATACGGGCTACGAGCGATGTCGGACTCTTCGATGTAGGCGACCACTGCATTGGCCAGTTCCCCATTGAAGCCACTCTGGTTTGTTAGCGACCTCTCAGCGGAGACGACACCACCGGTGGTCAGGGAAGCCAAGGCTTCGTGGAAGATCGACTTGCCACAGTCTTGGTTGCCAAAGAAGAAGAGGAACGGAAGCGGCTCGAATGGATCACGGAAGCAACAGGCAATCCATGCAAGGCCGTACTCTGCGCCGGTGCGGATGTTGGCCTCTTGTGCCCACTTGAGACCGTTGATTTCATGGTCCAGGTCACGAAAACAGTGGTGTAGGAGCAGGTCCCAATGGGGGTGATGTGGGTGTTCATCACTTGCCAGGGTTGCTGTCTCGTGGGCGTACTGCGGGCAGTTGTAATTCCACTGGCGGTTACCGGGGTACTCATCACTGAACGGGTGATTGATCAACCTCCATGGTCTGTCGATGCATCTCCCGAGGATCACTTCTGCTTCACCTTTGGGGTGGCCATGCTGCTGGAGCCACATCTTGCAGTCGGACGCCGTGCATCGTCCCCAGTTCTCGCCGGTATCCTCAATGAACCAACCCGCTGTGTCTCCAGTGGAGGTGTTCAGCCGTCGAAGACGATCATCATACTCGGCCCCACTAAGGTCGTCCTCGTTCTTTTCCGTTTTCACGTCAAACACTCTTTCCCAGTAGCCACCACGAACCTTCGCCCAACCTTCGCCCGGTTTCGGGTCTTCCTTCTCCTGACTCATCCGCATGACTAGGCGGCCGTCTTTGCTTGGGCGAAGGACCGCCTCGCGAAAAAGGAACTTCTCGTCAAGGGCAATGTCAGGGCTGCCCAACGTCCGGGCAACCTCAATGGCGTACTTGGCTTTGTCAAACTGGTAGCCCTTGTTGTCGGCCAGTTCGGCACCACCCTTGGCGCGAGACGCCGTGACGAAGTCGGGGTCGTGGTTGAACAGGCAGGTCGTCCATCCCTCACCATCCTGCTGCCAGGTGGCGTCCTCATTGATCCCCTGACCGAAGCGGTAGACTTTCCAGGCTCCGTTCCGCAGGGGGAACGCGAAGCAGTTGGGTTCCGATGGGTTCGAGCCACGGGAGTTGGTGATGAAGAAACCCTTCAGACCGAGCTTGACACGGGCATCCTCATCCAGGGTCAGCATCTGAAAGGCACAGGTGTGGGTCTGGAGCAAGTGGTGATCCTGAATCCACACCGTGGAGAAGCCACTCTGGGCCAACCAGTCGATGGTGTCCTTGTGGGTCTCGTCCAAGTTGATGACCGGCCTCGCAGACGCCAGTTGATCGAACGGGTCTTGCTCGATATCATCGAGGCCGTTTACACGCACCTTGGTCCGACGCCGGCTGACCACTTCGACGTGGTCCTTCCAGTTGGCAGGGAGATCATCGACCGTGAGAATCTTCTCAGCCGGCTTCAGGAGGGCGAGACCTTTATTCTCCTGGGTCAACTTGCGGTGCCAGAACCACATGATCGATCCGCAGCAGTCGATCTGCCGGGAGAAGTCGAAGCCGGTCTCCTGAGTCATCATCCCCAGGACGCAGCGGGCAAGGGCGGCATGCTCCGTGTGATTCGCCGTGGGAATGCTGTCCAGGAGGACATAGAGGTGGATTCCCTTGCCTCCGGTGGATCGCCGCACTTCGGTGTAGGGCAGGTCTTCGGCCGCTCTCTGGACCTCTGCGAGCTTCTCATCGGTGATCCCAACACCTCTGGCATGGCCCGTAATGGCGTCGAAGTCGAAGCCTACCCACAGGCTGACTCTGTTCCGCCAATGCCAACCCGTGGTCCCGATCCCTTCAGCGTGAAGCTCCAGGGGCCAGGACAGCTTGTAGTCCTTGAACTCGGGCTCATCATAGGCGTTCTTCGGGATTCGCAGGTTCCAATACTGATACGTGCCGGTGTCCCAGGTGGCCCGCTTCCCGGCCACCGGCTCGCTGTTGCCAGCCGCCACGTTGATCTGGGTCTCCAGGTCTGTGCCGTGCTCCAGAAAGCGGTCAAGAAGGTCTTGGCCAGGATGTTCGCCTCGGCGCCCCTTCAGGAAGTCCACGAGGGCTTTGGTAATGAACTTCGTTGGCATGGATTCTCCTTCGCGAAAATTGACGTACTATTCATACAGTACAAACGCGAGCCACAAAATGCGCCTCGGAAAAGATTCTTAGGTTACTTCCGGAAATGGACAGAAGTTTTGCCATAACCCCAATGCATATCATGGTTTAGAGGCAGGAAGTATCGAAGTATCCATTTCGGATGGCCCCATTAAATTCCTCACAATCAGAATTCCGAGAAATTTATTTTGTGGGGGCGCATTTTGTGGCTCTCGTTTGTACTGTATGAATGTACGCGGTATGAAAGAGCCCACATGACAGCGAGATGGATGACGAACTTCGCAGACTACCAATCGACCAACTCGTGAAGCCCTGGGTTCTACTGAGGCCGGTGGACCGGCATTCAGTCGAGTTCGCGGAGATGAAGGACTCGATCGCGGCGAAAGGATTTCTTGCCTCGATCGCGGCCAGACCGTGTAAACGCCGTCCCGGCACATTCGAGATCATCGACGGCATGTGGAGGTGGTCATGCGCCAAGGAAATCGGGTTGGCCACCATACCCACGATCGTCAAGCACGGCATCACGGATGAAGATGTCCTGAGCCTGCAAATCCAGGCGAATGCGATTCGTCCGGAGACCAAGCCGTGTGATTTCGCACGGCAGTTGAAGAGGATTCAGAAGGCGCATCCTGGGATCACCATGTCGCAGGTCGCTGTGATGATCTCGAAGTGTCCTGCTTGGGTGCGCCAACAACTGGGTTTGCTGAATCTGAACCCTGCCCAACAGAAGATGGTCGATCGTGGGGAAATCTGTCTCCAGAACGCTTACATGCTGTCAAAGATTCCATCCCATCTTCGCAAGCACCATGTTGAACAAGCGAAGACGGCACCAGCAAAAGCGTTCCATGCTCTCGCAGCTAGTGTGATCAAACAGTACATGGAGGCCGTCCGGCAAGGAAAGCTGGATGCCTTCTTCACGGACGACTTTGAACCACAAGTCTATCTGCGATCTCTCAAGGAAGTCCAGGACGAATTCCGGACTCAAACGGATGGTCCTCTACTTGTCGCCGCCGAGAACTGCAAAACGCCAGTAGATGGATGGATGGCGGCCCTTCGATGGGCATTGCACCTCGACCGCCAAAGTGTGGAAGAACAGGAACACGCTGCGCGGGCACGAGCCCGTCAGAAGTGGGAATCCTGAGTTCACACTCGTCTCTTTTCCAATTCTATTCTCTTGTTTCAAGGTGTGTAAGTATGTCGAAAGAAACTGCGCTCGTCCCTGTTGATTTCACCCAGCTTCCCGCTACCCAACGTGGTGACGACAAAGCATACGGTGAACTGTCCCAGGGCAACGAGTTCCTTGGCCGCCTCCAGCTTTTCTCCAAGGGTGGTGCGATCAACAAGGGCCTCATCAAGCCCGGCCACTGGGGAATCCCTGAGAGTGATGAAGACATCATCGATCTCGGTGTGAGCATCGATTGCTTGGTGCTCGCTCGACGGCCCAAGGCCCTCGATATGAGCGACAAGGACGCCATCATCGGTAACTACGACATGGAGTCGGATGAGTTCAAACGGATCGCCGATGCATCAGCGGGCCAGGACTCCGGTTGCATGTATGGCCCGAGCTTCCTCGTCCTGGAGCGGTCGTCCGGCCGCCTCCTGGAGTATTTCTGTGGCACCAAGAGCACCCGCTCCGAAGCCAAAAAAATCTACCCCTACCTGCCGCTGACCGCACAGGACATCGTCGCCAGGAAGCTGGCCGCCGACACGGAGCCGCACGCCCCGCTGCCCTTCACCATGAAGACCAAGCTGGTCGAACGGAAGCATTTCTCCTGGCACGTCCCGGTGGTCCTGAAGTGCTCGACGCCATTCAAGGCCTTGCCCGAGATGGCCGTGATTGTCAAGGAAATCGAGCGGTTCATCAATCCTCCAGCGGACGGCGTTGAGAAGGTTCCGGAGAAGGAAGCCGGCAAGCGCCGAGCCCGCTGAGCAACTTTTTGCCCTTTTTCTGAAGTTCCCCGACAAAACGGGGCGTTTCTTGTCTAAGTCTAGATAGAGGGCAACACAAATGCATCGACCTGCTGGATTAGTTTCTAGGGCGAGTCCTGTCCAAGGGAACCCAGCGTAGGTGTGCCTTGGTCTCAATCTGTTTGTATTCCCTTGTGCGACGGCAAAAGGACTCACAGATGAAGGGGACGCTGGGAGCAGGTCGTTTTCATTCAACCTGAGGTAATCCGATGAAGATCATTTCGTTTGTCTTGAAGTCCAAGTGGACTTACGTGATCGCCCTGGCTTTGGGTGGGCTCATCAGTGGAAGCACTTACTCCGATCGGATCGTGCAAGCGATCCAGACATTGATCGGCCCGTAAGTTCAATCCTAGTCAACGCGAGCATCCGACTGGGCCGGCAGTGGCTCGACGCCACTGTCGGCCTTTTTCTTTGGAGGCCTGCTCAGGGGCTTAGTACCTGTGACTGACGAGTGAACAACCATGAATCCAAGCGCAATCCTAATCCAACAACCAGCAGTCGATTGGTCGACGTTTCTTGATCTCGCTGACCAGGCACTCGGGTACAGCCCGAGCGCGGCGTCGGACGCGAGTGGTATCCAATTGCACGATGCTGAGAAGTTCATGTCCTGCCTGGCAGCCATGAAGGACCAGAATGCGCCGGTCGGTTTACCACCACATCTGATGACGCATGTGTCCTTCAGCATACTGGTTGGAGCCAACAATCGAGACATGCAGGATATCCTGGAATACTGTTCCGGGATGCCGTTCGTGATCGCCAACACGATCGTGCGTGGTGTCCAGATCGCCGTGGTCACTGGCACCCTGGCTCAGTGGCGGGTCGCCGTTATCTCCGGTTGCCAGTTTTCTGTTGATTCGATGGTTCGCGCCCTCTTCAACCATATTCTCAGTCTCTTTGAGGCTGTCAACCTGAGTGTTTGGAAAGACTGCGAACGGAAGGAGTCTGGGGCTACCTTCCTACTGGAAGACCACAGGGGTCGCCTATGAAAAACACCAGCCGAGCACAGAGGTCCCTGATGAAGGGGTTGAGTTGGGAGAGCTTCTCCTACTTCCTCACGATACTCATCACCTACTGGTATCTCCACAGCTTCAGTACCAGCGTTAAGCTCACCAGCACCCTCTTCATCATCAAGATCATCTTCTTCTATTTCCACGAACGCATCTGGCACCAGATCAAGTGGGGAAAGATCACTGGCAAGGAATAACCATGTCTCAAGTTCTTGACATCAAACTCATCCACGAAACCCAAAGCGGGAGTCTGGTTCGGAGCCCTGCTAAGATCGAGATTGCTGACGGTCGCATCTTCTTCCTGAAGTCCGCCTTTGCTTTGAAGGACGAGATCAAATCAATGGCTGGCTCCCGATGGCACGGCTACGATGACGAGAACCCCCACAAAATTTGGTCCGTCACGGATTGCCCACGGAACCACTTCCAACTCGGCTACCTCATGGGTGAGGATGTCTACGAGTGGTTCGAGCGTGATCTGATTCGTCACGAGTA
>Ga0307379_10007672_pt1 | contig 14639 bp, 12 predicted proteins | sample UN2MG_FD_202237 | JGI IMG/M metagenome (GOLD analysis project Ga0307379, IMG submission 202237) | Soil microbial communities from Risofladan, Vaasa, Finland - UN-2 | ecosystem: Environmental > Terrestrial > Soil > Coastal area > Acid sulfate soil | place: Finland: Risofladan, Vaasa | collected... | reverse complement strand
TGGGTAATCATAGGCAGTCAACATTGTTATTTTTCTTCCGTTCTCCTTTTTAGCCATAAGGTCAGAAATAGTTATCTTTTTCCTTTCCATTGTCATCTCCGTTACAAAGACCCTTCTCGCAGAAGAAGGGCTTTTTTATTATTTGCTATATTGCTTCAGATAAGGATGTTGATGAATGTTCAATTGAACTATTAAGCTTGATATCAATTTATTAAAAAAGCACCTACTATTAAAAAACTACTTTTCTTTATGGTGTACCTCCTTTATTTAATTATTTTTTTGAGCCGCATAAATTGGCATTTACCATATGAGAAAATCTTTTTTGATGCAAATGATAAAGATAAGAAATCTTTTAACCTCATCATGTCGACCCATAAATAAAAGATTTTGATTGCTTTATCAAGGGAACTCAATCGAAGAGAGCTTGTTTTTCATTTAGAACCCCCCATCCTTTCCTTCGTAAGTAGCTGTCCTCAAAAGTGTCTTCAATTTTTCACTCACCTTCTCGTCTAAGGTGCCTTTTTCCAAGGCAATGGGAATAGTCTTCAGCCCCAACTCTGCGTAGAGTTTTAGAATGGAAGGCTCTTTTTCTTTTAAAGCGAATATATGCTTTTCAATGGTACTTACATCCCCACGTGCAATAGGCCCGGTAAGACAGCTGGGTAAGCCAATAGAGTTGATATTTTTAATGTTCCCCTGGATCAAGGGCATAAGAACCTTAGTTGATTGAGCAGTAGGCACATCAAAATTCTGAAACAGATCCGTAGCTACCTTTAATAGAGTAACAAAGTAATTACTGGCAAAAACTGCGGCGGCATGATAAAGGGCTTTATTTCCGGGTTTGAGCACAATCCAGTCGCACCCTATGGTTGAAGCCATCTCTTTTAAGATGTCCAGCAAAGAACCTTGCGCCTCGATGGCAAAGGTGGAACCGGGTAAATTTTTTATAGCCTGATCAACGCTGGCAAATGCCTGGCAGGGATGGAACGAGCCAACCATGGCACCAGATTTTTTTGCCGGATCCAGTATATCGATCGAAGCGGCACCGCTGCAATGAACTACATTTTGCTCAGGACGCCATGTAAGCTCTGAAGCTACTTTGAGAATGAAATCATCTGGCGTTGTTATAAAAACATGATCTGCGGTGTTTGCCACTTCCTGCGCGGTCTTGAAAACGTGGCAGCCTGGCACCAGATCAGCCAATTTTTCAGCAGCACGTAAGTTCGTATCAGTCACGGTAATTACAGGATACCTGCCCTTAAAAAGTGTTGTAGCCAAGGCTGTACCCACTTTACCCGCACCAATGAAGCCGACTTTTTGCTTCTTCATGGCATGCTTATCCTTTCAATATATTGAAAAATATCTCGTAACCTCAATACCCTTTTTAGTGAATTAGCTGTTTGTTATCGGTGAATACTCTTGTTGAAAAAAACAACCCTTTTTCACGTGCCAGATTTATTCTGATGATCTTTTTTACGAGCATGGCTAATTTCATAAAATTTATTAAGATCTTGTCAAGGACTATCTGTTGAAAATTATATCTAAAATAATTTCAGATGAAAATATCAAACTAATGGTAAAAAAGAAAGAGATTATGTGTTGGCTTTACGGGGATATGATAGAGAACTTTTATGTATTATTCAATTTTTAGTGCGCGCTGGGAAAGCTCGCTTTCTTTTTTTCTCAATTTACGAGTTGCTATTTAAGGCTGAATGATTATAATAAAGAGTTATTTTTTATATTTAAATTCTTAAAGGAGAGAGTGTATGTTTGGTGAAGAAAAAGATATAACGTTTACTGGTAGTAGTAAATATGTGTTGGATAATGAGCTGGCAAAAATCGTAAATATCACTATGGCCCTCGAGATGCCTCTTCTTTTAAAAGGAGAGCCAGGCACTGGAAAAACAATGCTTGCCTATGCAATTGCTGAGAGTCTCAATATGCCTCTCATTGTTTTAAATGTCAAATCGAGTATGAAACTGATTGATGCCCTTTATCAGTATGATACCCTGACACGCCTGAACGACAGCAGGTTTGGGGATTCAAAAAGGAATGTAAGCAACATTGAGGAATATATCAAGATGGGCAAAATCGGTCAGGCATTTGTCTCAAACGAAAAGACAGTTCTTTTAATAGATGAGATAGACAAGGCGGATACCGATTTCCAGGATGATATGCTTGATGTGCTGGATCAGATGGAGTTTGATATCCTCGAGATTGATAAAACCATTAGCGCAAAGAATCGGCCGGTAATAGTTATTACATCTAATGCAAAAAAGGATCTCTCAGACCCATTTTTAGGAAGATGTAATTTCCATCATATAGCCTTTCCTGAGCCTGATATGATGCGAGAGATTGTGCAGGTTCATTTTCATGATATAAGCCAGGATCTGCTCGATAGCGCTGTAAACGCCTTTTACAGGCTCAGAGAGTTTAAGGAAGTGGAAAAGAAGCCGGCAACAAGGGAACTCATAAATTGGATCAGGGCAATGCATGCCGATCCTGATTTCAAGGTGAAGGACTTGATAAAAGGCGATATCCCCTATCTTGGTGTCTTATTTAAGAAAAGCCCGGATTATGTAGTAGCCCAGAGGGCTGTCTCACGGTTTAGGTTATAACACATGTTTACTGAGTTTTTTTATACATTGCGCCAGGTAGGTGTGCCCGTTACACCCACCTCATTTCTGAGGCTCCAGAAGGCCCTAAGCAAAGGTTTGATCAACTCCGTTGATGATTTCTATATATCTGCACGTTCAATACTTATAAAAAGTGAGCGCTATTTTGATCTCTTTGATCAAGTATTCGCCCATCATTTTAAAGGGGTTGAGCTGACTGATCCTACTAAGTTTGATTTAACCGAGGCGGCCAAGGCCCTTTTAGATGCTTGGTTGAAAGATCCACAGGCTATTGCAGATGCCCTTGGGATTGATGAAGAATCTCTTGCTCACTTAAGCCCGGAAGAGCTCATTGACTATTTTCTTGAAAGATTAAAAGAGCAGACCGAAGCTCATCATGGTGGAAACAAATGGATAGGTACCGGGGGGACTTCTCCTGTGGGGCATTCTGGATATCATCCTGGTGGTATGAGGGTTGGGGGCATGTCCAGGAATAAATCTGCAGTCAAGGTAGCAATGGACAGGAGATATAGGGATTACTCTCAACAAGGCCCTCTTACCCGTCGCCATATGGGAGAGGCCCTGAAGCGATTGAGAAATATGATACCCACCGGGCCCAAGGATCGGGTCAACATTGATGAGACTATCTATCAAACTATGAAGAATGCGGGAGAGATCGAGATCATCTTTGAGCGGAGTCTAAAAGATAGGCTCAAGATTATTTTGGCTATAGATAATGGTGGTTGGTCGATGGATCCATATATTGGCATTGTTCAGAGCCTCTTTGATTATTCAAGGAGTCAGTTTAAGGATCTGAAGACCTTTTTCTTTCACAATACTATATATGATTACCTGTGGGCAGATCCTCCGAGGTATTCAAAACCACACCCAGTAGACGAATTTGCGAGGATGGACCCGGAAACCAGGTTTATTATTGTAGGAGATGCAAGTATGGCCCCCTATGAAATAATGGCCACAGATGGGTCAATCCACATAGAGGAAAGGAGTGGTAAGCCCAGCATAGAGAGGCTACAATTCCTGGCCAGCATCTTTCGGCATTCTGTCTGGCTTAATCCTAAATTATCAATTGAGTGGAACTACACAAGGTCAATTAATGTTGTAAGACAGATCTTTCCAATGTTCGAAATCAGCTTGGATGGTTTAGAAAAGATGGTAAACCATCTGATGAGTAAGAATTGAGATATAATCTATCCAAGACCTCCCTTATTTCGTGTTAAAAGACAAAACTCTCAGTCATAGGGCTGCTTCGAGAAAAGTAACAATGAGCTGTGTGATGCGGGATAGGGGATTCGAAAAGCAAATCTTAATTGTTTTTACATAACACACTTTTCTTCTAATCAAAACTCACATGAACCCCCGTTTTGTCATTCATGAGCACCACGCTACTCATCTCCACTATGATTTTCGCCTTGAGTTAGAGGGGGTTCTAAAGTCATGGGTAATTCCAAAAGGCCCATCCATGAATCCATCTGAAAAACGGTTGGCGTTATTGGCAGAGGATCATACTTTGGAATATATTGATTTTGAAGGAATTATCCCAAAAGGGCACTATGGAGCTGGTACAGTGGTAATTTGGGACAAAGGGTCCTATGAACTCATTGAGCTGAAAAAGGAAACAATCACCTTTTTTCTTAGAGGGAGAAAACTCAAAGGGGCTTTCACCTTAATGCTGCTCAAAGGAAGCCGAAAGGGCAACGAGTGGCTTCTTATGAAGAAAAAAGACGAATATGCTAGCACTAGTTGGGAATTAGAGACAAGCCTGACACAAGAGAAACAATGTCAGTTGAGAGAGCAGATGCCCCCATGTAAAACGGCATGATTTTTTTAGTAAGCCTGGCCCTGCTTTTACCTGGCTTAGTGCTTCGATTCGCAAATACTATACGTATTCTAATGAGTATAATCTTTGCGATTGTCTTCGACCCAGAGCTCAGACCGAAGGGCTCACTCAGCACTTAGTCCCGCCCTCGGCCATGAGCTCGAGCCGAATGGAGTAAATAAATACGTCATCGAATTTATGAATCGAGGGACTTAGGCTTTCAGTATTCCTCCCTCAATCAGTGTTGTGCGTAATGTAGCTTGCTGAGCCTTATCCAGCGGGGCGAGAGGCGATCGAGGGGGCCCGCCGTAGTAACCAAGCCAATCCAGCGCCAGCTTTAGACCAGGAACACCAAACTGTGCTGTCACTGATATGTTAACGGGTATCATTTTTAACTGCAACTGTCGAGCCTCTTCATGCTGCCCAGTTTGAGTATATTGATAGATGCGATAACATAACTCCGGGGCGATGTTGGCCAGTGCCATAATTCCACCCACTGCACCCAGAATCAGGGCTGGATAGAGAAAGCTTGCTGAGCCAGCTAAGACATTGAAACCAGGAGATGCAGCTCTAATGATTTCTCCTAACTTGACTACGTTCCCTGAGCTATCTTTGATGCCAACAATATTGGGGTGCTGTGACAACTCCACCACCGTTTCTGCAGAAAGGTCGACGCCTGTGTTAGCGGGCATGTTGTAAAGGAGTAGGGGCAAGGATGAGCGTTCTGCCAGTTCCAGGTAGTGTCGCTGCATCGCGTGCCCATCCATTTTGGATGGGTAATAGCTGGGAGTGATAACTATGGCCACGTCTGCTCCAATAGCAGCCGCCTGCTCTGTGAGCTCTAATGTGGCCCTTGTTGAATCACAGCCGGTACCGGCGATGAATAGCTTATCTTAGGGATAACCTGACGGGCAGTTTTTAGCACCTCGAGTTTCTCTTCATCGCTTAAGTACGTGAATTCCCCGTTGGAGCCGAGAACAAGCAAGCCAGCGAGAGATGTGTTGCTCCACTTAGCGATATTTTCAGCCAGCTTATCGTGTGCTACCACTCCTTTGGCGTTAAAGGGGGTTGGAATAGGGGAGTAGGCCCCTGATAGTAATAACTTTTTCATCATCACGTTTCTCCTTTAGGGTTTACTCTCTCTTAGGCCTCAAATTCTTAGTTAATAGTAAAGGTTTGACCCTATTTTTCAATTGACGAGTATATCATTTCTATTTTATTCTATATCAGCAAGCAGGAAACATTTCAAATGATAAATATTTCAAAGATCGATTATTCATTATTGGATAGGCCAGAGATTCTGATGTTTCTTTTTCATCCCAGACCAGAGTGGGGTTCTCCCAGGACCACTTCCTCTACCGAGGATATACTCATACAGGTAGAAAAGGATGTGGTAGTTGGTGCACGGTTTCATCTGGTAGGAAAAGATGCTCCTACTATACTTTTCTTTCACGGGAATGGTGAGATCGTGGCTGATTATGATGACATAGGGCCATTATATATGAGGATGGGAATCAATTTTTTTCCAGTTGACTATCGAGGCTATGGACGCTCTACTGGCACACCAACGATTACTTCCATGATGAAAGATTCTCATATAATATTTAACTATGTACAAAAATGGCTTAAAGATAGAGTTTTTACAGGCCCCTTTATCGTAATGAGTAGGTCTCTGGGCAGCGCCTCCGCTCTCGAGCTTTCAGCACATTATATGGACTGCATAGATGGCCTCATTATTGAAAGTGGTTTTGCCTATGCCGGCCCCCTTCTGAGGCTATTAGGCATTGAGATGGAAACATTGGGGATAAAAGAGGAAGATGGGTTTCGTAACGTTGAAAAGATAACTACATTTAATAAGCCGACATTGATCATCCATGCGGAGAATGATCATATTATTTCCTTTACTGAGGGCCAGGCCCTTTATGATGCATGCCCTGCGACGGATAAAAGGCTGCTTAAGATTCCTGGAGCTAATCATAATGACATCTTTTTGAGGGGCATGAAAGAGTACATGGAGGCAGTAAAGGACTTTACCAATCTTTTCTCTTGAAAGCCCTTTCCATATAAATCTGATAAATCAGTTAAGCTTGCCTTTCATAGCCTTATAATAGCTTCGCTCGTAGTAAGATTTTGTATTTTTGTCAAAGATAGCTTCATCTTCATGAATGTAGCACTCGCCTTCCCAATTTCCACAGGCAAGCGCTACTGCCTCTCCAAGCTCGAAATTCTTGCCGCAAGCGGGACAGCCCTCTGGATTGAGAGTGTTGAGTTTTTCTAGGTCTATGAGAGTTTTGGTCTTATGTTTCGTGTCCATGGAGTAACTCCTTTTTTCTTTATTTGCACATTTTCACCACAGAGATGTCGTCAGGATTGAGTTTTTCCTTCAACGCCCTTCGAATCTAACAGCCAGCACAAAGTTTTCATCGTAACGCTATTTCACGATAGGGAAGACCAATTCGTATTGCGAGCGATTTAAGGTCTTCCTGCACCGTACGCTCAGCTCCGTCTTTTGTTTTCACTCGGGTCATCTTATCCGCAACGATAAAAATTTGTATCTTGCTCGGGTCGAACAATTGCATGGCGAGTTCGCGAAGCTCTTCCCTGGTTGCATGTTGATAGGCATCCTGAATTTTCTCAAGCGTGTTGAGGGGTTCACCCCTCATATAATAGCGACTGTATACCTCAACCAGTTGGGCTGGGGTGTCTACGTTAAAGACAAAGCTATTTAAGGCATCAAGTCGCTTGAGTTCCAGATCTTTTTCAGGAACGTTTTTCCGAAGAGAGTCCATTATCTTCAATGTCTCCATAATCGCTGTGCTCGTTGTATCGCCCTTGCAACCAATGTACCCAATAAGTGTTCCCGCATTCCATTTATAGGTCTGAAAGAAACCTGCCGAATACACGAGCCCCAAGTCGTCCCGCAGGCGAGTATACATGAGGGAATCGCTGCCGCCGAAAATATCTGTTAAGAGGCGGGCCTTCCAGAATGCAGGGTGAGTGCGCTTGAAACCTGGCAGCACTAAAACAACCTGGGATTGCACCTGTCCGGGCTTGGGAATGAGGGTCAAAACAGGAGGAGTTTCCTTTGGATCGTTAAGATTGCGTTCAGGAGAACGGCCCTGGGGGAGCGCTTCGAGGAGCTTTTTCAGACCCGCCGTGGCCTTCTTAAAGGTTATATCGCCTGATACTGCGGCAACTATGTTGGAAGGTACGAAATAAGTTTTCATAAAGATATTGAGATCGGTCTTACTAATATCTGGGATCGTTTTGATGCCGATCAGTGAATCGCGGCCGTATTGGTGCCCATCGAAATGCCAGATCATACCCTCTCGCATTGCCACGGTATGCGCATCTTCACCCTGCCTGCTAAGGGAAACTATTTCCTTCTCTTTGACCACATTCAGTACTGTGGGGTCAAAGGCTGGTCTGGTAAGAATTTCTTTTAGCAGATCGAGCCCTTTTTCCCAGTCCGCTTTCATAACCGAAAGGTGTATAGTTGATGCCTCCTCAGCCACGGATATTGATATACGGATGGCGTTCTCGTCGAGCACCTGCGCGAGCTCAGAAGGAGAATAGCGTTGGGTACCGCCTTGAATTATGGTATTGCTGAGTATATCTGCCAAACCGGTTTTCTCATTAACAATATCGACATCACCTGCCTTAACGAGAATGGTGAGATCAATCAGGGGCAGCTCACTGTCGGCTAAATAGAAGATTGGTGTGTTGTTGATTGTGGCGGTCTGGGCCTTTGGGTATACGATTTTTTTTGGAACCCGATCGAAAGAAAGCGGGTGCTTCCAGTCCACAGGCATGTGGTAGATCGAGTTGTTATGAAACGTGTCGGGCTTAACAATCTTTGTTGCTCCGGTAATCCCAATGGATCGGACTTCAGTGTATGTCTGCGCCGGTTGATCAGGTTTTCCACCGGGGATCACATACACGCTTGTTTGATTTTCGATTCGGATATATTTTCTGGCTGCCTTTCTGATCTCTTGGGGTGTGACCTCTGAGATTCGTTTCAGATAATCGGTAAGATAGTCCCAGCCCGCTTGAACTTCTATTGTCGCCAGGGTGCTGGCCAGCTCTTCATTATTTCGCATTCGATCCAGAAATTCGCGTTGGTTGAGTTTCTTAATCCTTTTGAGTTCGCGCTCAGAAACTAATTCATGTTTCATTTTTTCGGCTTCAGCAATAAGTGTATTCTCAAGTGTGTGGCACGCGTTCACGTAAGCCTGACGTTTCTCATCTTTATTAAGGTTCCCCTTTTTCACCTCATCAGGCTCATTAGGGGAGCCGCCTAGAATGATCATTCCGCCATAACGGTTATCGGGGTTATATGCCCAGGCCTCGACAGCGAGACCCTTATTTATGATGTTTTGGGTTATGCGGGCGCTACGGCCGAGACTTAAGGCCATGGTCATAACATCAAGCGCATAGAAGTCCTTGGTGTTCATTCGGGCGCCATGGAAACCGATTCTTACTAGTGGTGTGCGGACGCCTTTCAAGAACCGAATATTTTTGCGTGGGCCGTGCTGTGTAGGTTCTGCCGTTACGATTTCAGGGCTCTTTTTTCCCTTTGGATACCGCTCGAAGTAAATCTTTGCCAGCCTTCTGGCTTCTTCCACTCTCACGTCCCCCACGAGCACACACACGGCGTTTGTTGGATTATAGTATTTCTTATGAAAGTCTTGTGCATCAGTGGTACTAAATTTTTCCATATCCGATTTCCAGCCGATTGTTGGATTTCGGTATGGGTGTGCGGTATAGGCAGTTGCGTAAAGATCAAGCCAGGAAGCGCCTCCTGGGCTGTTAATATATCGGAAGGCCCACTCGCGTTGTACCACCTCCTTCTCAACGTAAAACTCACGCCAGGAAGGTTCGAATAGCTGTTCGCTCACTATCGAGAACCACTGCTCGAGCATATCAGATGGCACCGACATTATATACTGGGTCTGGTCTTTAGTGGTAAAGGCATTAACGCCCACAGCGCCGTTTTTGCCCAACTGAGAGGAGAAGGCCTGAGGGATGTAGATTTTTTGCACCTCGGCTCGAAGCCTATCCATCTCGGTGAGTTTCTCCCGAATCAATGCCTGGTCTGGATTCCGTTTTCCCTGCTCAGCGAGTACTGTCTGATATGCGGCTTCAATACTGCCCTGAAGCTCCATATCCCTTTTTTGATCAAGGGTACCAAAATTCTTGGTGCCCTTAAACATCATGTGCTCAAGCAAATGGGCGATTCCGGTCTTTCCCGTTTCCTCAAGTGCGGAACCGGCACGTATCGCCACGCGGCAGGTAACCTGAGGTGTTGTAGGTCGATCCACGATTAAAAACATCATGCCGTTTTCCAGATGGAACTCCTTGACATCCATTTTGATATATGACGTTGGATTCTTAGCCATGCAAAGGCTCGAGGAGGCCAGAAGTAGCAAACTGAAAAGAAGGGTTTTAAGATAATGCATCAATAAATCCCCCTGTATCACCGTATCTTGAAATTAATAGGTAACTTCTTTTCCATTTTCCCTACAATGATTGTACAGTATTTCATTATCATCCATGTTACGTGTTGATTTTTTATCCCTTTTTACAGTTTATCAAAAAAATTCGGCGAATCCACTAATTTATTTAAAAAAATAAACGGGGCCCCCTCTTAAACGGTAGAGGAATAGATGTAGGGAGTACAGATTACAATAGGTAGCCTCAACACCGCTTTTTAACTCTATAGCCAGTGTAAGCTAAATTTATTGATGAATTTTATTTTTAAATTACGTATGATCCAAAATTATAGCTCAGGTGGCTAAAATTGGCACAAATTGTCTGAGTTTCAATAGTTTTATATGAGGGTCGCATTTTATGGATGCAGATGATAATGACATTAAGGTTCCCAGAAAAATTGGCCAATATCTTACGTGTGGTCTTGAAGCTATACGTCAGGGTCTAAAAAACCAGAAGAAACTCGCCTCTAAGGGGATTAACAAACTGTTAGGTGAAGTACTGTTGGAATCGGGGGAAATCACCCAACACAGCCTTGGTGAAGCTATTCAACTTCAAAGGTGGGATCGGCTGAAAGTTTGCGATCTATTCTTCGGGTTGACAGATAGCGAGTTAAAGAATTTTTGTAAGGTAGTGTATGAAAAAAGTATCGCAGCGGGAGAAGGTTTTATCCATCAAGACACTGCAGGTAACTGCCTCTATCTTCTGGCTGAGGGCAAGGCTATGGTCTATCGGAAAGGGGAGTTTAATGAGGAAATACCTCTGGGAGAGATTGAGGCCGGTGAATGTTTAGGAGAAATGGGCTATTTTTCAGGTGGAAGACGAACCGCCTCAGTCCGTGCCCTCGAAGATTCTCAGCTCCTTAAGATTAATTACGATGACCTCGGCAAAGCCTTTGAAATGTCTCCCACATTGGCAAGAAATTTTTTGGATATTGTGACCAAACGATTACGCCAGTCGAACCTTCGATTTCAAGAGGTTTTTCAAAAAAGTCAACTTATCGATAGATCACTAAAAAACCTCTTTAGCTTTCTGGATATGTCGGAAATCCTGGAGCTACGTTTAGGCATTGAAGGCCTGATTCAACGAGTTGTATTTATGGCCAGTAAGGTGATGAATGCCGATCGGGCTTCCCTGTTCTTAGTTGATGCAACAGCAGGCGAACTATGGTCCAAAGTGGCGCAGGGAGAAGAAATTCGCGAGATTAGGTTCCCGATTGGCAAAGGTATCGCTGGGTGGGTGGCCCAGCATGACGAATTGGTCAATATCGATGATGCCTACGCCGATTCTCGCTTCAATCTCGATGTGGATAGACACACTGGGTATCAGACCAAATCTATTTTATGCGGACCTGTGAAAAACTTCCAAGGAGAAAATATCGGTGTGATCCAAATAATCAATAAAAAAAGCGGGTCTTTTAACCAGGGTGATGAGGCCCTTTTCCGTGCTTTCTCCTATCAAACAGCTATTGCAGTGGAAAATTTTCACCTTTACCAAAAGATACTTACAAATCATGGGAAGACAGCCATTCTCCTGGATGTGGCTAATTCTCTCTCGCAAACACTGGATCTTGAGACCTTGATTAGCAAAATCATCGAAAAGGTATCCGAAATCCTCAACGCAGAGCGCAGCACCCTTTTCCTTTTGGATCGCCAGACAAATGAACTATGCTCTAAGGTGGCCCAAGGAGTAGAGGTTTCTGAGATACGGCTTCCTTATTCAGCGGGTCTGGCTGGATATGTTGCTTCTACCGGTCAGCTGCTGAATATCAAGGACGCCTATGAAGATGAGCGCTTTGCTATGACTATTGACCAGGAAACCGGTTATAAGACAAAGAGTGTTCTATGCATGCCTGTTTTTAATAGAGAGGGTAACATTATCGGAGTTACCCAGGCCATTAACAAGAAAGATGGCGTATTTCAAAGAGAAGATGAAGAGCTGCTTCGAGCACTTTCTTCTCAAATTGCTGTTGCATTAGAGAATGCACAGCTTTATGAGCAGACAGTGAATATGAAGAACTATATGGAGAGTATCCACGAGAGCATTACCAATAGCATACTTACCCTCGATAACGAATATCGAGTGGTCATGGCTAATCGTGAGGCTAAAAAATTATTTCAGGTGGGCTCTGAAAGCATAATAAAAAAAGATTTTCGAGGACTCTTGGATACCGATGATGAACATTTACTACGCCACATCAATCGGATTTATGCCTCACATCTTTCTGTGATTGATTATGACGTGGACGTGACACTGCCTGGAAAAAGAAGTCATTCAGTCAATATTAATTTTTTTCCTTTAATGGATCACAAAGAGGAACATCAAGGTTTAGTTCTTGTCTTTGAAGATATTACTCGAGAAAAAAGAATAAAAAGCACTTTAACTCGCTATATGGCAAAGGATATTGTGGAAAAGGTGCTTACTGACCCCAATAAACAGGTATTGGGGGGTGCTCGTGGTAAAGCTACCGTTTTGTTTTCTGATATACGAGGATTTATGAGATTAGCCGAGGACTTGACCGCGGAGCAGACAGTGGAGCTTCTCAATGAATACTACACAATTATGGTGGAAATAATATTTCAGCATAGAGGTGTTCTCGATAAATATATTGGAGATTCCATTATGGCCGTGTTTGGTGTTCCATATGCACGACATGACGATGCGGAACGAGCTGTGAGAACTGCTCTTAAAATGCGAACTGAATTGGAAAGCTTTAATGTGAAGAGGCAAGCTTTGGGGCAAAAAACAATTCGTATAGGTATTGGCATCTGCACAGGGGAGGTGATTTCAGGTAATATTGGTTCTGAAAAGAGGATGGATTTTACGGTTATTGGCGATGAAGTCAATATTGCCTCACGCTTGGAAAGCCTTAATAAACAATATGGAGAAGATATACTTATCAGCGAGTCCACCAATCGGGAAATCAGTACTATGTTTGTCACTCGATTGATCGATCAGGTTATTGTAAAAGGTAAGTCACGGCCAGTCCAGATATTTCAAGTTCTTGGAGAAAAAGGCTACAAGCTTACCAAAGCAGAAAAAAACTTCTGTCAGGGACTGGAACTTTACCGTCGGCAAGAGTTTGCAGAAGCGATTCGGTTTTTCCAAGAAGGGGCTGATAGCGATCTTCCCTGTCGATTTTTTCTAACCCGTTGTCAACATTTCCTGGAAAATCCGCCTTTATCCGATTGGGATGGGGTGTGGGTAAGTGAAGAAAAATAGAATTTCACTGCCTTGCCGTTACACTGATCACTCCTGAGCTTACGTAACGGGGCATGTGTTTCTGAATCACCCTTTTAGGATTGGTCTTTGATATTTTTTGTTAACTCTTCTACAAACTCTTTGAAAAATTTGTCTCGTTCTTGCCAGTCAGGCCCAAAACGCTTTTTAAAATAGCTGCCCAGTTTATCAAAGAGCTTATGCCAAACTGGTTTACCACCACCAATGACCACATCTTCAAGGAATGATCTGAGTTCTGGGATTTTTTCTTTTGGTAAGAAAGAAACAGCACCCAGCTTTATAGATTTTTTTAATGATTCTGGGGAAAGGGCGTGAGCGGTGAGCATAACTGTAGGAAATCCTCTTGACACCGCGTCTTTTAAAAGTTCAAAACCATTTACGCCCATGATATCGAGAATGACAATATCAAAGGTGTAACCCGCAAGGTATTGCATGGCAGTTTCATAATCGGTTGCCTTGCGAATCATACACATATCGAGCTCTTCCTCCACGGTTTCAAGGACATCAGGTTCATCATCTACAACCAATATGAATTTATCCTTCAAGGGGCTATCTGAAGTCATTTCAGGCCTTACCTCCTTTCATTTATTTAAATGAAGAGACCTAAGAAAGACATGTAAATTGCTTTTCTCAATGATTTTTATTACTCATTACATTAGATTGCAGTTGAGCAAATTGTCAAGACAAAATATCGTCACAGTAATGCACGGTTTAGGCTGCGTTAGCTATGTATTAAGGTACAACTTGACTAAAAGAATCTGCGTGTTACAATTATTGTGAACGAAAGGAGGAAGGGAGATGGACTCTAAAAAAATTCTTAAAGGAAAACGGGTATTGATTGTAGATGATGAAGAGGACATCCTTGAGCTATTAACCGAGCTTCTGGATATGTGCAAAATTGATAGGGCTTCAACTTTTGAAGAAGCGAAAGAGCTTCTTGAGACCAATTTTTACCATGTCGCTGTTTTGGATATCATGGGAGTCCGGGGGTATGAACTCTTAGAAATTGCCAACAAAAAAGATATTCCAGCCTTGATGCTCACGGCTCATGCGCTTTCAAAGGATAATCTGAAAAAATCTTTTAAGGAAGGCGCATCATATTATGTGCCTAAAGATGAGATCAGCAAAATAGATATATTCCTGGCTGATATTATCGAAGCCCGGGATAAGGAAAAAAATGTATGGGCTAAGTGGTACGAAAGGCTTAGCGGATTTTGTGATAGAAGGTTCGGTCCAAACTGGAAAGATGAAGACCCTGAGTTTTGGGATTCCCTCATAAAATATTAAATGAACTCTTTTCGTTTTTCAGAGCGGGGGAGGGCTCAATTTATAAAGGTAGCTTTACTAAAAATTTTGCACCTTTTCCCTCATCACTTTCAAGAAATAACTCGCCACCCATATCCTCTACCAAAATCATGACGCCGGCCAATCCCAACCCATGGCCCCTGACAGTGGAA
>Ga0307379_10007670_pt1 | contig 14642 bp, 10 predicted proteins | sample UN2MG_FD_202237 | JGI IMG/M metagenome (GOLD analysis project Ga0307379, IMG submission 202237) | Soil microbial communities from Risofladan, Vaasa, Finland - UN-2 | ecosystem: Environmental > Terrestrial > Soil > Coastal area > Acid sulfate soil | place: Finland: Risofladan, Vaasa | collected... | reverse complement strand
GGCTGGCTTTTTAGCTTCTGGGTGGGCGTCTATTTCCGACAGGCCTTCGCCTATGCGTCTGCATCATACCAATTGTGCGCTGCGTCCTGCCTCTATTTGGGACATCCCGTATTTCATACTTACTTGTTTTTTTTGCGGTGCCTTTAGAAGCAGGTTTCCGTTCGGGCTTGCCTTCCAATCGTGACAAAGCGTTTCTGCATACGGCTTTTGTGTCTCTGTCATGGATCTGGAGCCCCTGCTGTAAAACCTCCATGGCCATTTTCTTCATTCTTCCACGCATATTTCTCAGGCCATAGGTCGCTGCGTTTTTCGTGGTTATGTGACAATCGCTAAACAAAGCCGCTTTTAAGATTTCTAAACCATCTTCCTGCATCCATGACAGGTTAAAAGCGGACTGCCGTCTATTTGACGCGTTGGATGAATATAGCTGGTCCCTAAGCTTCGCAAGAAGCCTTATCGACTCCTCGTCCTTTTCTCGTCCTGATAGTTTTCTTTTTTCTATCTCCATATAGCCTCCCCTTAATTTATCGGCAAAAGTATGAAAATTGCTGAAGCTGTTTTTGTTTCTCCTGATAAGCCGAAAATAATCTTTTTTCTATGTTCGCCTGCCAAATAAACAAAAGATTTCCTATTTTACCATTATGCGGGTGTTCTATCCTCAGTACACTCCGAGCAGCGATACTGTCACCTCCCGCATTTCCTCCTACGCAAAGCCAGACCCCTTTGTCTTACTATAAACACATTGGCACTGCGTTACACAGGATTAGTGCCATATTCTTGTTAGGCCGATACTTAGACTCCTGCTTTCCAGTCTACCTAATATTCTAATAATAGATAGCTGAATTGTCAAACGATTTACTTAAAGTGGGCGATTTTAGGCAAGAAACCACCGTAATTGTATGTCAAATAAGCTATTATGTTGAATTTCAAAAATGTTATTTTTTCAGAAAAAATATTTTCTGCGTTATTTTTTAGGTCATACGCAGCCGAGAAATCAGCGAATCCAAGTGAATTGTTTGGCAAAAACCGGTGTTCTCGTAATGTCACCACATACAAAATATGACTATTTTTATTAGACGCGGCAGATTGATTTTGTTAGATTGTTCCTGTAAAAAGGAAACTAAAAGTTTTTGCAGGAGGTCAAGTAATGTCTAAAGGACATGTTTGGTTGTACATGGCTTTGTTACTATCGTTGGTAGTGTTGGCAGGATGCGGGCCGAGTGCGTTTCGAATAGAACTCGTGCCCACCCATCAGCGACTCGAAGAGACCCAAATACAGCGAGATAAAGGCTTGTTTGTCCCTGATAAGGTAGCTGTCATTGATGTTGAAGGTTTGCTTATTAACAAGCGTAAGCGCGGATTGCTTCGAGAGGGAGATAATCCGGTGAGTCTATTCGTGGAAAAACTTGACAAGGCATCAGCTGACCGACATGTCAAGGCGGTCGTTCTTCGTTTAAATTCACCCGGCGGGACGGTTGCGGCAAGCGATATTATGTATCATAGTTTGCGGGAGTTTAAGCGAAAAACAGGAAAACCTGTCGTGGCTTGTATCCTTGGATTAGGGTGCAGCGGGGCGTATTACCTGGCGTGTGGCAGTGACGGAATTTTGGCCCAGCCGGGTAGTGTGACGGGCAGTATCGGAACCATTATGCAGACGTTCAGCGTGGCAGGGACGATGGAAAAAATCGGAGTTAAAGCGGTTGCCATCAAGAGTGGAGAATTGAAAGACTTAGGGTCGCCGCTTCACGATTTGCGAGCTGAAGAACGCAAAGTACTGGAAGGAATTATCAGCCAGTTTTTCGAGCAATTCCTGACGGTTGTACATGAAGGCCGCAAACAAATTGGAGAGCGTAAACTGCGAAGACTGGCAGACGGACGAGTGTTCACGGCTGAACAGGCTTTGCAAGAACAACTGATAGACAGAATTGGTTATCCGGAAGATGGAATCGAATGGGCCAAAGAGATCGCAGGGGCCAAGAAGGCACGTGTGGTTATCTATCACCGCCCGTTAGGTCATAAAGCGAATGTGTATGGCTCGGCAATGAGTGATGACGGTGTTGCCGGCGCCTTGATAAATGTGGAACTACCGGACTGGTTGAGCTCAAACAGGGCGCAGTTTTTATATCTGTGGCAGCCACTTGTGGAATGAGAGCTGGGGTCAAAGATTCTCAACGGTGTGCGCAAATTAAGTAAGAGACACATAAAAATACTTGCAGAGCGTTTTTCTGTTGAACCCGGCTTATTCTTGTAAAAACCGAATCAGGTTTTAGTATGTGTCGCATTTTAGTGTTTTTAGCAGCAGCGTTAAATTGCCTGTCAAGTGTTTCATATTGTGAAAAACTAAAAAGCCCTTAGCGTCTTTTCCGTAACAGCACCGCACTGAGGCCGAGCAGTAAGAGCGAGGAGGGTTCGGGCTATTCCCAGCAAGCTTCCGACGGATCAAGGTTGCAGCCAAGCCAACTCTGACGCTACTGTTCCCAAAGCCAATTATCTGTGAAGATGGACAGGTCTTTGCTGTTTACTTGCTTGTCGCGGTTTAGGTCTTCGGGTAAAAGAGCCTTTTCGGCCTGCCAACTATCGGCAAGCCAAGCAAAGTCTCGCAGGTTGGCTATATCGTCATTGTTTAAGTCAGCAATATTGCCAACGGTCAGCGAAGACATACTGGCTTCGGGTGTTCCACCATAAGCGCCCATGTTTATCCGTTTACCGTGTGGCCACAATTCCCCGGTCCAATCAGAATTGGGGTCGCCGGCGTCGATGCAGGGACTGTTCACGTTATCCTGCACCCAGCTTTGAGTATTGGGGTCCCATCTGCCCGCCTGGGACTTCAAATGGTAATCGCCACCAACCCAGAAGTCGTCATTGGCATCCTCTGGTGTTCCATTGGCGTCCCAATAGCCGGGGTCGGCAAAACACGGGTCAGCGTCGATATTACCCTGCCCAAGGTAGTGCCACTCAGACCCAACAATCGAATGGTTAACCGTAATATCAGTCGTGCCCCACTCTGGGTCGTCCACGTAGAACTGTGCCAGCGGCGTCGGCGTATTCCAGAAGATATTGCCGTCCAGATAGGCCCCTCTTCCTGGGTCAATACCCGCTTCTGACGGCTCATCGAAGTTGATTCCGACAGAGCAGTTCACAACGGTGTTATTCACAAAGTTGATCCAGGATTGGTCTTTGACCAGCGCGGCATGGTCGCAGTTAATAAACAGGTTGCGCACGATAACGTGGTTGGAGCTGTGCCCGGCATCATAGCCTGTGCTCACCCCGTACGCCTCGCCCTCTGATGGGTCGAAGTCTCTGTGGAAGTTCATAAACACATTGCCTTCAACGTAGCCATTGGTACCGTCCAGGTCCAGAGCGTCATCTCCGCCGCCCAAAAAGACGTTGTTGATAAACCGCGGTACAACACTTGAGCCGCTGGTAGTGAAGTCAACTACATCGTCTTTATTGGGACTGCTGTTGAAGCCTAAGACGTTATTCTCGAAGACCAGGTAAGGGTCGGAAGACAATAGGCGGTGGCCCACAACGGTCTGCATCCGCGTATTTTCAGGGAACACGCAGTTCCGCACTATCGCCGAAGACTCTTCGATCTGCAGCGTCGTATTGTTAGTTTGGCCCCAGATCACATTATCGAGAAGCACCCTGCACCGGTACAGGTCTACTGACCTACTTGCGCCTGAGCAATGCTCCATATCCACATAGCATAGGCGGTTATCCTCACTCGTGTTCTCGAATCGTATGCCGTCCCATTCCGTCGCAGACGACCCCGGCTGCAGCATCAATCGTATCCGCTCGAATTCCGTTCCTTCCGCCACCAGTCGGCCCTGGACTGTCAAACGAACGTCCTGATTGAAGTAAACTGTCGTCCCAGGTTCTATTGTTAGTATCTTGTCACTCGGGACAGACAAATCGCTTGCCACATACCACGGCCCAGAAGCAGCGTCCAGCACGGTATTGGGCTGCGTCAGCGGGTTGGGGACATTCGTTACCGAATCATCGGCGCCAACAAAGATGATTTTGCCCGCAAGAGTGGACTGCGTTACGAATGAGAGAACAGACATTGCTAATAAGATTCTTATGTACAGCGTTCGCATCTCTACTCCTTTCAAAAAAAATTGTTAATGTTTTCAGGCACCAAACAAAAAAGGCACCGCTACATCGTGCTCATTTAAGTCCCGCAGAGCGATTGCAAGTTATTTCTCCATGCATTGATTTTCTCCATCAATGAAAGTGCCATAATTGTATGTTTTCTGCGGAGAAAGTCAAGGGAAAAAAGGCAAAATTTCAGATTTCAAATTTCAGATTTGGGGAAGAGATTGCCACGCTGCGCAAGGAGAGAAGGGGGACAGGATTTTGGGCCACAGAGGACACAGAGAACACAGAGATTTTTATAGACGGGACAACAGGACCTATCCCTCGACTGAGCTCGGGACATGCTTGAAAAGCAGGCAATGATCAACGGATTATTTTCCACAGAGAAATGGTGGGCACGGCCCACCCTACCTAACTTCGTGGGCACAGGTTTCGCAGGAATGACAGATGAAGATTGATTGCCATCCCCAAGCCCTTTGGGCTTGAGGATGCCACCCCGTCTAAGAAACAAATCTCACGTGAAATCCCGAATAAAAACATTGGGACAGGCGTGGGGCTAAATATGGGTACCTGCTTGTGGCAAGTCAACGCCATGTATTCGGACGGACGGTATCTCTTATTACATTAGATATGCGGCTTGCTCTTCGGCTGCCCTGCTCCGGTCCCCATACAGTCGCAGTTCCGCGTCCTGAGCGTCTTCGGCCCCCACGGCCAGCGGCCCAATTTGTTCCGCCTCTTAGAGCCATTCGGCCTCTTCCGCCCGCGTATGCTCCCATCGGCCAACCTCCGCCGAGGCCGGGTGCAAATCCAAAGCCAAAACGAGCAGGCCTCGCCACCAGGTCGCTAATGTCATAAACGCGGGTTATCATTTTGGCAGGTAAAGATTGCTTTGTCGCGATGATAATTACCCCGTGCTCAACTACATAGCCCAGCTTGGCAAAGCTGCCGGAAACCGCCATCAACAAAATCTCCAGGCCCGTACGCAGGCGAATCCCGGAGACACCGTCAATTCTGATGGGCGTGTCCCGCTCGACATTCGCATTTTCACTCAAGTCCCTCCACAATACGACTATCCTCAATGGAGGCTGGGTTGAATTACGCAAGAGGTCAATTGCCTCGCTAAAAGGCGTATCAAGCGTAAGAGCGGAAAGGCCAACAGTCTGCTTTAATTGATTGTAAACGGTCGTGTTACTGCGGCGGATTCTCGCAACTCTACTACGTGCGTTCTTCGGAGAAACTTTGACTAACTTTTCCTGATGACTGTTTTTTTCAGCCGCCAGGACATCCGTTTTACAGAAGCAGCACATAGAAACGAGAAGCACGATTGTAGTCGAAATCCAAACCTTTTTCGCGTTCATCGCTATACACCTTTCCATAGGCAGTTTTTACTACGGCACAATTTCCTTGATATAGATATTTGCAAATTGGATGGGGTCGCCGTGATGCTGCAGCGCGATAGGCCCACGTTTTGGCATTCCCGGAAGTCGGGCATCTCGAATCACTGTTTTCCCATTCAATACGACGGTGACACAGTCGTCGATGACCGTGATTTCGAAGCGGTTCCATCGGCCGATGGGATTGTCGGCATTCATGTTGGGCGTTGCAGCCTTTCGTACCCTCGAGGACATATTTGTGTCCGTGCGATATCCCCATATTTCACCGGAGCCGATGGGCCAGCACCAGATATTGACCTGGCTCTTTGAACTGCCTCGCAGGTAAATGCCACTATCACCCGCATCAGGTACAGAAGCAGTCAATCCTTTGCCGCTCGGGTCGGTGGCCTGTGTGCCATCGAGCAAAATCACGGGTACATCTTTGTTTGTCGGTTTGGCTGTGAAACGCCAGTCCACGATGAGGGTGAAATTGCCGAATTCCTCTTGCGTCCAGAGGTTTTTATCTTGTGCCTGGCTTTTTCCATCGTAATCCAGAATCCAATTCTTCGCCTGCCAATGTCCCTGGTGTCCCTTGGCCTGCTTGAAGCCTCGAAGGTCCAGGCCATTATAGAGCGAGCGAAAACCTCTTTCTTTCTTTGCAACCTCGTCAGCAGGCGGATTTGAGCCGGGCAGCTCGCGAATACGAATGTTGCGGAAATGTACCTCACTTCCTTCGGATTCGAGACAGATATATCCTTTGCGCGGCTTTAACTGAGAGGCGCGAGTGACTACCTTGCCATTTACGGCAAGGGCGACTGTTCCATCTTTGCACTCGACTCGATAATTGTTCCATTGTCCGGCCGGTTTGCATCGTCGTTCACTTGGCAGGGAGCGATTCCATCCTGCCGGATGAGGCTTGTCCGGTTTCATAGTCGCACCGTGGATGGCAAAGACATCGCCGTGGCTGGTATAATTTTCGGTGTTGCGTCCATCAAGAATTTGCACCTCGATGGAACGTGTGAACGGCTGGCCCGGGGCAGTCACAGGATCAGAATGAATGAATAAACCGGCGTTGCCTTTCTCTTTCATGTGGCGCCATTCCAGCTCGAGGACATAGTTTTCGTAATGTCTCTTGGTCCGCAGCACGCCTGTTGGGATGCCGGTGCATACAATCATCTCATCGCGTACGGTCCAGGTTTCCGGGGCGCAATTGACATTGACCCAGCCGTCAAGACTTCTGCCATTGAACAGGGACACAAACTCGGAAGCAGCTCCATCCAACTGCTTTATCATAATGTTTCGGAGCGTGATGTTACCGTTGAGGTTCTGAAATCCGATGTGTCCTTTGAGAGGGCGCTTGGCCAGGGCCGGGCCCTTTTGCTGGCGTGCTTTGGTTTCGAGGGAGAGGTCGGCGTCGATAATCTTTACGCCATTTAGCACTATCGTCACTTGGCTGCCGCGGGCGGTAATCAGCCACGAGTTCCACTGGCCTACCGGATTTGTGGCATCCTTTGCGGGAGCAATTTCGTCATAAATCGAGCCGGTACACTGCTCAGTCCTCGCGCTGCCGCCATAATAGACCCGATCATCCACTACTTGAATCTCCATCGCTGTATAGGCCGGGTCGCCCTCCGGGGGAAACCGCAAGCCTATGCCACCATTGCTGCCTCTGGTTACCTTAGTGTCAAGCTTTAGTACGAAGTCGCCGTACTGCTTCACAGACCTAATCCAGGTTCGCTTGTTCAGGCCGTAGAGGACGCCATCTTCTATTTTCCACGGTGTACCGGTGACCCTCTGCGGTTTACTCACATCCGACCAGTCGCTGACCTTCCAGCCATCCAGGCTGTCGCCGGGAAATAAAGGCACAAAACCTTCGTCTGCGGCCAGCAGGATTGTGGCATTACCTGCAACTATAGCGGAGCCAATCACGCCAATCAGAAAGACAAAATGTAATCGTTTCATCGCCAATACTCCTTAAATTTATGTTTGGATATTCTCACTAAAAACGTCTAACGAGACAGTATATGTTATTATAGCATGCTCAACTCAATCCAACAACCAATCCGTAATAATTTACTATTTCGACCGGCCGGATAGTCTAAACGACTTGCCAGTCTCGGAGCCAGGCGTATTCCTGCGGCAACACAGCCCAGCGCTCGTCCGTCATTCGTTCAAGCCATTCTTTATCCGCCGCCGTCTGCCCAAGTGGACGCGTGTATGAAGCCCTTGCAGCATTTTCGACCTCGTAAACCGTCGATAGTCCCGGCATAACGGATGTAACAGCATCGTTGAGATTCAGGATACATTGAAGGGTGAGCCTGACCAGGTCGTGGTCTTCCTTACTGCCTGCTCCCAACTTTGGTTTATCATTGCTCTTTAAGAGCCTGCCGCCGAAGAAGGGCTTTATCGTAATCAGTCCCACATCCTGTTCTTTAAGCGACTGGAATATGCTCTTGTGCTCGGGGCCGTAGCCTGCGTCGACCTCTTTAATATTGTCCTTTGTTGGTGATTTGCCTTTCTCCTTAGTCTTAGCTGTGCAGGGAAAGATGAACATCTTGACCTCGGGGAACTTCTCGATGACATGCTGCGCCCAGGGACGGCTGTGAGATGAGATGCCGAGGTGCAGTGCCTTGCCGGCCTTGTGGAGCTTCTGGAAGGCCTCTATGCAAACCAGCACATCAGCGTCCGTGTTTGTTCCATCCATCTTGGCCTGAATGCGCCAGATGTCGAGATAATCTGTCCCGATGTTACGCAGGCACTCTTCGACGTTATGGATTTGTGCGTTGACGTTGCAGTACTTGTCGCGTCGGGGACAAAGCTTTGAATCGTCGGCGCCGACAATCATCTTCTCCCGCCGGCCTTTCAGTGCTGTGCCGAAGGCGATACATTCCTCCGAGCCGGTAATATCCAGATAATTCATTCCACAATCTATGGCCTTGGAAACCACTTCGGTGCGGTTTTTGGCGATATTATCCGATACGCCGTTTTTTATAAATTTTCCCCACCACCATCCGCCGCTGCGGTCCCTCCAGGGCGCCCTCCAGTGTCCACCCAGGCTGACTTCGGAAATCATCAGGTTTGTCTTGCCCAGTCGGCGGTAGTGCATCTTCGGGTTGTAATTGAGTATCTTCGATGTATCTATTTTCTTCTTTGTATCGCCCGGTTTTGTAGAGGCGGCTCCCTTGCCGGCCAAAGCGCCGGCAATCGTCCCGGCGGTCACCATAGAAGCCTTGCCGATAAAAGTGCGTCTCGAAAGTTTATCGTTTCTCATAGGTTTGCCCCTTTCAAATTATCCCGACACTTGGCAGATAGCCGTTGCACAATTCTTTGGCTACTCTTTCTGCCAATATGATAACCGAATCAGCCGGTTAATTCCAAGGCATTTTGAGAACATTTTGTGCACCTCCATCACTGCACGGTACAGACCACTGCTTCCAATTTCACCATCTTTTCCTCCATCATCTTGATACGCTCATGAAGCTGCTCAATATAGATATGTGCCTTCTCCAGCTCTTCAACGATGCCCCTGCGATGTGCTCCAACTTCGATGATTTCCCGGCCAGCCTCATCCACTTCTGCCTTTGGAATTGCGGGTAGATGTTTCTGCTGCCACATAAAGTCTGAATGCTCCTCAATCGACTCAAGCTTATAGTCAGGCTCAAAAACGTAATCTGCATGAATCTGAGTCCCTCTTTGGTAGATCTTTCCATTTACATCTAAATCATCATTAATATAAACAGGCGAAGCACCCTGTTTATAGATTTCTCCGTTTGCAATTAAATTTCCCGAAGTTCTAAGAAAAGAACCAAGGAAATCTCCATCCGTAGTGACACGAAGGTCACCTTCTACTTGTAATTTTGCTATCGGTACCGTCGTCCCGATACCAACGTTGCCGTTGTCTCTGATCCTCATTTTCTCTGTTGAGTATCCGGAAGTGCCCGATTTGGTATAAAAGGCCAGGTCTCCCTGGCTGTTGGACGATGTCCGGATGTGGACGATCTTGGCACCGACGGCAAGAGAATTGTCCGAGCAGAAACCAATTCCCGGTCCGCTTCCCGCAGCGATGGAATTGCGCCGGAGAAGAAGAGCCAGATTGCTCGCACCGCTCCCCGTGGCGTTCAGGGAGTTGTCGATTTGAACATGGCTTTGGGGATTCGTCGTCCCTATGCCTACGCGGCCCGGCCTGATACGTACTGTTTCACCACCACCAGCGTGCTTAAATATGATGTCATCGTCCGTGGCGGCCTGGATTGTTAAGTCATTCTGGTTGAAATTAATCTCGCCACCATAAGTATAGCCAAGCAGATTATTTTTAACCTGTAACTGGTCGACTTTTGCATTACCCATTACTTCCAATTTCTCGCTTGGACTGTTCGTTCCGATGCCGACGTTGCCGGAATCCAAAATCACCATGGAGCCTGGACTGTTTGTAGTGCCCAACATCATAGGCAACGCATTCAGCGAACGGATTATACCTCCCACAGCATTACTCCCATCTGCCCTGTAACCTATAGATAATCCAGCGTACGCTGGGCCAGCAATGAAGCTGCTTCTTGCCGCAATCAACTCATGATCACCGGCACTTACACTTCCTGTCGCATCAACATGTAATTTGACTTGCGGGCTCGTTGTCCCGATGCCGACGTTGCCGGTGTTGTCGGTGAATATCCCGCGGGTTTGCAGCGCGTATGGCACAGGTGTCATTTCCTGGCGTGGCCGGAGCTTACAGGGATCGCTGCCATCGGCATGCATCACCGTCGTCTCCAGCCAGCGAGCATCTCCGTTGAAAACGTCACTGCCGAAATCCAGCTCCACCGTAAAGTAACCATCGATTACATCAATGTCGTTTATATCGATTGTGGTGCCTTGTTGCATAGCATACACTGGGTCAGGATTATCATACAGCTTAAACTCGAAGTCATAAAGCCCGTCTGCCGGCTTGTCAGAGTCCATCAGGCGTCCCTGATAGCTAAACACGGTTCCCATTGGTCTGGGTTGAATCGGTGTGACCTTTACGTGTACCGAATCTATCACCGATGTAAATGTACTATCGTAAAGTTTCAGGTCCATCTCACCGACTTGTTGCGCCACATAGTTAAAGACAAAATGAAGTCCGGCAGATGGTGCAGGACTAATACCAGCGGCGCTAATATAATAGCCATAAAAGGCCGGCTGATTATAGTCCGCTACAGCGGCAAAGTTACCGGCTTCCGGCTTGGTCTCAAGATGCGAAAAAGTGCCAAGGACTACGCCATTATCAAAGCCAACAAAGTCTACGTAAGATGTACCGTCGGTGGATACGACTTCGACAGTACGCGACTGGCCCAACTCCAGCGTAATTGAAGTGACGTCCGCTCCGTTGACCGTCAGGTACTGAGCGCCCTGTACCATTGGCGTCGACCAGACCATCAGGCCCAAAACAAAAACCAAGATTGCTAACACTTTTGTAGTTCTCATTGTTCCTATCCTTTCAAAAAATTGTTAATATTTGTCAGCGCATACTATCGGCACAAATGTCTTATAAATTTCATAGAATCGAATTAACAGGATTGCATTTTTTCACCACATCCTCATACCGGTAAAGCTAATACGAACAATATTATTATGCACATTTAACAGCATTTGTCAAGGGAAAACAAGCGTAATCGGGGGATTAAAAAGGTGGATTAAGGGTCAACAACAAATTTTGGAGGATATGAAAAAGGGGAGACAAAGGCAATTTTATAGCGAATACTTCGTCACCCTGTCTCCCTGCTGCGATGTGCCTTTATCTATGAGTGGGCGAAACCGCCCGGACGCACTCGCAACGTTTATACTACACCACAAATCAAAACGCTCGTCAATAAAATAGTAAAAATCTGAACTTTTTCTCAAGAGCAGTATACAAGCCAAGCAGGAGTACTAATCAATCTCTATGAGCTCATAATCAGTGGTTCCGAGGCCGATACGCTCTGCGTGTTCAATCTGAAAACGAGGGTCAAGTTGATCTTTGCCAAACAAGCGGGCTATTGTTTTGCCACTTTTGCTTTCGACGATATCTATTGAGGCTTTATCCACAGCGACGGGGTCGGTCGAGGCAAGTATGCCAATGTCATCCACAATTATTGGCATATCCTTCCTGTCAAAACAATCACAGTCACCGGTAACGGAAATAACAAAATTAAAGAACGCTACCCGGTTTTCCTTGCCCTTTACGACACCAAGTGCGTGTTCAGCGATATTCTTTTGCAGTATCCGGTCTTCAGCACCCCAGTCATATTTGACAGCACCAAACCTGCACACCGCCACGCATTCGCCGCAGCCGATACATTTGTCGCTGTCGATATCCGCCTTAATGTCACCGAGCGTAATTGCGTCCGCAGGGCAGTGGTCGAAACAATCTCCACAAAGCGTGCAATCGTTACTGACCTTAGGCCTCATGGCTGCATGCTGCCTCATTTTGCCTTTTCGGCTGGAACAACCCATCCCAAGCGTCTTCAAAGTAGCTGCTGCGCAGGCGGCGGGGTGGCCTGTAAAGTGAGCAACCGAAAGAATCGACTGACATCTCACGATATCGGATGCAATTAAAACTTCCTTATTCAGCTCACCATCAATTTGTACAGCCGTCTCGGACGTGCCGAACAATCCATCGGGAGCAATAAACGGTATTCCAAGGCCGCAAATTCCAAAGCCATGCTCATTAGCCAGAATTGTATGGTCGATTGCATTGTGCCTTCGGCCTGTATACAACGCGCTCGTGTCAGCAATAAACGGTTTGGTTTTCAATGCAAGCAGCTCCTGCACCAGCCCCTTAATGCACGGAGACTTAATATATGTATTGTTGGGCGGCTCGCCAACATGGACTTTAATGGCGGTAAAATCGCCCTGCTTAAAGCAGCTTGTAAACTTGGCCGCCTTAAACAATTGGAGGGCCTTTTGCGAAATTAGCTCTTGGCCATCACTTATTGCGGCTTTGATGAAAAATACTTTTGAACTCATAGCAGAAATCCGATAAGAAATTTTTCTATTTTCCATCCAAAAACAATCGCAGCTATTGTACTATAGTTTCCTGCGACTTCAAGCTGCTATTACCTAATCAAAAACTCGAACTTTGGCATTGACACCAGCGATGCGGGAGTATACTCTTGATTAACATGTTGAGCAACATTAAGGGTGATAGTTTAAATCTGAGGGAAATACCGGATTGGTCTATTAATCTTGAGTATAATCGAACTGAGCGAAGTTTGTTATCATCCAAATACGATTCTTAATTGTGTGGAGAAAGGGGATTCACTATGACTCGAAAACTTGGGCGACGAGAGTTTTTAGGTGCCGCTGCGGCGGGTGCGTTACTCAACTCTGTTTCGGCGGGACAAAAAACGAACGAGACGGCTGCGCCGGTTGAGCGTGAAGTGCGACTCGAGTTTCTTCGGCCCAGGGAACTCGAAGAGGCACAGGCGGCATGTCCAACAATATTTCAGCCACTTGGAACGATAGAATGGCACGGGGTACATAACGTAGTGGGCGTCGACGCGGTGAAGGCATACGCATTGTGTAGGAAAGCGGCCAAACGTGGAGGAGGTTTAGTTTCGCCTCCACTTTATGGCGGTATCGGAGGTCTGAGTGAGCCGCATACGTTTATCATGGAACCGGAGAACGACGTTTTTTCCAAGCTCCTTCGACCCTGGATTGAGCAGCTCTGCCGGGAAATGGTGCGTGATGGATTTAAGGCGATCATCATTCTCACGGGCCACTATGGAGCGGCACAGCAGATCGTGATTCGTGAAACTGCAGTTCGTATGAGCCGAGCTTTGGGTATTCCTGTGCTTGGAACGCCTGAGTATGTACTGGCAATAGATGTGGGTTATACGGGCGACCATGCGGCATGGGGTGAAACTTCGCTTATGATGCACCTTTATCCCGATTCAGTAAAGCTTTCGCGTCTCGGCAAACCTCCGTATCAAGGTATCGGGGGGCGCGATCCCAAACAATCTTCCGCCAAGGATGGAGCCCTTATCACTGAAACTATCGTCTCGCGACTTGCAATACTTGCGAAGAAAATGCCAACATGGGACTATAAGACGCTCGATCGTTTTATTGACGCCGAGGCAACACTTGTCGCCAAGCAGCTATCAGCATCGAGGGGCAAGGGCAATCTCTGGGCGGCGTGGCGCAATATAGGCAGCGCGATGCGTAATTACGGCAAGCAGCTTGCCGAAGGACGCTTTGAGGATATCAAGTCATCTGTTGCGAAACTGTAAATCTTGTATTTGCTCCTTATTGATTCATAAGGCTTTTGTTAATTAGATTAACAAACTCGAATTTATTGAAAGGAAGGGAATATTATGATTGTTCGTAGAGTGGAGTTGAAAGCGATTGTTTTTGTGTTGATGTTCACTGTTGTGGCATTGGAGGTAAAGGCCTACTCAAGTAATCCATTTGTTATCAAATTAGCTATTCCAGCGCCCAAGGACTCGGCCGGCGGGATAATCGTGGCAGACATCAACAACGACGGGAAGATAGACTATCTGGTCACCGTACCGGGTCACTTAGCCGTCTACGGCAACAACGGCAAGAAACTGTGGATTAAGAAGACCGACATAGTGGTAGGCGGTTCGAGCGAAAGCCAGGGCCTGCCGGGCCATTGCGGTCCCGGTGTTGCGGCCGGTGACGTGGACGGCGACGGGAAATGCGAAGTAGTTTTCCTCACCAGGGACTCTGTCTTCCACATCGTGGATGGGAAAACGGGAGCAGAAAAAGCCAATGCCAAGCCGCCCCACCCGGAAGGCACCGACTTCTGGGAAGTGGCAATGATTGCCGACTTTCGCGGCACCGGCGGTGATGGTGACATCTTGCTTCAGACCACAAACAATCGCGGCTACCGGATGGGAAAGTTCCTCGCTGCCTATGACATAAAGCAGCTCCTAAATGGTAATAAGCCGTTGTGGCAGAGCGATAAATTCGTTTCCTGCGCACACAATTCCGCCCGCCTTGCCGACATCAACGGTGACGGACGCGATGAGGTTCTTGGGGCGACAATCTTTTCGGCTGACGGGAAGCTGCTGGCCCGCGCGGTGCCCGGGCGATATCATATGGACAGTGTTTTTGTCGCCGATGTAAAGCCGGACAAGCCCGGCCTGGAGGTCATCATGCTTGAGGAAGGGTCAAACCAGGCGCAGGTCGTCGGCGTGGCAG
>Ga0307379_10007669_pt1 | contig 14644 bp, 12 predicted proteins | sample UN2MG_FD_202237 | JGI IMG/M metagenome (GOLD analysis project Ga0307379, IMG submission 202237) | Soil microbial communities from Risofladan, Vaasa, Finland - UN-2 | ecosystem: Environmental > Terrestrial > Soil > Coastal area > Acid sulfate soil | place: Finland: Risofladan, Vaasa | collected... | reverse complement strand
CAGGGCATGAGTGTCGTGGCGTCTCGTGAGATCGCTGACAAAGTAGGGGTCAAGTCCGGACTGGTTAGAAAGGACCTTTGCCATTTTGGCGGCTTTGGCCGGCCATCGGTGGGGTACAATATTGCCTACCTGCAGAAGAAAATCAAGGAGATTCTCCGAATCAACCAGGTGAAGAACGTCGCGTGGGTCGGCGCTCAGAGGCTTGCTGATGAGCAGGTGTTGATCGAGAAGTTCTCCGAGAGCAATTGCGAGATTGAGGCCGTTTTCGATAAAGATTCCACAAAGCTTGGGATGAGAATCGGCAATCTCCAGGTGCTGGGGATCGGCGAAGTCGAGGCCGTGGTGCAGAATCTCGGCATCGAGGCGGCGGTGATTGCCACTCCCAGTGAGGACGCTCAGGAGGTGGCGGATAGACTCACTGCAGGAGGAGTGAAGGCGATTCTGAACCTCACGCCAGTCGTGCTGGTCGTTCCGCCGGGAGTTGCGGTTCGGAACGTTGACCTGGCGAGCGAGCTCATGATGCTCTCCTACTACTGCGGCGGGAATGGCGGAGTCAACGGACTAGCACACGCTTAGCAAAAATGATATAATACCCGAGGTTGTTGGAAGGGTATGCAGATAATGACCGACAGACTCACAATTCCTGAAGGCCGACAATTGGCCGACAGGATCGGCGATCTCAGCGGCCAAAAAATCGCGTCGTGCTATCAGTGCGGCGAATGCACCGCGGGATGCCCGGTCGCGTATACGGCGGACCTGATGCCGAATCAGGTGATCCGCATGGTTCAGCTCGGCCAGGACTCCGTGCTGGAGTCATCAATGATCTGGCTCTGCGTGGGCTGTGAGACCTGCGCCACCCGATGCCCCAGAAGCGTCGAGCTTTCGAAGGTCATGGATGCCTTGCGGGAGACGGCGGTCGCCCGAAAGTCCCGCGTTCGCGAGCCTGCAATACTCACCTTCCACAAGACATTCTTGAAGTCCGTCGAGCGCATGGGCCGCACGCACGAGGTCAGCATGCTGGCCGAATATAAGCTCCGAAGTCGGGACCTCTTTTCCGACATCTTCCTTGGCATGCGGATGTTTCTGAAGGGCAAGCTGGCGCTCGTGCCTAAGTTCATCAAGGGCAAGGACGAAGTTGGGAGAATAATCCGTAATGAGTAATCCGTAAGGCCAGTCCGGTTACGCATTACTCGTTACTCATTAGCCTATATGAAATACGCCTATTTTCCCGGGTGCTCGCTGCACTCGACCGCAAGTGAATATGACCTCTCGACGAAGGCCGTCTGCCGCGAGTTGGGGATCGAACTGGAAGAGATCCCCGACTGGAATTGCTGCGGCGCGACCTCCGGTCACAGCCTGAACAAGGAAGTCGGGATCGCCCTCCCGCTCAGAAACCTCGCCAAGGCCGAGGAGATGGGCCTCGATGTCGTTACTCCCTGCGCTGCATGCTTCAACAGATTGAAGTCGGCGGATGACATCGTCAAGCGCGACCCTGCCATGCTGGCCCTCATGGCCGAGAAGTATGGAGTCAACTACAAAGGCACGGTGAACACGCTTTCACTCCTTTCGGTGGTTTACGGGCTTGGCGTCGAGGCGATTCAATCGCATGTGAAGCGGGAGTTGGCCGGGTTGAAGCCGGCTTGTTACTACGGCTGCCTGCTTCTCAGGCCCCCGGATGTCGCCGACTTCGACGACGCCGAGAATCCCATATCTCTTGACGAGTTGATGGGGAGTTTGGGGGCTGAGGCCGTCAAGTGGCCCTACAAGACCGAATGCTGCGGCGCGAGTCTCTCGCTCTCGAAATCGGAGATCGTCGTGAAGCTGACTCACGATATCCTCTCGATGGCGAAGCGCTCTGGGGCGAACTGCATCGTGACCGCGTGCCCGCTTTGCCAGGGGAACCTCGACATGCGCCAGTCGCAGGTCGAGGCGAAATATGGCGAGGAGTTCGGTCTGCCGATTTTCTATTTTACGCAATTGATGGGAGCTGCTTTTGGTCTGCCTGACAGCTCTTTGGGATTCAACAAACTGATGGTTAACCCCGGTGCCGTACTGGCAGCGGTTGGATCGGAAGGCAAGTAGGAATGGCCCGAGTCGGAGTTTTTGTCTGCTGGTGCGGATCGAATATCGCGAAGACGGTTGATGTCGAAAAGGTCGCCGAGGCCGCCTCGAAGATGCCGTCGGTCGCCTACGCCACTCATTACAAGTACATGTGCTCCGAGCCCGGGCAGAATCTGGTGAAGCAGGCGATCGAGGAGCACAAGCTCACTCGAATCGTCGTCGCCTCATGCTCCCCTCGACTTCACGAGCCCACGTTCCAGCGATGCATCAGCGAGGCGGGGCTGAATCCCTATATGCTCGAGATGGCGAACATCCGCGAGCATTGCTCGTGGGTTCACGAGGACAAGGAAGCCGCCACCCAAAAGGCGATTGACCTGACCGCCATGGCGGTCGCGAAGGCCATTCGCAATGAGGCCCTTTCCCAGCAAGAGATCCCGCTTACGAAGACTGCGCTCGTCATTGGAGGCGGGGTTGCGGGCATTCAGGCGGCGCTCGATATCGCCAATGCCGGGTACCAGGTCACGCTCGTCGAGCGGACTCCCTCCATCGGCGGGCGGATGGCTCAGTACGACAAGACCTTCCCCACCCTCGACTGCGCGGCGTGCATCCTGACGCCGAAGATGGTTGACTGCGCCTCGAACCCGAACATTCGGATCATGTCCTATTCGGAGGTCGAGAACGTCTCGGGATTCGTGGGGAACTTCGACATCACCATCCGCAGGCGGGCGAGAAGCATTGACATGGCGAAGTGCACCGGGTGCGGTGTGTGCTATGAGAAGTGCCCGGTCAAGCTGCCGTCGGAGTTTGACGAGGGGCTTGGTCAGCGGCGGGCGATCTACGTCCCCTTCCCCCAGGCCGTGCCGAATGTGCCGGTGATTGATCGGGAGAAATGCCGTAAGTTCCTCGATGATAAGTGCGGCGCGTGCCAGAAGCTCTGCCCGGCCGATGCAGTTGATTATACGCAGGAAGACGAGCTGATCACTGAGCGCTTCGGCGCGATTGTGGTTGCGACCGGCTTCCAGACATGGGACCCGGCGGAGTACGGCAACCTGGGCTATGGGATTTACCCGGATGTGATCACGGGGCTGCAGTTCGAAAGATTGATCAATGCATCCGGCCCGACGGATGGGAAGCTGGTTCGGCCGAGTGACCACACCGTGCCGAAGAATGTTGTCTTTATTTCATGCATCGGATCGCGTGATGACGAGCATGGCTACCCATACTGCTCGAAGGTTTGCTGCATGTATAACGCCAAGCACGCCCTCCTCCTGAAGGAGAAGAACCACGATGCACAGGCGTACGTTTTCTATACGGACATCCGCGCGAACGGCAAGGGATACGAGGAGTTCGTGCGGCGGGCGATCGAGAAGTATGGCGCGATCTACCTGAGAGGCCGGGTGAGCCGCGTCTTCGAGATGGACGGCAAGCTGTACGTTCGAGGCGTGGATACCCTCGCCGGGAAGCCGGTCGAGATCGAGGCGGATATGGTAGTTCTTGCCTCGGCGATGGAGGCCCAGCCGGATGCGAAAGACCTCGCCCGCAAGCTTGGGATCTCGGTGGACGAATACAACTGGTTCAGCGAGGCGCACCCGAAGCTGCGGCCGGTCGAGGTGCTGACCGCGGGCATTTACCTTGCTGGGGCATGCCAGTACCCGAAGGACATCCCGGATTCGGTTGCTCAGGCATCGGGGGCGGCATCGAAGGTACTCGGGCTGTTCTCCAAGCCGAACATCCTCTCCGAGCCGATGGTCGCCGAGGTCAACGAAGACAACTGCGTCGGGTGTTTGCTTTGCAAGGAAGTCTGCCCGTACACGGCCATCGAGGCGAAGGTGCTGGTGGACCGGAACGGCAATCCGATCAAGACGGTCTCGTCGGTGAACGAGGGGCTGTGTCATGGCTGCGGGACGTGCGTCGCCGCCTGCCGCTCGAGCTCGATCCAACTGAGAGGTTTCAAGGATAATCAGATCCTTGCGGAGATAGACGCGCTGGCGTTCAGTGAGTGATATGTCAGAAGAACAAACCATAACCAAAGAGCCTGAGATCGAGCCGAAGCCCAAGGAGTGGGAACCGCGAATCATCGGATTCCTGTGCAACTGGTGTACTTATGCCGGGGCGGATTTGGCCGGATCGTCACGGCTCAAGTACCCGCCGAACATTCGGGTTGTGCGAGTACCTTGCTCAGGGCGGGTGAATCCCATGTTCGTGTTGAAGGCGTTCGAGCGCGGATTCGACGGCGTCCTGGTTTCGGGATGCCATCCCGGCGATTGCCATTACTCGAAGGGCAACTATTACACTCGCCGGCGGCTGATGCTCCTCCAGCGCTTCCTGGAGCACATCGGCATCGAGCCGGAGAGGTTTCACTTTGACTGGATTTCCGCGGCGGAAGGGCAGAAGTTCGCCGAGGTGGTGGAGCAGTTCACCGAACAGGTACGGAAAGTGGGCCCCTTTGACGGGGTTGCTAAGTGATGATGCAAAACGAGCTTAGGCAGAAAGCGAAAGAATTGCTGGAGAGCGGCGAGGTGAAGGTCGTCATCGGCTATGGCGCGGGAAGTGTGCCTTTCAAGAGCACGCCGGTTTTCGCCCGGACGCCCGAGGATGCCGAGCGCCTGGTGTGGAATCCCACGTGCGTGAACAACCTGGCGGTCTATCTGCCCAATGCCGTCAAGGAGGGCAAAACGGCAGTCGTCATCAAGCCGTGCGATGCCGGGTCGGTCGTCGAGTTGATCAAGGAGCACCAGATCAAGCGCGAGGACGTGATGACCATCGTCGTCCCCTGCCCCGGCGTAGTGAACTTCGATTCGCTGAATCTAAATGACCTCCGCTCGATCGAATGGCGGGACGGCGGGATTTCGGTGAACGGCGGCAGTGCCGAGAAGTCGTTCGCGGCCAAGTGCCTTGCCTGCGATCTTGGCGATCCGGTGATTGCGGATGTCAAGATCGGCGAGCAGCCGGCAAGGAATCCGGTCGCGAGCACGGCGGCTGAGGAATATGAGAAGATGTCGCCTGCTGAGCGGCGGGCGTTCTGGGCTGTGCAGTTCGAGAAGTGCATCAGATGTTACGCCTGCCGAGAGGCCTGCCCGGGCTGCTATTGCCGGGAGTGTTTCGTGGAGAAGCCCGGCCAGTTGTGGGTTCTGCGGTCAACCGACCCAACCTCGAACTGGATGTTCCACATGACGCGGGCGATGCACCTTGCCGGACGTTGTATCGCGTGCCGGGAGTGCGAGCGTGCGTGCCCGATGGACATCCCACTCTCGCTGCTCGGAACGATCATTGAATCGGATGTGGCGGAAATGTTCGGCTACGAACCCGGCAACGACCCCGATGCTCTGCCGGTGTTTGGGCAGTTTGATTTGGAAAAGGATCCGGACCCCTGTCCGGAATAAGATATGGAAGCGAAAGTCATCGCAAAACAGGATATTGGTCCGTGGCTGAAGGAATTGGCTATCGAGGTGATCGCGCCGGTGACCACGGATGGAATCACCAGGTTCGAGGCAGTCGAGGATTACTCGTCCATTGACCTCGCGCCGACGCCCGCCGCCAAAGGACTCAGGGAACAGTTCACGCCCGAGACCGAGACTCTTTTCGAGTACAAGCTCGAAGGGCTTGCGGCCGAGGTGACCCCTGCCGAGGAGCAATCGAAAGACCGGCTGATCTTCGGGGCGCGGGCGTGCGACGCGGCGGCGCTTAAGTATACCGACGCCGTGTTCTCAAACGTCCAGCCTGCGGACAGCCTCTACTTCGCCCGCAGGGAGCATACGGCGCTCGTGGGATTGTTCTGCAGCAATCCATCATGGAGCTGCTTCTGCACGGAGGTCGGCGACTTCTTGACGAATCCCATCGAGATGGACGTTTACCTGACTGACATCGGTGATAAGTATTATGCCCAAGCGCTGACGACAAAGGGCGAGGAACTCCTGAATACACCGCAATTCCAACCTGCGAGTGAGGCGGATGCGAAGGCGGTCAAGGAGATTCAAGAAAAGACATTGGCCAGGCTGCCCGCAAGAGTTGACCATGCATCGGCATCGGAATCGTACGATTGGGACAGCATGCTTTGGGCCGAGCTCGCGGAGAAGTGCCTTGGGTGCGGCGCATGCTCGTTCATGTGCCCGACCTGCCACTGCTTCGACATTCAGGAATGCGCGAAGGGCAGCGTGGGCAGCCGATACCGGTGCTGGGACACGTGCCAGTTCGAGCAGTTCACGCTCATGGGAGCGGGGCATAATCCGAGGCTCACGGGCAAGGAGCGCTCCCGCCAGCGAGTGTTCCATAAGTTCAAGTACTCGGTCGAGCGCTATGGCATGCTGGGGTGCGTGGGCTGCGGCAGGTGCATCGCGGTGTGCCCCGTGAATGTGGATGTTCGAGTGGCGGTTAGTGAGCTGGAGCGGAAATAATGTGTGACAATAATCCCTATGTACCGAAACTGGCGGTCGTGGAAAAGATAGTCGTCGAGACCTGGGATACGAAGACCTTTCGCGCTGTCTTCGCCGATGAGGAGTATCGCGACGGCTTCACCTACGAGCCGGGGCAATTCCAGCTAGTCTCCGTCTTCGGGGTCGGCGAGGCCACGTTCTGCCTGACCTCGACCCCCACGAGGAAGGGCTTCATCGAGTTCTCGGTGAAGAAGATCGGCACGGTGACCTCCGCCCTCCATGAGCTCGATGAGGGCGCGACCGTCGGCATTCGCGCGCCAATGGGCAACTGTTTCCCTTACGAGCAGCTCAAGGGCAAGGACCTGTGGTTCATCGGCGGCGGAATCGGGATGGCCCCCATACGGGCACTCCTCAACTTCTGCCTGGACAATCGCAAGGATTACGGCAAGATCAACATCATTTATGGTGCGCGAACCTCGGGCGACCTGTGCTATACCTACGAGTTCGACGAATGGGCGAAAGCGCCGAACACCGAGCTTTTCCTCACGATTGACAAGGAAGAAGAGGGCTGGGACAAGAACGTCGGCTTCGTGCCGCAGTACGTCCTGGACCTGAAGCCCTCGCCAAAGAACGCGGTCGCCATCACCTGCGGCCCGCCCATCATGATCAAGTTCGCCCTCCAGAACCTCAAGCAACTCGGCTTCGAGGACGAGCAGATCCTCACGACCCTCGAGATGAAGATGAAGTGCGGCATCGGCAAGTGCGGCCGGTGCAATATCGGCCACCTCTACGTCTGCGCCGACGGCCCGGTTTTCTCCTACGCCCAGCTCAAGGACCTGCCGCCGGAGTACTGATGGGAGCGTCCCGACGAATCGGGACTCCCGGCATGCGAGGACACATGCGCTCCCGAGCGCCAACATAATGATCATAAGAGCCCTCGGCATTTTAGCCGGGGGTTTTTTATTGGAGGAGGAGAAGAGAAAAAGGTGAAAGCTAGACTTGCCTGGGAACAGGCTTGGCTGACTAGCGGTCTTAAATGGCAGGATTCTTGCAGGTAAACATACCGGCGTTTAGCTTTCGCCATGCTCAGTCTATAAAGGGAAGGCAAATCCCATTAATACCAGAGACATAAATGCATACGCTGCCTGAGGAAGTTGAGAACTCAATAAAGGCAATCGCTGAGGGGTCGGAGATCGAGCTGGCGCTGGAGAGCGACTTGAGCGTGGATGGCCTGATGGGCCAGCAGTGGCTCGCCATGACCAGGGACCGGCTCTTCGTGGTGTCGCGGAATCACGCCGGTCCGACGGTCGAGTACGACCTCCCCATCAAGGACCTCGTCGGCGTGAAGGCCGAGGCGCTCGTGGGCAACGGCTGCCTGATCGGGAATATCAAGGGCAGCTTTATCCCCCTCATCCGCTATTCGAACGCCCTGTCGAAGGAGTTCGGACATGCGGCGCGGCGGCTGGAATCGCTCATCAAGGGCGAGGACCCTCCCAAGCCAACCGAGGAGGATCAGACCAGGCGCTGCCCGAAGTGCAGCTTCCCCCTGGAGACCGGCTCGGTGGTGTGCCCGAACTGCGTGAACAAGGCCCGTGCGATGAGGCGGCTGCTGGCGTACGTCGAGCCGTACAAGAAGTTGACCGTCATCGCCGGCTGCCTCATGCTCGCCACCCAGATGATGGCGCTCGCCCCGCCGAAGCTCACGCAGATACTCGTGGATGACGTTTTCCGCAAAGCCGAGCCGTTCAAGGGTGACGTGCCTGGCATTTTGAGAGGCCAGTTCCTTCACATGCTGGGGATTGTCGTGCTGGCGCTCATCGCAACGAGGATCGTCTCCATGGTGACCGGCATTTTCCAGTCGCGATTGACCGCCTACCTCGGCTCGAAGATGATCCACGATATCAGGATGCAGCTTTACTCGGCGCTCGAGCGGCTGACGGTGGGCTTCTTCGACAAGCGGCAGACCGGTGCAGTGATCTCGAGGGTCTCGCAGGATACGGGCGCACTTCAGGAATTTCTGGCATTCGACATTCAGTATATGATGTCGAATGCTCTTGTGCTCATCCTCGTACTGGCGATTATGTTCCAGCAGAATTGGAGACTGGCCGCATTGACGATTCTGCCGGCGCCGTTTGCATCGTTGGCGGCGACTCTGATCTTCACGCGCCTGAGATGGGTGTTCCGGCGAGTCTGGCACAGGTGGTCGAAGCTGCACAGCGTCATGTCCGACTCGCTCCAGGGTCTGAGGGTCGTGAAGGCGTTCGCCCAGGAAGACCGCGAAGTGAGCAGGTTCCAGCGCAGGAGCCAGGACCTGTACACGGCGCACATGCAGGCCGAGCAGACATGGGCGACATTGCTGCCGATCTTGTGGTTTGTGCTGAGCTCAGGGCAGTTCATCGTCTGGTATGCAGGAGGCATCGGAGTAATAGACTTCGGCGTCACCACCGGCACGCTCATCATGTTTCTGGGATATATCGGCATGCTTTATGGGCCGCTGCAGATAGTGACTCGCATGTGGGACTGGATTGGCCGATGCCTCGCCGCTTCCGAGCGAGTCTTCGAGATCATGGACTCCCAAAAGGAAGAGACTGATCCCGAGCATCAGATAGCCATGCCCGATATGAAAGGCCATGTGAAGTTCAACAAAGTCACATTCGGCTATGATAAGAATCATCCCGTCCTGACTGATATTGAACTTGATGTCGAACCCGGCGAAATGATCGGATTGGTCGGGCCATCGGGAGCGGGGAAGTCAACGATGATCAATCTCCTGGCACGATTCTATGCCGCTCAGGAAGGCGTGGTGGAGATTGACGGGGTTGATATTCGCAAGATTCGCCTGGACGACCTTCGCCGGCAGATCGGCATGGTGCCGCAGGAATCATACCTCTTCTCAGGCACGATTATGGAGAACATCGCGTTCTCGAAGCCGAACGCGACTCCCGAAGAGATCATTCGAGCCGCGAAGGCGGCGAACGCTCACGACTTCATCGTCAACTTCCCGGATGGGTACGAGACTCAAGTCGGCGAGCGAGGGCAGTCGCTCTCGGGCGGCGAGAGGCAGAGGATTGCGATTGCGAGGGCGATTCTGCATGACCCGAAGATTCTGATTCTGGATGAGGCAACAAGCTCGATTGACACTGCAACCGAGAAGCAGATCCAGGAGGCGCTGGCCAGGCTGGTCAAGAATCGGACGACATTTGCCATTGCACACAGGCTCTCTACGCTCAATTATGCGCGCAGGCTCTTGGTGCTGGACAAGGGCAAGCAGGCCGAACTCGGCACGCACGAGGAGTTGCTCGCCAAAACAGGCGGGACATATGCAAACCTGGTCAAGATGCAGACTGAGTTATCGTCAACGGTGGCGGTGGGCGGATGATAGACGAGGAACCGAAAACAACCGAAGAAGATCGCGATGAGGCGGCGAACGTCAAATACCTCAAGCCCGGCGACTTTGCCCTGTTCCAGAGCGAGGGCGGCGGCTTGCGGCTCACACTCGCGGATAGCAAGTCGGTCCTTCGGGTAAAGGCGAAGCGCTGCTTCCCGTTTACTTTCGCGAACAGGTATATCTCCCTGCGAGACGGCAATGACGAGGAGATCGGCATCATTCCGGACCTGGGTGCGCTCAGCAAGGAATATCGGCTCTGGATCGAGGATGATCTCGATATTCGCTATTTCACCCCGCGGGTGAAGGCCATCAAATCCATTCGCTACCGGTTTGGAGGAATTGAGTGGCACGTGGTCACTGATTGCGGGCCGAAGCGGCTGATCACCAAGGGCGTTCACGACACTATGATGGAGATCGAGCCGGGCCGCTACGTAATCAACGACCTTGACGGCAACCGGTATGAGGTCTTCACCGAAGAACTCGACGAGGCCAGTGCAGGAAGACTGGGCAGGCTGATCTAAGATAGACTAGAGACTGAAGACTACAGATCAGAGACCCAGACCGGATGCCTGTCAACACCAGTATCTACCATGCCGCTGAACTCGCCTCGGAGAGCCTACTCCACCGGCTCGACAGGGATGCTTTCTTTCGCCCATTCTTTCATCTGATGGTCAAAGACGGCCTCATGCGGCCGGATCATGCCTCGTGGGACTGCGCGGATATGAGCGGGCGGTTCGTGGATGCGTGGATTCTCATGCGCCAAATGCTCGATTGGCCGATGACCGAGGAGGAAGAGGGCGTCCGGCGATATCTGCTAGGACTCCAGGCGGACGACGGACTCTTCTATGACCAGCAGCTTCCGGGTCACGAATCACGCATCACGGATCAGGCTGCCGATATGTTCTGCCAGAGCCGGGCGCTGCTGGGACTTACCAGTTGGCTGCTCGAATCCGGCGAGTTCGCCATCCAGCAGAGGATCGAGCGGCTGATCGAGGGTTTGTGGGAGATCGCAGTCAAGAAGGGGGACTTCTGCTACTACCCCGGCCACAGGTATTCGCCAAATGGCTGGGAGGGAGTTTCCGCATACGCCTACAAGGACTTCGGCCACCGCGCGCTTCCGGCTTACGGCACACTCCAGATTCTGCCGCTAACACAATATTGGGAAGTGACTGGGAGTCCCTCGGCCGAGCGGCTCATTCGCGGGCTGCTCAACTTCTTCGTGAGGGAGAGCGGAGTAGTCGCCGAAGACGGGACTTTCACCGGCCACCTGCATAGCTGGGGGATCCTGCCGAGCACAGTCGGCGTGCTTCGGTATGCCATGAAAGTCGGTGATGAGACGCTCATCCAATGGTGCAAGCGGGTTTGGGACTTCATCGTCGCCAACTCCAGCAGCTTCGGCTGGGTGCCGGATGGCATCGCGGTAGATGACGGCATCGAGACCGGCGAGACCTGCTGCATCACCGATCTGATCCACCTTGGGGTCAAGCTGGCGGAATGCCCCGACGGATCGGGGTGCTCGCTCTGGCGGCATGGTTACGAGGATTGCTTCGACTACATCGAGATCATGGCTCGCAACCAGCTCCTGGAAAACCAGGTAAGGGATGTCAGCCACTTCAAGTTCGATTCCCCGGAGACCGAGGCCATGACTCTGGGGGCGTATGACTCGTGGGTGATGCCAAACGGTCTCACCGGATGCTCGGAGCTTGGGCTGGAGGGGTGCTGCACGGCGTCGGCGGTGAGGGCGATCTACCTGGCCTGGGAGCATGCGATTATTCATTCGGGGAACGAGGTTCGGGTGAACCTCATGCTCAGCCGGCGGTCGGAATGGCTGGATACGATAGACTACCAGCCGTTCGAGGGGAGGTTCAGCGTACTGGTTCACAAACCGGTGGATGTACTCATTCGCATCCCAAGTTGGATCGGGCGGGCCAACCTCAAGATCAACGTCAAGCATTCCTGGGCAGGGAGCTTCCTGAAGGTTGAGGGTATTCCCGGCAGCCGGATTGGCCTGGAATTTCCCATCCCCGAGAGGCAGACCGAGGAGGAAATCCGAGGGCACACGTACCAACTCTCATGGCGGGGGATCACCTTGATGAAGATCGAACCGCCAGGGGAGATATACCCCATTTTCCAGCGAACACTGGATAGCATGGCGGCCTGCAGCATGGACTTCAACCGCCTGAAGGCCAGGCCATTGGTTGAGTGGTAAACGAATGTTGAATCTGCCAACTTACTATGCTATACTTAGTCAGTTTTCTTGAGGGAGGATAGGGGCATGAAAGCGATTTGTGCGAGGAAGGATCTGTATCAGGGTGTGCAGGTCGTCAGCAGGGCGATTGCCGGGCGAAGCGCCTGGCCGATTCTGAATAACGTTCTCATGAGGACGGAAGACGGCCATATTCGGCTGACGGCATTTGATCTCGAATTGGGGATGGAGTGCACGGTCCCGGCGAACATTCTGGAAGAAGGCTCATTGACGGTTCCCGCCAAGCCCGCCACGGAGGTTCTTGCGACGCTCCCGGAGGCGGACGTTCAGATTTCGGTTGACGAGCAGAACGCCGTCAACATGAAGTGCGAGAAATCGGATTATACCCTCCTCGGCCTCCCGCCTGAGGAGTTCCGCCAGCTCCCCGACATACCGGACAGCCATCACTTCGAGATCACCCAGGCGGCCCTCGGGGAGATGATCAAGCACACCATATTCGCAGTCTCGCCGGATGAGTCGAGGGCCATCATGACCGGCATCCTGGTCATGCTGACCGGCAATGAGGTCAAGTTCGTCGGCACGGACACCCATCGGCTGGCGCTTCGGACTGCCACCGTGGGCAATGCCAGCGGAGAAGCGACTTGCATTGTGCCCAGGAGGGCGTTCGACGAAGTAAGTCGCTTGCTGGAGGACGAGGACAGCCCGGTCGCCATCTCAATCGCCGACACGCAGATCAAGTTCGTGGTGAACGGGATCACCGTCGTCTCGCGGCTGATAGAGGGGCAGTTCCCCAACTACGAGCGGGCGATTCCCGGTGAGTGCGAGAAGAAGCTCACCATACCGACCGAGGAGTTCCTTTCCCGCGTGCGAAGGGCTTCCATCGTGGCAAGGGAGAACGCGAACCGGGTGGTGTTCGCCACAAAGGGTGACGCGCTGATCATCACTGCCGAGAGCGGCGAAGTCGGCAAGGCGTATGAGGAGTTGGAGGTCGTGAAAGAGGGCGAGGATGTCGAGATCGCGTTCAACGCGAAGTACCTCATTGAGTTCCTTGGCGTCGTAGGGTCGGAAGGCGTATTCATGGAACTGCAGGGCGCCCTGAACTCGGGCGTTCTCAAGCCCGTCGGGCGCGAGGACTACCTCTACGTCGTCATGCCGATGCAGATAATGTGAGACGTGATTCGTAATGCGTAATGCGTAACGCCTTCGGCGAATGTGCCGGAGGCGTTTGCTTCGTTGGAATAATGAAAATCGTTCGCAAGACAACCGGGACGGAAGTGACCGTCACTGCTCCGCCGTCGAAGGCTCACACTCTGCGGGCGCTGTTCCTGTCTGCGCTGGCGGATGGGGTGAGTACCGTTCGCAATCCCCTCCTGGGCGAGGACCAGCAAAGGGCCATCGAGTGCCTGCGAGGTCTTGGGGTCGGCATTCAGGAGCATGAGGGGTCGCTGGTCGTCGAAGGCTTGGCCGGCAGATTCAGCCCTGTCGCCCAGGAATTGTTCGTCGGCGAGTCGGGCGTGACGATGAACTTTTTCACTGCCCTGGCCTGCCTCTCACCCAAGCCTGTCGTTATTACCGGCGCAGCCCGAATCACTGAGCGCCCGATCTCAGAGATAGTCGAGGGTCTACGGCAGCTCGGATGCAGGATTGATTATCTTGGGAAGGATGGCTTTCCGCCGATACGAGTCCATGGCGGCGGCATTCCCGGCGGAACCGCCGAGATGAGGGGTGAAACCACCTCTCAGTACTTCAGCGCCATCATGGCGGCTGCTCCGTATGCTGACTCGCCGATCACTCTCAAGTGTATCGGGCCCATGTCGGAGAAGCCCTACCTCGCCATCACCCTGGCAATGATGGCCGAGTTCGGGGTTCGGGCGAAGAACCAGGATTTCCATGAGTTATCCGTCTCCCTACATACTTACAAAGCGCGTGACTTGGAGATCGAGGGTGACTACAGCAGCGCTTCTTTCTTCTTCGAGGCGGCGGCGATCTGCCACGTGAGGGTCACTGTCACAGGGCTGAATCCACGCTCACACCAGGGTGACAGGCGATTCCTGTCATTGCTCGAGGACATGGGCTGCTATGTTGTGCCACTCCAGGATGGCATCGAAGTGAAGGCTCAGCGATTGACGGGAATAGACGCAGACATGGCCGACACTCCTGACCTCGTCCCTCCCCTGGCGGTCACCGCCGCCTTTGCTCAAGGGACAACTCGGCTGACGAACATCGGTCATCTACGGCACAAGGAATGCGACCGGCTCGCGGTCACCGTCTCGGAACTACAGAAGATGGGCGTTCGTGCCTCGTGCGATGAGGACTCCATCACCATCGAAGGCGGGCGCACGCTTCATGGCTCGCGGATTGACCCTCATAACGACCATCGAATCGCTATGGCGTTTGCGATAGCCGGCCTTGCAGTCGGAAACCAGATCATCGAAAACGAAACCTGCGTGGCAAAATCATTTCCCGATTTCTGGGAGAGGCTGGCGGCATTCCACCAATCCTTTTGACCCGTTCGAGCATCTACATTACAGGAGCTTCTCTTGGCATCCACGGACGAACAACTTGTGGCCGGGGCTCAGTCCGGCGACCCACAAGCATTCGATGCGCTGGTGTCCA
>Ga0307379_10007668_pt1 | contig 14646 bp, 7 predicted proteins | sample UN2MG_FD_202237 | JGI IMG/M metagenome (GOLD analysis project Ga0307379, IMG submission 202237) | Soil microbial communities from Risofladan, Vaasa, Finland - UN-2 | ecosystem: Environmental > Terrestrial > Soil > Coastal area > Acid sulfate soil | place: Finland: Risofladan, Vaasa | collected... | reverse complement strand
TTCCATCAGGAACCGTTCGAGGCCTTTTCCTATGTATTCTCCGGCATGGAACCGAACGGCACGTACCCTATATATTACTTGTTTGTCCCAAGTGTGCCCGTTGGGTCAGCCATCAGCCCTGGCAAGTCGGAATTCAGATACCGGCGGCATCGCGAGAGGGCTCTGGAGGTCAGTCAAGACGGCTCAGCTGACTTTCTGTCGATTCAAGAGGCCATAGATGCTGCTCTCGAAGGAGAGACGGTTGTTGTGCATCCGGGCACATATTACGAGAACATTCAGCTTCGCGGATGCGACATAACCGTGCAGTCGTTAGATCCGGACGATCCGGCGATCGTTGAATCCACGGTGATCGATGGCGGAGGTAACGGTTCTGTTGTTCGATTCTCAGGGCTGGAGGATGGCAGCTGTGTCTTGTCCGGGTTTACCATTGTGAACGGGAAGTCCTTTGATGGTGGAGGAGTTCATGGCGCGGACACCCTGGCCAGTGTCACCAACTGCAGATTCCTCGATAACACGGCGACGGCGTGGGGGGGAGCGATATATGAGTGCCATGGTGCGATCGTGAACTGTGTGATCATGGGCAATTCAGCTTACGAAGGGGCAGGTTTGTGCTCCTGCTATGGCTTGATATCGAACTGCCTGATCTTGCATAACACAGCTGGGTTCCAGGGCGGCGGAATGTACGACTGCGGAGGTAGAATAAGCAGCTGCACGGTGAGTGGTAACATCGCCGAGTCTTATTCCGGCGGCGGGATCGGGAATTGCCCTGCGAGCATCGTGAACTGCATCGTCTGGGGTAACGATGCGCCGTACTGGGCACCGGACCTGGACGATGTTGGGTCATGTTCATACTGCTTGATAGGGGTTTGGTTTGAGGACCGCTGGAACATTGTGGGGGAAGACCCGAGGTTTGTTACCGGCCCGCTGGGCGATTGGTACCTGGGTCGAGGAAGCCCGTGTATCGACGCTGGTTATGGCACAGCCGAAGATGCAGGCCTTTCGGACCGGACGACGCAGGCGGACGCCACCCCGGACACAGCCACTGTGGACATAGGGTACCATTATCCAATATGCAGCGGGGAAGAGGTTGGCGGATGCAGACACTAGCTATGCCGAGAACAGTCTAAGCGAAGGGCGGCTTTGGGCAGTATGAAATGGCCTCGTTTTGTGCCGGACTTCGCTCAGAACGGGTAGCAGACCTTCATCATCTCCAGATGGACCGTCAGGACCTCGATGGCGATTAGGATCACGACGGCGACCAACACGCCAAAACGCTGGAGCTTTTGCGGGAGGAGATTCTGGATGGAAAACGCAAAGAACGCTCCCATGCCGATGCCGACCGGAAGCAGGTATCTCCCGTTGAACGCCCTGAACTTGCCAACGATCATTGTTCCATTGGCCACTTGGACGAAAATGATCGAGGTATGGACTAGGACGGCGTAGGCAAGCCATCTTAGCCTTTTGGCGGTGTGTGGTTTGAGGAGTCGCCTCTTCTTAAACAGTTTAAGGAGGATGGCTCGAAGGGACCCCAGACCTGCGAGGCCGAACAGGAAATATGTCAGATTTCGGCTCGTCTCTGACGGCGTGAAGCTCGTGTGGCTCGCTATTCTGAAGAACCAGCTCGTAGTGAGCCATACCCAGAAACTCTCTGAGCCAAGAATGTCAACGAGGCCGATGACGACGGGGAGTTTTGCATCCGGCCTGATCGTTGTGGCGGTTACGATCGGCAAGCCATAGATAACGCAGTTTCGGACGAACCACCAACCAGAGATGGCGGCGAGAAGCATAGTAAACAGGGCGAGCTTGCGTGAGGCGCTCTTGAGGCTTTGAAGACCATGTCCTCTTTCCTTCAACCAGACGAACAAGAAGACGAGCGGGACCGCTGTCAAGAAGAGGAGTTTGGCGAGGATGCCTAGCCCGACGATAAGGCCGAGCCCGATCAGTCTCTTGTTCGTTAGTGGTGTCTCCGACCACTTGAGCATCAGGTAGAGCAGTAGGGCGTACATCGGGATTAGCAAGTGGTCGTTGTTGATGCACGCCTGGTCAAACGTGAAGACCGGCGAGAAGAGAAATATGGCTGGCACGAGTAGCCAGGTAAACGACTGCGCTCCAAAGAGCAGTTTACCGACCAGGGCGGCGATGATAATCGTGAACGTTGACAGAATAACGGAGAAAAGCCTCATCGCCAGCACCCTCGTGGCGATTGGCTTGTCGCCCAGAATCACATCGATTGGCAGCATCACCAGATAGTACAGTGGTGGATGGTGGGCGCACCAGTTGGGCCACTCCGAGTCGGTTATGGGAAGCTCTTCGAGTTCGAAGCCAGTCAGGGTGGTAACCTCGTCCCCGGTCTGTAGCCAGATGTCATCGATGAAGACCGTTCCAGAAAAGGTCTTCTGTGAGATGCCGTCGTCCGCCACATGTATCTTCAGCGTCGCACAGGTTGAGCGGTGCGCCATAAGACCGCCTGAGAAGCTGCTGAAAGGTTCGAATACTCTCTGCCAGCCCGACCAGCTTATGGGCATCTGAACGAACCGCTCTTCGTTCTTGGGAGCCTCGAGCGAGATGCGGAGCGCAACTCTGGAGGCATCGCCAAGTATCCACATCCCAATCCCATCCGAACGCGATATGTCGAGGTTAGACCTATAGGCGCAGACATCCTCGTCGCTCTCTGCGGTGAAATCGTAGGAGATAGCGAGGGAGCACTTGCCCGACCGCGCCTGCGTTTTGGACAGGCCACACTTGCCCGCCTCGCCAAACGCCGAGAAACGGTGCGTGTAGAAGGCGCCAGGGCCGGGCGCGACCTTCTCGCCCCGCTCAAGGAGTCCCCACCAGTTCGCATCGTAGGTCGAGCCCTTGATCTCCTCCGATATGAAACAGGTTCTTTGGTCGGGCAGCGATTTGTGCAGATGCAGATGCCGGACATGGCCATAATGCGCGAGCTCGTCCGGCCCGACCCACAGGGGGACGATGATGGCTAGCAGCCCGCCATTGACGAGATTGATCGTGACGATGAGGCCCAGCAGGACTCGGAAGTTTCTCTTGGAGTCGAGCATATCGTGACGATGAGGCATAGTGTTCAAAAAGGATACCAATGGGTAATCGCCGTTATATAGACGTTAGAGGCCGAAAGGGCGATGAGAATGGCGACGACGGCAGCCACAAACTGGTTCCTATTCTTTTGCGGCAGCAATTTGCACACTCCGAGTGCCCAGATAGCCGCAATCGCCACAATGACAGGGAAGGAATATCTCCCGTGAAGCGCCCTGAAGCGCCCCACCTTGATCGAGCCAGTGGAAACGATGAAGAGCACGGCGACCGCATGTATCAGAAGCGCGTAAAACAGCAGTCTGAACTTAGCGGATAGCCACGGCGCGATGAGCTCGTGGCCGGTCATCCAGACGGCAAGGGCCCGAACATAACCCGCGGCCGAGACGCCTAGAACTAGAATGGCTAACAGTAGGTCGGTATGGGAGTTCCTGAGCGTCAGCCAGCCGATGCCTATCCAACCGAAGAACTTTTCTGAGAGAAAGAAGTCCAGAGGCGTCATCTCGACCGGCAGGCTCTTCGCCGAAAGATAAGTCGTCGCCGTGATGTAAAGCTTCCCATAAACCATCACGCTTCGGACGAACCACCAACCACAGACCGCGAGCGATGAGGCGACAACAATCGCAAACGTTCGGGACAGAGTTCGCACGGCTCGGCCAGTGCGCTTTGCCTCGAGCACGAGATAAACAGCGATGACGATGAATGCTGTAATGAAGAGCATCTTGGTCAGCATCCCGAGGCCACATATCAGCCCGAGCGCGAGCGCTCTTTTAGTTGAGATGGGCTTATCCTGCCACTTTAGCAAGAGGTACAACAGGACGGTGTAGATGAGAATCAGTAGCTGGTCGTTGTTGATGCAAACCTGGTGCACCGAAAAAGCGGGCGAGAAGACCATAGCGCACGGCAAGAGCATCCACTCAGCACAGTCAGTCCTGAAGAGCATTCGACCAATTAGAGCGGCTATCACGAGGGTTATGGTCGAGAGAAAAAGCGAGAACAGCCTGAGCGCGAACGCCCTCGTGAAGATGGGCTTGTCCCGCAGAGCCCACTCTATTGGCAGCGCGAGCAGGTAATACAGCGGTGGATGGTGGGCCGCCCAGTTAAACCTGGTGGCTTCCCTATTCGGCAGCTCGGCCCGCTCGAATCCGGTCAGTAGCACCCTCCGACCATAGCTCTCGAACCAAATATCATCCACAAGCACCGTCCCTGAACGAGTCTCGCCCCCTGACAAGACGTCGGTGATGCTGATCTTGAGCATTGCCATCTTGCCACGGTCCTTCAGCAGGTGCTCGGAAAACTTGCTGAAGGGAGCGACTATCTTCCTAAATCCGCTGAAGTTCAGTGGGATTAGAAACTTGTGGCTCCGCCCTGGAGGCGTATCGATAGCCAGCTCGAATTCCTGGCCAGAACCATCGCCACAGAGCCAGAAGCAGATCGCCTCGAAGCTCCTGATGTCCAACGGCGAGAGATAGACGCCCAGCGCCTCGGGCTGCTCGCGGTGGAATCTGTAGTTCAGTGCCATCGAGCGCGAGCCGGAATGAACCTTGTCGCGCTCTATACTGCAAGTGCCGGCGGGCGCAAACTGGAGAAAACCATGGGCATAGAACCGCTCTGGGCCGCGTCCGACCTTGCCCATGTTTCCCGAAAGCCGCCACCAATCCGCCTCGTGAACCGAGGTCTCCAGCTCTTGCGAGAAGCGGCAAGTTCGCTGGTCAGGGAGCGAGCCCTGGGTTCTAAGATACTGAATGTAGCCATAATGCGTGTATTCATCCGCACCGAGCCACGCAGGTATCAGCACGGCAAGCAAAGCGCCATTCACAAGATTGATCGCCACAAGAAGCAACAGGAGAACTAGCCCAGCTCTGTCTCTAACCATTAGCCACCCACGTTACCACTTGCATCGATGCAGATTGCGCCGTGAGTCGCAACTTGGCCAGGATGGTTGACCCGGGCACAGCGCTCGGCGCAGGCTGCGAACCGCCTACAAATCTATGGCTGAACATCAACGCCGTCTTGCCCGCAATCGTTTGAGTTTATCAAACACAAGCTTTGCGAAGGCGACCGGCCCCTCATGGAGCAAGACCTCCTTAGCCACAGCCAGCCCGAACTTGACGCGGCTTGAACGCCTCGGCGCAGCCTGCTGACTGGCGGCACCAAACGCCGCCGAGACCTCCTCCACAAGCGACTGCATCTTCTCCACGCTCGGCTCCCACCTGAATCGCCTGCTGCTCACCTTCGCACGCTCCGACATCTGCGAAATGAGGTCGCGACGGTTGGCGAGTTGTCTAATCGTTCTATCGAACTGGGCCTCGTTGTCCACTAACACGCCTGCGCCTGTTCCGCCAAGCAGCTCTTCGTGCGCCCCACGGCGCATCACCACACAGGGCGTGCCCTGAAACTGCGCCTCGAAGAGCGGCAGGTCAAACCCCTCCCAGAGCGACATCGAGACGAAAAGGTCGGCCGCGGCCAGCACCAGGGCGACCTTCTCTTCAGGGATATTCAACATTGGGATAACACCCATATCTATAAGCTGCTTCTCGGTTGTCGTATCGGCCCTTCCCGCAAGCATGAGCTTAACGTGGGGCGTGTCGCTGTTGATGCGACGCCAGACCTCGATGAGCCTATCGACCGACTTGTAGGGCTGCCTTTGCCCGTCGAGATCGATCCGGCCAACGAAAGTGATGAGAAAATCCGCGCCCGAGATGCCGATCTTCTCACGAAACGCCTCGGCCGCGACTTTTCCGATGAGCGGATAGTGGTCGCAGCCGTTATGGATTATCTTCGTCTTGCTCCGGGCCTGTCTCGGCAGCTGCGAGGCGATGAACCGCGAGATGGCCACCACCCTGTCATAGGGCCTGATTACGCTGAAAACTCGCTCTCGCTTCGTGAGGCAAGCTAGCCTAACTGACAGCGACATCTCTTTTGGGAATAACTCAGGAGACGGAGTCCCGTGCTCCACAAATATCACCGGCCCCGGCAAGCTATCTCGCCAGTAGTAGAACGGCAGCGACTCGAGTATCCAAACGTCAATCCGCCGCCGCTTGAGTGAGCCAATTGCATGTTCGAAGAACTCCTGCGAGAAAACGTCCGACAATCTCTCGCTCTCAGCGAGTGGCACAATCTCGTAGTTGACGGACTTATTGTAGATAGCGTCCACCGCCCCCGTGAACACAGTAACATCGTAGCCACGCCTCGACAGGCCACTTGCTGTCTGGTGAACGACCAGGTCAACCCCGTAGCCCAGCTTCATCCGCTCGGTCAAAATGCCCACCGTGGGCCTCCGTAACCCCGCCTCCTTCCGACGATCGTCGCTGCCTTGCTCGGCCTGGAGGACGAGGTGAGTCTTGACTATCGTGGAGATGATAACCTCTGCCTCCTCCCTTGACGTGGAGAATCTCTCGCAGAGTCGCTTAAGAACGTTCTGCCGGTTGATATTCTCAAGCGCGAAAAGAAAGGCCGGGTCGAGAAAGAACGAGGAGCCGTCTGCGCGAACGACTTCGCGGTGAGTCTTGCCCGAGACCATCTCCAAACGGTCTGTGATTGTGCAGTTGAGCCTGAAGAACATGATCACTATTCGTCGGAAGAGGAGATGTGTAACAACCTGGCCAGTCTCTTTAGGCCGCGGTATGAGCGAAAGCCAAACGACGCCTCGATCTTGTCCAGCTGCGCTCTGAGCCGCCCACGTTCACCCTCAACCTCCCCAAGACTGTCTCGCAAATCCTCGAGCTCGCTCTGCATTAGCGCGATTGCGTCGGCATGCTCGCCCTGAAGTGCTGCCATGGTCTCCTGTAGCTCACTTATCCGCTCCTGATGCGCAATGATGTCATCTTTTCTTGCCTCCGCCAGCGTCTCGAAGCGCCTCACCAGACCGTCTTTCTCCGTGATGGATGCCTCAGCTCGCTCGAGCATCGCGTCTCGGTCGGCGATCGACTGAAGCGCGTCCGAGATTACGTCCTCTTTCTCAGCGAGCACCCGGTCACGCTCCTTGATGTCTGCGTCTTTAACTAGAGCCGCAGCGATAGCGTCCGCGGGCTGCTTCTTTAGCTTGGCGAGTTCCTCGTCCAGCCGCGCAATCTCCTCCGAGCGGTCCTTCAGAGCACCTTCAAGGCCCTGGATGTGCTTCCGGTCCGCTGCCCGTGCCAAGTGAAGCCTATCTAGCTCCTCGCAAAACCGTTCCTGAACCGATCTCATCTGCTCGTTGACAAGCGGGCCGGGCCGCTCCTCTCCCAAGACTTTGCCAAGTCCAAAGGACTCCACAAGCGTCTTCTCAACCGCGAAGTAGCGACTGTTGAAAAACGACGGAAAGAAGAAGCCGGGAAAGCGATTCAGAATCTCATCGTCCCCTCGCCGCCTAAGGCCTTGGCAATCAGCACGCGATTTTAGTATCTCTTTCAGGTGTGAGGCGACGTTCAGCACGGCCAGCGGCCCCGCAAGCGCGCTCGAGGGCACGCACACCTCGCCGCCAAGCGAGTTGAGGACGTCTAGCACATCGCTGATCTTGCCCTTCGCAGCGTCAAAGAGTGCGTTCTTGCGCAGCAGCGCGTCCTGAGCTCGCAGGACGAGCCGAGCTGGGTTCATAAAGAGCGATGCGGAAAGAACTCGCCCGAGGTTCTGTTCCTGAAGGTTTTTGAGAACAAAAGTGAGCGCGTTTTTCTCTGCCAGAAAGGCCATTGCAGCATCCGATAAGAATCTGGCTGCCGTCCCATGGTGGACGTGATAGCCGACCGTCTTCCTTGTCAGCAGCACGCAATAGCCCGAAAGCCAAAAGCGATACCCAAGATCGACGTCCTCGAAATAGGCGAAGAACGACTCGTCGAATCCGCCAACATGCAAGAACGCCTGGCGATCAACGACCATCGCTCCCCCACACGCAAAGGCCGTCTCTTCCGTCAGTTCAAGGTCTTTGTCAGCCTCCGCATTTAGCGGGCTGCCAAAACGAACCTGCTGGCCAAAGCCGTAGAAGTTCACCGTGCCGCCGTCGAAATCGATCTTGGCTCCATCCTTGCTGAGAAGCCTACTCCCCACGCACGCTACATCCTTTTCGCTACCAAAGAGCGGCAGTATCGCCAGAAGCCAGCCCGGCGCCAGCACAACGTCCGTGTTCACGAACGCAACGAACCGGGACTCTGCCGCCTCCGCGCCCTGATTGGCGGCCCGAGCAAAGCCGGCATTCTGTGCATTTTCAATCAGCTTGGCCGCCGGGAACTCGCTCTTGATGAGCGCCACAGAATCATCCTTGGAGCCGTTATCAACGACTATGACATCAGCATCCCCCTGCGACTGTATCGCCATGAGGCAATCATGAAGGTAGCGACTGCCGTTGAAGTTGATAACTACAAATGTTGTGTCTGTTTTCAATAGACGGCCCGCAAGGAGTTGAGGACAAACCACCATGTCGATCGGCGCCGCCAAAACAGCAGAACCGACCTCACTGAAACATTAGCTAGAGTATCGGCTCGCTTGTTGCCAGTCAAGGACGGAGGCTATTCCACAAGTCAGTGGTGCGTTTGCTCAGGACCGCTCACCCAAACATCATCCAGCTGTCTAGGCCAAATGCCCGAGGCCGCGACGCTTGAGCTCTTCCACCACAGTCCGGACCTCCTCTGTTCTATCCCTCTTGCAGATCAGAATCGCGTCATCCGAATCCACAACCACGACGTCCTCAACGCCCACCATCGCCACAAGACGCTTGTCCGAAAAGGCGATGCACCTATTGGAGCCAATTGATATGAACTCGCAGTTCGAGGCGCAGCCGGCCTCGTCGCTCTGCCAGATGCTCGCCAACGACTCCCAGCTGCCTACATCGTCCCAGCCCATGTCGGATTCGATGACGAGAACCTGCTCGGCCTTCTGCATGACGCCGTAGTCGATCGAGATGGGCTTCATCGCGGCGTAAGTCTCGGCAAGCCGCCTGTCAAACCCATCTTTGCCAAGGCCGGGCCTGAGGCTTTCAAGCGCAGAGCCAAGCTCGGGAAGCTGAATTGCTATCTCCTGAAGGACCCTCTCTGCCCGCCAGAAGAACATCCCTGCATTCCACAGGAAACTGCCGTCGGCAAGCATCTCGCGAGCATCCTCAAGCGATGGCTTCTCGACGAACTTGCTGACCTCAAAAACGTCGGGGCCTTCCATTTCTAGGTCATCGCAGCGCCGTGCTTTCTCGATGTATCCAAATCCCATGGAGGGCCGTTTAGGCGCTACCCCAACGGCAATAAGCGATTCGGGGCGCGCCTCGAGCTGCCGGGCGGCAAGCCTTATCACCTGCTCAAACCGGTCCCTATCGGCAACGACGTGGTCTGCTGGCATAACCGCCATTGTCGCATCCGGGCAGCGCTCGCGCAGAACGATAGCGGCGAGGCCGATGCACGGCGCTGTGTTCCTGCCCACAGGCTCAGCGATAATGTTTCCGGGCGGTATTAGAGGAAGGAGCTCGCTGACCGCATTTGCCTGCTCCGCCAGAGTGACGACTAGTATGTTTTTGGGGTCTATGACGCCTGAAATCCGCTCGACCGTTATCTCGAGCATCGTCTTGTCGCCGACCAACCGGAGGAGGTGCTTCGGCCTGTGCCTGCGACTCTGAGGCCAAAGCCGCGCGCCACACCCACCGGCCATGATTACGCCAAACATCGGCCCGCTCACTGTAAATCCTCCTTGCCAAGCCCCCAATGCACTATCCGTATCTTGAAGAGCCCAATGCCCATCTTTAATGGGTCCCTCAAGACGCGAACCTTCGTCTCCCTGTCGTCCGCCCAAGAAACAGGCACTTCAACGACTTTCAGCCCAAGTCTCCTAGCAAGAAACAGCTGCTCAACATCGAAAACAAAGCCCGACATGACCTGGCGTGAAGCTATCGCCTTCGCAGCTTTCCCTTTATACATCTTGAACCCACACTGGGTGTCGCGATAACCCCTAATAACAATCAGCGAAGTCAGCAACCCAAACAATAAACCCATGAGGCGCCTGTAAAACGGTTGGGGGTCAACCTCAGAATCCGGGAGGCGCCGCGAGCCGATCGCCACGTCGTATCCCCTGTCAAGCCACGAGGCGAGCTTATCGGCCTGACCAATGGGCGCAGAGAGGTCAGCGTCCGTAAAGAGGACACGCTCGCCCAGAGCGAGCTCGAGCCCGCGTGCTACGGAGAACCCCTTCCCAACGTTTGCAGCATTAGAGACGACCCGATATAGAACTTTGTCCGTTCGCTTAGCCACTGTCTCGCCAAACTCTCGAGCGAGAGAAAATGTTCTGTCGGTGCTGCCATCATCGACCACTATTATCTCGCTTGCGAGGTCTCGGGATACCAGGTAGTCAAGCACCGAGTGCAAGCCCCTCGGAAGCCGCCTTTCCTCGTTGTAGGCCGGAATCACGACGGACATACATGGGGCATCACTCATTCCTGTCATCAAACCGTTACCACATCGAACCTCTCAGGATGCAAGGCGGGATCGGCATTTATGAGCACGCGCTTATTAAACATCTTCTCGAACTCGATTATTATGTCCTTTGATTTAGTCTGAAGCATGTTCGCCACCGATGGGTGCGCCCGGACAAGTATCTCCTTTTGAGCCGAGAACTCCGCGACCCGGCGGATCTCACGCTGGACCTCGTAACAGATTGTCGTTCTCGACTTGATCCGACCGGTCCCCCTGCATAGCGGGCATTTCTCGCTGAGTATCCTCTCCAAGCTCTCTCTAACGCGCTTCCGCGTCATCTCGACAAGGCCCAGGCTCGATATCTCCGTGATCGAGGTCTTGCTGCGGTCTTTCTTGAGCTCAGCCGAGAGCGCCGCAAGAACGCGTTCCTTGTTCTTCTCACTCGCCATATCGATGAAGTCGATGATGATGATGCCACCCAGGTCCCGAAGCCTGAGCTGTCTTGCGAGCTCCTTTGCGGCCTCCAGATTGATATTCAGCAACGTCTCCTCGAGGCTCTCCTTGCCAACATACTTGCCTGTGTTCACGTCGATTGAGACAAGCGCCTCGGTCTGATCGATGACGAGAAATCCTCCTGAGCGCAGCCAGACCTTAGGACGCAATGCTCTTTGTATCTCGCTCTCTATCCCGTATTCGTCAAATATCGGCGTGTCCTTAACAAACAGCTTGATCCGATGTGCCATGCCCGGAAGCAACTCGTCCACGTATTCCACGCACTTCTGGTAGGTCTCCTCCGAATCGGTTACTACGCGCTCAACATCCGATGTGAAGAAGTCCCGGATCGTCCTGAGAATCGGGTCTGGCTCCTTGTAGATCAGGCTCGGTGCTGGCGCTGTGTCGCTTTTTCTGAGAATCTGCTGCCAGAGCTTCGTCAGGAACTCTATATCGGAGCGGAACTCCTCCTCTCCTTTACCAGCGGCGAGGGTGCGGATAATGATGCCAACACCCGAACGCCTAAGAGGCCCAACGATCTCTTTCAGACGCTTCCGCTCCTCCACGTCCTCGATGCGCCTAGAGATCGCCACGTGGTCCATCGACGGCTGTAAGACCGAAAACCTGCCGGCTAGCGAAATGAATGACGAGGCGCGAGCGCCCTTCGCCCCAATGGGATCCTTCGTGATCTGCACAGCTATTGTCTGCCCGGGCACAAGAAGCTGTTCAATTGATTGGTCAGACTTAGCCTTCACGTGGAAGCACTGCTCATCTGTCGCCCCAGCCTCCGCAGAACCCATCATCAGCCGCTCATACTCGTCCATCGTGTCATAGACGTCCGATACGTAGAGAAATACGTCGCGCTCCAGACCAACATTCACGAATGCAGCCTGCATGCCCGGCAGAACGCGCGTCACTCGCCCCTTGTAAACATTGCCAACCAGCGTCATGTTCTCGCGCCGTGCCACATAAAGCTCCACCAGTATGTCGTTTTCCATAATGCCGATACGGGTCTCACCGGCCTCGGCGTTGATGATTATCTTCCTATTCACTTGCCCGATTCCTGAACACTCTGGCGACTTCGCTCCTTGATCCGGTCGATCCTGGCCCGAGCCTGCTTGCTCCAAAGCGAGCCCGGATACTTCTCGATTATCTTCTCATAGACCCGGACTGCCTCGTCAAAATCGCCCTTGACCTCGTAGCACTCGCCAACGTTTGCCCTGGCGCTCGTCACCCATGGAACCGCCGCCTCCTGCGTATAACTGTAGGAAAGGTCAAGATACCTGAGAATCGCCTCATCGAACCGCCCCTGCTCCTGAAGCGTGTGCGCAAACCAGAACTGAGCCTCGACCGTGTATCGAGCCTGGCAGCTATCGTCGGAGATGACGATGGAAAGCGCTGACTGAGCCAACTTGAACTTACCCATCTTGCGAAGGTTATCACCGACCGCCACAAGCTCTTCGCACAACCCTTTCACATCGCCGTACTCCGTAACCAGCAACCCGTAGTAATCAATCGCGAGGTCCGAATCCCCGAGCCGCCGATACGCCTGACCCACGCGAAACAACAGCAGCGCCTCATCTCGCCGATTCTCGCGAACCGGATGGTTGAGCCGCTTGTAGCACTCTACGGCCTGCCTCGGCTTGTCCCGCTGGAACCAGATATCACCCAAAAGCGCTAGACTCTCCTGCTTGAGGCGAGGGGCTGCGGCTTGGTCAGAAACGACAGGAGACAGGGCATCCTCGGCCGCGCCCAGCTTCTTTCGTGCCATGCAAGCTCGAGCAAGCAGAAGCCTGGATGCGTAAAGCAGCTTGCTCTGGGGATTGATCCCGATCTGCTTACTCAGCAGCCGGCAAGCCTTTCCGAGCTTCCCCTCACTGAAAGCGACCTCAGCACGCTTGAACGTCTGCTCAACCCCTAAAAACGCCCCCGGCTCGTGCTCTCGAAACTCGGCAATTGAAACCACCGATTTGGCGAAGCTACCCTCCTGCATAAATGCCTTGCGCACCAATTCCTCCGCCACTGTCGCGAATGGCCAGCCAACATCAAGTGACCTCAATGCCTCCGCACAGCCCGCAGCGTCCCCTGGCCTCCCCTCGGCGGCGCTGCACTGGCACGCCTGCACATAGCAAAGCGAGGCCAGCTGCGGGTCGTCCATCTCGCGAGCAAGCTCCTTGAAACACTCGGCGGCCTTTCTGGCGTTCCCGCGTTCTTTCTTGAGGTAACAGTCCCAAAAACCAAGTATTCCTGTAAGGTTGCGGCCCAGGACGAATGACCTCCGGACCTCCGATATGAAGGATGAGCACTTCCCGAGCTGCCCAAGCGAGCGGCAGCCAAGTAACGTCCCTAAGATAACGTCCTGCGCGGGCTGTCGTTTGAGCAAGGCATTTCGCGAAGCCTCCAGGCTCTCAACGGCCTCCTTGGCGCTCCCTATCTTCGAGAGGGCGAGCCCCTTGACCATAAGCACCTCGCCGAGCCAAACCGAATTGGGATAGTCCTTCAGAAACTCGTCAGCCGCTGCATCACAGTTCTCGAACGCCTTGATCGCGTAAAAACTCCTGCAAAGCGCAAGCTGCGACCGCTGTGCCAGGTCAGGAGTCAGCCCCGCCCGCCGGGAGCCAAGAGAGTTCAGGACAGGAACCGCATCGATCGCCCGGCCGCACTCCAGCAACATCTCGCCGAGCTCAAAAGAAGCCTCAGCAGCGACGGGGCTGTCTGAGAATGAGTGCACAATTGACTTGTAGCGCTTGGCGGCCTCGTCGAAATCTGTCCGGATTCGGCCCGCCCTCGCCAGCATCAGGTAGCACTGCTCGATATGCGAGCCGAACGGCTCCTCAACTATGAGTTCCTCAAAGAGCTTCTCTGCCCTGCCGAGGTCCTTGGCCCCAACAAGAGCGCACGCAAGGCGGTAGCGGCACTCGTAACGCGCCTCGCTCCCAAGATTCATCGCAAGCATCTTCTCGTAGGTGGATGCGGCGGCAACGTGATCCTCCTTTTCCTCGAGCCATCTCCCGATTAGGCCCATGATGTGTTGCCTCTCCTCTCCACTAGGCGGATTGCCCTCGTCAAGGAGCTTCCTAAGCCCCGAGACGGCAAGATCATAATCGCCAAGAGCTGCCGCCTCCCATGACCTAACCACGCTGGTCGCGAGCCTGAGTTCAGGCTCCTTCCGAGACTGGTATTGGCCCAAAAGATCAGCAGCCCGCTGATAGTCTTCTTGCTTATAGACCGACCAGATCACTCCGAGCGACGAGGCAGTCGCCTGCTCGGCCGTTGGAAAGTCGCTGACGAGCGACGAGAATAGCTTCTCAGACTCCTTGAAATCGCTCGAGAGGTAATCCGTTACCGCCAGGTTGAAAAGAGCGCGTGCCCTCGCTTGGTCGCTCTTTACTTTTTTGCGGAGTGTCCTAAATGCCCTGCGCGACTCATCTAGCCGTGAGACCGACAGGAGGGATTCGGCATAGTGCTCGTAAAGCTGCTCGCCAAGCTGTGAGCCGTAGCCCTTCTTGAAAAGCTTAGCGTAGTTCGCAATCCCGTCCTCGAAACGCTCCTGTATGAACAATAGCTCGGCGAGCTTTGCCGTCGCGTCCTCGAACTGCTTGTCGCAACGCTTCTGCTCAAGAAGCCGTTTGAACGTCCCCTCAGCATCGGTGTAGTGCCCCATGCGCTGCTGATTGGTCCCCAAAAGAATCATCGCCTCGCACAGCCTCGCACCGTCAGTGAACTCGGTTACATATTG
>Ga0307379_10007666_pt1 | contig 14648 bp, 10 predicted proteins | sample UN2MG_FD_202237 | JGI IMG/M metagenome (GOLD analysis project Ga0307379, IMG submission 202237) | Soil microbial communities from Risofladan, Vaasa, Finland - UN-2 | ecosystem: Environmental > Terrestrial > Soil > Coastal area > Acid sulfate soil | place: Finland: Risofladan, Vaasa | collected... | reverse complement strand
AGTTGTATGTGTACGCCGTTTACTTCCTCACCCGGGGTGTACTTCGTATCGCTATTGGCATCGCTATAGACAATTCCTTTGAGGCCAGATGGTTTTGGTTTTGAAATATTATATGAGTTATTACCCGGTTCAACATTGACACCTTGTCTGTTTAGGAGAGTATATTGATCTTCTACTGCTGAGACGTTGTATTTACTTGGGTATAAATTACGGAAGAGGTAGTGTCCTTGTTGGTCAGTTTTCACCGGTTCGATTGGTCTACCAAAATAATAATCGTCTAATTCGATGGTGATGTCAGATAATGGTGTATCGATGGTTGGTTCGTAGGAGCCATTGTTGTTGTTATCCGTATATACAAAACCTTCTAGAGTTGAGAGGTTAACATTGACATCAAAATCTCGTGTATATTTTGACCCGTTGAGACGCATGGCTTCTGCGTCGGTTACTGGTGAATATAGTATATCACTCGTGCTGTTAAACGTGATGCTTTTTAGGAAAACATCGTTGGCGTAGCTAAAAAGTAAGGTAATATTTCCGCCAGGTGCCAGCAGGTTGAAACTCCCATTTTCATTGGTTGCTACATAATCATGTGGGAACCCGAATTCATCAAGAACTGCCACGGTGACAAAAGGGAGGGATGTATTATTGCAATTAATTGTACCGTTGAAGAAGGCGCCTTCATAGTATTTCGCGATGACCACTGCGCTTTTGCCCTGCCCATAATAGGGATACGGTGATATATAGGCCGGGACGAAATGTCTCATTGCATAACAGGGGATTTGCCGGCTCGGGGTTTGATAGTTCCCGCTTGAATCTTGTTGCGGAGGGGTCCCTATATAGGTTCGATAGAACATGGTATTGAAATAGTCCTGTTTGTTAATGGATGTTGTTCCGGTGACAGCGATTCGGTTTCGCTGTTCCTGAGCCATGTCATTGAGTTCTTTTGCGGTCCATTGACCATCAGGGCCCTTCGTTCCATCGGTGTTCACCGAATACCCTGTGTATTTGACCTGGATGAAATCATCCTCAGGATTATAGAATTGTTTTCCAGTGGTTCGAAGTGCGGTTAATATGTTGCTTTGATCACCGAGGAATGCGAAGATGTTGAAAATCTGCTCGTCATACCCTTCCACTCCATAGTATCGAATGCTGTACCCAGTGGCTTGCTGGATATCATGGTACAACCAGGTGATCTGATCATCAGTTAAGGTATCGTTCAAAAGTTGTTTGATATCGTGATAATAGGCATTTTCAGGATATTGTACTCCTACTAGCATAATCTTGCTCAGTGCAAGGTCATATTGCGCTCCGATTGGTTTGTTTTGCGAAGGTGAAAGTGCAGGATTAAGCATCCAGGAGGTGATCGCTGTTGTATTATTGTTCCCAAGGTTCTTCTGTAGCGCGGTAATAACGGAATCAGAAAAACCTTTACCGTTGTTATATTTTAGATTTCCTTCTAATAATCGAACAATCCAGACCGCGATTCCTTCTTTTTCACTTTTTGCTGTGTGGAAATTAGCTGCAGGTGGAATTCCATCTTGGAAGTTATCTGCAACGGTCGGATGTCCGCCGACAGCGACCTCGTAGAAACCGTAATCCCACCAGGAGATATATCCTGGTCGTTTTGATGGGGTGGTGATGTTTGTATCTTGTTTGTTTAACCAAGCATAGGCGGCTACCCAGTATTGTTCCTTGTAAGAACTTGAACCGAATGCAGATGAATGATTTTGCCCGAAGAAATCATATTTCAAATTGCTCGTTCCGTTCTTTGACGCTGCTGATGGTACTGCTGCGTCGAGTGCGAGGTATCCATTAGGGATGATGACTAGAAAAGCAACAAAAAGAACACCCAAGAGGTGATAGATTCTCACGCCTTTTCGAATACCGCGGAGGCCACCTCCAGCGTTTTTTATATTTCGTGCCATTTGTTTGTAGTCAACCTTGCTGATTAAGAACCAAATAATCCATCCACCGAGCAAGGCGATGAGTGGCACCATGTCGTTAAGGAAACGACCCGCGGTTGATGTCAACCAGATGTTAATGACAAATAATGTAAGAATCATGAGGTAGTCTCGTCGTCCTTTCTGTTTCATATATTGGTAGACCAGGAACGCAAAGCCGGCCCATGCAAGCCAGTATAACCCAGGGCCGAAAGACATGACGGTTCTGCTCATGCTATAGGTTCCTGCCTCTGCGATTGTGAGGGATACCTTTGATCCATAAATTCCCGCCCCATAGATGATTTCGGCGATGGAATTTAAGGGTGCAAACACCGAGAATGAATTTGGATTGTGATAAACTATATAGAGAAATCCTGCGGCAGCAACACCAATACCAGCGATGAGTGGATAAGAAAGAATCCAGGGCATCTGTTTTCTTTTGAAAAGCACACAGATGCCACCAAAGATTGTTATACCAAGCGCTAAATAGAAGGGAAGGTCTAAGAGTACACCACCTGCAAATGAGACGGGCCATGATACAAGAGATCCAGTGAACAGTACAACGGCAATGCTTATGACGAATCGTTCTTCTACTTTATTGGTGAAAAGATCGAATAATAGTTGAACGACTGCGTATATGGCGATGACGGTGTAGAGGAACTGTGCTTCTACCCAAACCATGGAGAGTGCTGCAAGTGGGAGTCCTGCAAAAAGGGCGTAGAGTATCGATCGTTTGTTGTCTTTTTCCTTGATGCTTTTCAGTAAAAATAAAAATGTGAGGAAGTATAATAACAGGTTGAACGAGTCGTGGTCAAATAGGGCGTACGCAGAGCCATGTCCTGAACTTATATGAATAGGGATCAGAGCAATCAGGAGCGCAGCAATAAGACCTGCTTTTTTGCCGAATAAGATTTTCCCAATAAAATACATTGGGAATATAAGTAGAGCACCAAATAATGCTGGCACAAATTGCATTGCGTACCCTATGGCATCTGCTTCGCTCATAAAAGGAGTAAGAAGTTTACTAAAGCTGATCGCAGACATGACGAGTAACGGAGCACGTCCTCCTGATTTCCCAAAAGGATAGGCGAGTAAGGGGTCATTTGAAGAAAAATAAGGAAAACGCCCAGTCTGTACGGTATTATCAACGAGCCGCATGTTATAGTAAGGGTCAGGACCAGATAAGTAAAATGTGTCAGTGAGGCTTGTTCCATCTGGGTTAATGTTAACGTTTGATACGATATTGAAATAGGAGTTCATAAATAAAACCAAGAAGAATATTGCTATCAGCGAAACTCCGAGCCACCAGTTTTTTTTCAAACGTAATCGTTTTCGTGCTGGAGCGTTTGCTCCAGTCGCTTGTTGTGGAGTTGGAGCTGATTCTGATTGCTTTGGCATTTTAAATTGTGCTCGTTTCCGCATACGATTCACCCTTGGTTGGTTACAACCGTAAATTGCTGGTCTTATAAATAACTTATCTCCAAAAGAATCTCCTTAATTTTTCACATGCATGATTGTTTTGAGAAGTGTTTCTGCGATACATTCCGCGGCGCTTATTTTGCTGAATTCGGTCTCAATGGTATCAGTTGATATAATCTCATCGCAGTCTGCGGTAAGGAGTTTTTCCTTAGCATCACCGATAAATAATCCGTGGGAACACGCAACTGAGACTGTTTTCGCACCTTGTTTTTTGAGTTCTTTAATGGAATTTGCCATGGTACCACCAGTGGAGATGATATCATCGATGATGGCGACGTGTTTGCCTCGGGCATCTAATTCTTTTGGTGTGATCTTTACGGTGGTGCCATCGATGCGTGTTTTTTCAAGGTAATCGTATTCGCAGTTGATATGTGCTGCTGCTTCTCTGGCTCGTTCCTTTGCTCCTTTATCTGGAGCAAGAACGAAATCAATGTTTTTTCCCTTCAGATACTGCGCGATGGTCGATACTGCAGAACAACTATACGCAGGAACAGTAAAGAATTTCAAAATATGCTCCTTATGCGGATCTACGGTGATTACACAGTCAGCATGCAGACTGATGTGCTGGGCGATTGCTCTGGCGCTGATTGCTTCGCCTTCCTCGAATTTTTTATCTTGTCTGCTGTACCCAAAGTAGGGAAGGATTACCGTGATTTTTTTCGCTCCTGCGTCATGTACTGCATCCTGTATGAGGAAGAGTTCGATAATTTTTGGGTCGGGATACGCAGTTTGAACAATCAGTACATCTTGGCCCGCTATATCATCGAGAATCCGGACGTAAAATTCATCATCAGGAAATCGTTTGTAAATGGTATGTAACAGTGGTTGTTGAAGTCTGGTTGCAAGATTTGCTGCAACGTGTTTTGCGGAGGTTCCCCCAAGTATATACATAATGCGACACCATAAATATCCCATGGCTTTTTACAGATTTCGTAAGAAAGTTTTTATAAGAGTTTTCGCTTAATTCCTTAGGACGTGAGGATGCGATGCAGATGCGACGATATTCATTATTGCAGACGATGGCAGTCGTTCTGTTATTAGGGGTTTCTATTGGTATTTATTCGGTACCTGCAGAACCAACAGCTGAGAGTAACGTGGAGGCTACTATCACCTGTAGCTTTCTTTCCGGTGCTCAACTCACGGTGCGCGCACAAATGATTGTACGTAGCATTAATGTTTTTGAAACAGTATATAACCGAGAAGCAATCGAAACCATGGCAACAACCAATCCCTATATCATGGGGGCAATTATGCTTCGCCTTCATGAATCATTAAAAAAGCAGGTTGAATCAGCGTTTACCAATGCAAAGATAGGTACCATGAGTACGATACCCTCCTATGAAAAACCATATTTTATCGATGTTTTTCAGGTAAATCTTACCCCTGCATTTTTTAGGTATAATGGTTCTCTGAATCTCACAAATTTTATTGTCGGTGTCCTTGATATTGGTGCGACGGTCACCTATCATTTTAATGTGCATGCCGAGGAAGGATGGAATACGACTTTTGTGTATGCCCTTCCCAGCACCATGATGCTAGCGTACGCGAACACACCAGAGACGAATCCTGGTACTAATACCGTGACCTGGTTGGTGCAAAACTGGAATGGAAACGATGCAGGAAGAGAAGCAACCTTATCTGTGCAATCGAAAAACCCAACGACCATGTGCTCAGAGACTAACGATATTACCCTTGAATATACCTTGGATACGAGAACTGTGAATAATGTCAGTTTTATTGATTCCATTATTGTGAAAAAAGTAAACGTTCGGAGTTATAACGTCTTGCCTGATTTTATCACGGGGTTGGCGAGCATACCAGCGGATGGCGTGCGTTTATGCATTGATAAAGGATTGTTTTCTTGGGCGGACCTGTTTGAGAATACTATTCACCCAATCGAACAGCAGACCACTGCTCTTATCGAAAATTCTTCGTTTAAACAAAAGCTTAATCTTTCATTTAGCTGGGATGCGGAAAGTACTACAAATTGTTCAACACCATACAACACCACGCACATGGATGATATACCAGCAATACGAGCGAACTTCAAAGATCCTGATGTTGACCTAAAGATTTGCCAGATGCCTTCTCGAGCATTCTTTGGATTGATTAATGCAGGAGCGACCGCGTTAATTTCTCCGGTAGATGTGAATTTTGGTTTAGGGCTTGATGGAATCACGTATCCGTATGTGATGCTGTTGCGTCTTCCAACGAATATCTCCTTGAATGGAGATAATGTCTATACCTGGAATAAAACGGCCCAAATCGTTGGAACATTCAATTCGACCCTTCAGCCAGCTGCTCCGTACACCGCTGAACATATTGAGACGCGTATTGAAATAGAGTTGTTAAAGATGGATTTGAATATCCCTAGTATTTTCACAGGAAAAACTGAATTAACAACATCAACGAAGATGAAAGAAGATGATCAACTTTACGTGATCCGCCCGGCAGGTGAACTTTCATTTTCCCCCAAAATCAATATAACCTACTTGAATGCGGATGCATTCCGCCTTTGTGCCCAGGAAAATGTATTTAGTGAAGATCAAATAAATGCATTTCTCTTGCAAAAAACAGGGATATTTCAACAGAGGTTATCTGAAATTTTCCATGGTTTAGAAGTGAAAGGCGTCACTGATAAAACGTTGTTTTCCAGCTCGCTTGTGTGGGATGGAGATATCTCTGCGATGGATGGTGTTGTACCTGTTGTGGTTTCCAATTATGCAAACGAGGTGTACACGGTTGGATTCAACATGTCGTTATGGCCTGCTGAGCTTACGCTTGTGCCGCAGCAGTTTACGCTCCAGGGAATGGAAAACCAGACAGTGACATACCGGATTATCTTTCCCAGGGGGATCACGGTCAATACGAGCGATAGCGCGGGAAAGCCTCTTATCACCGGGAAGACAAATGACGGACGGGATTATGTTGAACTTTCTTTTGAAACAGGTTCGGAAGCTCAATCAACCGTCCTTACCTGCGTTTTGAATGCATCACCTGTATATATCATTGGATTGTTCTTGCCTTGTCTTCTTGTTTTTATGCTTCTGGTTGTTCTTGCCGTCATTATTTATTTGATACGGAAGAAGAAAGGTGGATTACGGAGAGGAAAAGGTAAGCTCTTTGAACCAGAAGATAACGATAACGAGCCTGTGGAATACGGCAAGCAAGAGTACTATGTCCCACCTCCACCATCGACAAAGAGGAAAAAATAGCCTAATTTTTTTTCGTACGTGCAATCATGGATGGAGCGAGAGCAAGCAGAGATGGTGATGCTCGTATGAGCGGTAGAGCTAGTTGTGAGGGATAATCGATATCTCCATAGGTGTTGATGATGTTGATGGTTTTTTTATTGTTTAACTTCTCGAGATACTTGTTGAATTGGGCGTCGGTGAAGCTGGTGAATAGTTTTCTAAATCTCATGCCAAGGGAAAGCTCTCTGCCGATTTCTTTGGTCCATCTCGTATGATAGCGTTTTAAGAATTGTTGATCGAATTGTTGTTCTTGGAACGCTTCTTCCGCGACTTTGGCACATTGCATAGCACAGAGCAGGCCAGGGTAGAGGCCGCCTCCTGATGTTGATTTGACTTGTGCGGCTGCGTCTCCAACGAGCATCAGGTGGTCATCAACAGTTTTTTTCAGGGGGCCTAATGGAATTGTTCCACCGAATCTTTTCATAACCATGGTGTTTTGGAGGAGGGGATGTTTCAGTAAGGACGTATAATAGTGGTGAAGTGGATGAGGGCTTTGTTTTTCGATGCATAGTCCGATGCGTGCGGTCGTGCCGTTTGTATTTGTAGGTATTGCCCAGGCAAAGAATCCTGGAGCAATGGTACGTCCTACGAAAATGTGGACAAAATGGGGGTCAAGTGTACTATCAGATAGTTCAGCGCCGATGCCTTGCAGGGTTTGTCTTGGCTTGGGAAGCCCGAAGATGCTTCTGATGTGTGAATGGGCACCGTCTGCACCAATGAGTAGGTGACATAGAACAGTTCTGGTTTGTTCGTTTTGTTGTATGGTTACGTTGATATGGTTCTCTTGTTTTTTTGCAGTGACCACTTTATGGTCTACTAAAAGAGTTGCACCTGCTTTTTGTGCTTTTTGTGCAAGATGTTCATCGAATTTTTGTCGGTTTATTACAAGTCCATGGATCTTATCCCCACCGATTGTCAGGGTTTTTCCTTTTGGGCTATGGATGACTGCTCCGTAAATGGTGTTTTGAACAATTCCAGTTTGCGAGCATTTGGATATATCCAAGACGCGTTTGGTGACTAATCCTGCACAGTGGACTGGTTCTCCAATACTCTTGTGTTCTTCAAAAACAGCGACATGCCTTCCTTTTGAGGCGAGTTGTTCTGCAATAAAGCACCCGACCGGTCCTCCGCCAACTACCGCGATATCATATTCATTCATTGCTTCTCAGAATATCGCCAAAGATTTATAATAAAAACGGTATTACAGGGTGCTATGGTTTTGAGAATCAATGTTGTACTGTTGATGTCATATATTGGTGACCTATTCTTTTTTAGTAAGAAGAAAGAGCCTACGGATAGGAAAAAAAATATCGAGAGTGCTGAGCCATCGATGATTTGTAAGTTTGTGTTAGATGGTTCTGGAAAAAAAATTGGGGAAAGCGTTTCTGTTGCTGATGATGTGTTGATTATTAAATCAGGTTCTCTGTTTTTAGGAGTCCCTCTGAAGCATGTGGAGTCTGCCGATAAAACATTGGTGGTGAAAGGGATCTTTGATTTTACAAAAGCTTATGAACTGGGTGAGAAATGGCGGAAGGAATCGTATCGAGAGATGAATCAGCATGACCATCCAGAGGAAAAATCAAAGCGTTTTTGAATATAAAATGGTGATTGTGACTCGTTCTGATCTTGTTCTTTCTGCTGGGAAGCTTGCGGTGCAGGTGGCTCATGCTGCGGTGTCCTGTGCGCTTCTGACGAAGAAAAACAAGTCTGAGTGGTTTGCGAAATGGCAGCGGGAGGGTGCGAAAAAGGTTGTGGTGAAGGTGGAGTCACTGGATGAGTTTTTTCCTTTGAAGGAAAAGGCAGAGAGTCTTGGTATTGCCACGGAGATTATCGCGGATGCCGGGCATACAGAGATACCTGAAGGGACGCAGACGGTTCTGGGGATTGGCCCGGGGCCAAGTAATCTTATTGATCAGGTGACTGGTGAGTTGGCGTTATTATAAAATGTGTGAAAAGGTGTTATAGACTGTTATCTAACCATCTAAAACTCTTTTAACGTTCTCTGCCGATTATCTGGTAACACTACTTTTCGTTCTACTTCTCGCCATTCCAACCCACGTTCCTCAAGAAGTTTTTTCACCATATCAGGTACTCGTGGCGCACAAAGAATCCCACGCACCTTCGGTTCCTTCCTATCTTTTTTGATATCGGTGACGTACATGCGAAGTTGATGAACCGAGCTAATCGTCGCAAGGCTTCGTTTCACTTCGATGACTACCGGTATATGATCCTTGTCATATCCATAAAGATCAATGGATCCGGTTTTCACAGCTTTTTCACGTTTCACTATTCGTAATCCTTCTTCGATGATGGTTGGGTCGCTCACTATTTGATTGACCACATCGACTTCCATGCCAGCGATGATGAGGCTTGCGCGGTCGATAAGCGATGTCGCGGTCACGAGCTTCAGCTGCCGGAACGTTACTTTCATCTTCTCAGCGGGACGGAGGTGCCTGCAGTTAAGGACGAGTTGATCATCCTTAGTCTTGTATTCGGTGATGCTGCCGGTCGGCTGCCAGTTCACCGGCTCACGCATCACGGGTTGATGCACCAGCACGGTCCCATCCTGCTTGATCATGATGAGACGTTCCCCCCAATCGAGTAATGATCGTGCGCGTCCTTGGTAGTCCACCATGCATTCACCAAGTACCAACAGCATGGTTTTTTCTGGTTTTAAGGTGTGATGCTCTTTGATAAACTGCAATGCATCTGATGCAGAGGGGTGAACGACCGCATTCATGAATTGACTCCTCAATATACAAGAAATTGAATGTCACTAGACAGTAAGTCGTGCTTGTCCTTTCATCTTGTAGTTTGCTAGTTCTTTGAACATGTCATCTTCCTGAAGAACGGTCAGGAGATCTTTCGTAGAGGAAGACGAGGACATCTGGATCTCTGTCGTTCGTCCATGTCGCCCTTTGGAAATCACGCGGGCGGTAATCACACCAAGCATGTCAAGTTCGGAGATGAGATCCGCGGTCCTGCGCTGAGTCAAGCAGTTATACCGTGCTTTCTTGCAGAGTTCTCTGTACACATCGTAGACCTCGCCGGTAGTAAGTGCTTGTGTGTGCCCTGCTTTTTTGTTTTGTTTATCTAGTAAAAAAATTGAATATAAGACTAACTTGGATTGATTCGGCAGGGTACGGACTACCTCGGTGATACGATCAAGCTCGATTTTATTTTGGGCAAGTCTTACATGGGACCGGGTTACCTTTGGGAGTTTGTTGCGCTCCGCAAGCTCTGCAGACACGCGCAGGAGGTCTAATGCTCGTCGGGCATCTCCGTGCTCTTGTGCGGAAAGCGCTGCGCATAGTGGGATGACGTCTTCTTCGATGACACCGGGTTTTAACGCAGTTTTAATCCGGGCACGTAAAATATCCTGGAGTTGCTCTGCGTCATAGGGGAAAAAAATCATGCTTTCTTCGCCAAGGCTTGATTTGACGCGTGGGTCCAGGAAATCAGTGAATTTCAAATCATTGGAAATACCGATAACCGAGACTCTGGCTTTGTCTAACTCTGTGTTGATCCGAGTGAGATTATACAGTGCCTCGTCTCCCTTGAGTTTATCGATTTCGTCGAGCACGATGACGGTGACGCTTTTTTCCTTATCCATCATCGCTTTGACTTTTGAATACACCTCATCGGTTGGCCACCCGGTGAAGGGGACATGGTCGTTCCATTCGTTGATGAACCGGTTTGCGATGTTTTGTAATAATCGGTATTGGGTGTCGACGATTTCGCAGTTCATGTAAATGAAATTGACTTTCTTGCCGGTTTGTTCACCTTTTTTTAGTAGTTCTTTGCCGACGAATTTGACAACCGCTGTCTTTCCGGTTCCTGTTTTTCCATAAATAAAGACATTGGAGGGTGATTCTCCCTTCAACGCGGGAACTAAAATGTTTGCGAGATCGTTAATCTCTTTTTCTCGGTGTGGAAGTATTTCTGGCATATACGATGATCGCATGACTTCTCTGTCAGTGAATAACCCGTCATTGCTGAGTAGATGGCTGAAGATGTCTCTGTTCATTGGTTCTTTGGGAATAAAACTCGCCTCCCCGTAGGGTTGTAAGGAGTTGCTGTATAATAAATTTTTGTGTCAATTTTTCTGATACTTTTCTTCTGTTGTATATGAGAGAGAGGGAGGGGATGATTTCGCATGGAAACAGGTAACACGCATGGTTTTAATTTTTAAATTTTTTTAATTTTATATTTTTAAAAATGACAATATTCAAATAGTTCGAAACGCATACATCTTCAAGACTACTGACGTCTTCTTTCTTTTATCTTCTTGACTACCTCATCTAATATGTTTCCACACGAAATAAAGGGGTCCCTCCGGATAAAACGACATCCATAATCTCTCCTGGAGCATAAGAGTAACTCTAGGCGAAAAAAGAAGAAAAATAAAGGTGGCTTCTATTGGTTAGCCGCCTACGATAATAACATCTTTTACCGATCGAATTGCTTCGAACGGGAACAACAAATGGCCGACCTCATCAAGATGGTACAGCCGTGGATCAATGTCCTCTGAAGGTTCCACAAGAATACTGAGCAACTGACCAGTTCTCTCGTCCACCAACGAATTCCTCAGAATGCCGAGGTATAAACCCTCTTCACTCATAACTGTTTTTCCTCTCAATTCACTCTCCAGTACTTTCATCATATCCCTCTTGTTTTTATAATATATTTACATATATTGAATGTCTCGTTCTTTTTTATCCTTTTTGGCGATACTGTTCCCCATATCATCTTTTACTTTTTTATAATATTTTATCACGTCATCGGTAAGAGAGCCACGAGCCTCAACCATCGCTCGTTCGAAATGCACCTTCTTAACTTCCTTGGCGTTGATATCATCGCGCAGCGCAATCATCGCCGCCTCCCGGCACAGTGCGTCGATATCTGCGCCAGAATACCCTATGGTTTTTTCCGCCAAATCATCAAGTGATACATCCTTTGAAAGTGGCATATCTTTCGTATGAATCTTAAAGATCTCAAGTCGAGATACACCATCCGGTGCTGGGATCAGCAGCAATCGGTCAAACCGACCAGGTCGTAACAACCCAGGATCGATAATATCAGGGCGATTGGTCGCTCCAATCACCACCACCCCTTCCATGCTCTCTAATCCATCAATGCTGGTCAGCAATTGATTGACCACACTCTCGGTCACATGAGACCCTTCGAACGTTCCACGACGCGGAGCGATTGAATCAATCTCATCAAGGAACACAATCGTAGGGGCGACCTGACGAGCTTTCTTGAACAACTCACGGACCGCTTTTTCGCTTTCGCCTACCCACTTGCTTAACACTTCAGGTCCCTTAATAGAGATGAAATTTGCTTTCGACTCATGGGCAACTGCTTTTGCAAGCAACGTCTTTCCCGTACCCGGGGGCCCGTAGAGTAAAATCCCGCGAGGCGCGTGAATCCCCATCCGTTTAAACACCTCAGGTTGGATCAATGGCCATTCCACTGCTTCTTTAAGACTCTGTTTTATGTCATCTAAACCACCGACGTCCTCCCAGGAGACTTTCGGGATCTCAACAAAGAACTCACGTAATGCAGAGGGTTCGATACCACGGTGTGCGTTCTTAAAATCATCCCGAGTAACCTCCATCTTCTCCAGCAGATCGATAGGGATGGGTTTTTCTAGATCAATATCTGGGAGGTATCGTCGTAACGCGTTCATCGCTGCTTCCCGTGCTAATGCAGCAAGGTCTGCTCCGACAAAACCATAGGTGATATCTGCAATCTCGTCAAGAAGCGACTCCTTCGAAATCCGTTTAATGAATTCATCAGGGTTTTCTCGAATTATAACCAACCGCTCGTTGATCTGTTGTTCTGAGCTGACATTTGACTCCGAATCATCTAAATCATAGGGCAATAAATTCGTAATTTCATCGGCAATCAAACGAATTATCTTCTCATAGAATAAAGGTGGCATCTCCTCTTTGAACGAAGTAAACGTCACATCAAGGTATTTTCTGACAACCTCAGCACGTTTATTTCTGTCCTTTGACCGTAACATGCTTCGCAGCAGATCAGAGATATGTATTTTTTTAATCCCTTGCTTGATGGCAGCCAAAATTTTATCTTCCTTGACGTTTTCCCCTGGGTACATTTCACTGAAACCCGGGTTAATCGGCATGCCTCTGGTATGAATCAATAGGATCTCTTTTCTTCCATTTCTATCAGGGACATCGATGCGTATTTCTCGATCAAATCGACCTGGTCTTCGCAACGCAGGATCAATCACATCAGGGATGTTAGTCGCACCAATCACGATTACTTTTCCCCGCCCCTTCAGACCATCCATCAACGTTAGGAGCTGAGAAACCACACGACGTTCCACCTCACCATGGACTTCACTACGTTTCGGCGCGATCGCATCAATCTCATCAAGGAACACAATCGATGGAGCGTTCTTCTGAGCTTCTTCGAAAACTTTCCGGAGGTTCTCTTCACTTTGCCCATAGAACTTACTCATAATTTCTGGGCCGTTAATCGTATAAAAATTCGCACCGGACTCATTAGCGACCGCTTTGGCAATCAAGGTTTTCCCGGTCCCTGGTGGGCCGTGTAGAAGCACCCCTTTGGGGGGATCAATCCCTAACCGGTCAAATAACTCTGGATGTTTCAATGGCAGCTCGATCATCTCTCGTACTTTTTGAATCTCAATATGAAGGCCACCGATGTCCTCGTAGCTGACCCGGGGTCCTTCCTCCTCAGCGATTTTTGCTGCCTCTTCTTTCACATGTAAAACAGTGCGTTCTGTAATCATCACAATACCATGAGGGTTGGTATCAACAATAATAAACGGGAGGGCATTTCCAAAAAAAGCAATCCCTGGGATAATGATTTCATCACCCTTGGTTATAGGCCGACGTAACATATTTTTCTTAATGATAACATCAATACCCATCCCAAACTCAATACGTTGGCCTTCTGGCATTAAAGGAGCAAGTGCCACATCACGTGCTTCTTTTACTTCAGCACGTCTGATTTTCACCCGATCACCTAGTCCTGTGCCAGCGTTTTTCCTGGTAAGATTATCTATCCGTACAAGCTTTTTCCCTTCATCAGAAGGATGCGCTCTCCAGACAGACGTCGCTGTGACTTTCGTCCCTTCAAGTTCAATGACGTCTCCGATAGAAAGATCAAGATCTAGACGGGTCTGATGATCAATACGTGCTCTGCCGTAACCAACATCTTGCTGGAACGCTTCAGATACTTTCAGAACAACTTCTCGTACCATAACTCCCACCAGTCGTAATTACGGTGGGCAGAAGAATAACGCGCGTTATAAAGTTTTCTCCCCTCGTTTATATAAAAAAAAGAAGCAGAAGGAAAATTAAATAAAGGGAATCTATATTTTCTGTTCTATAGATTAAGTCTGGGGGAAAACCATGAAATTCAAATATCTTATTATTCTTATTGCAGTCGTGTCACTTGTGGCTCTTTATTTTTTATCACAAGTTTAACAGCATTCAATTTATGCAAATAATCGAAGAGATATTTTTCTAAAGTATTTATTCTGCAACAAATTAATTTCTTTTATGTGGAATATACCAAATGAGCATGTGCTCAAAAAGATACCTAGATTGTATGAAACTGACCAAGTTGAATCAGAGGAGAAGCTGATTTATCTGCATTTCTTCGTTGGAGGAAGTGACTGGTTTATCGCTGAGTATGATGGTAAGGATACATTCTTTGGTTTTGTGTGTCTCAATGGCATGAAGGAGTTTGCGGAGTGGGGCTATATCTCTTTCAAAGAACTCAAGGAGTTACGAGTGGAACAACCAATTATTGTGAATGGTGAACCAAAAATTATCTGGTTAGAAGTTGATTGCGATAAGTATTGGAAGATAAGGAAAACGAAGGATGTTCCTCTGATTTGTGAGTGTCAAAGGTGGTAATCGTCCTCTAGATATCTTTTTAAAGGGAAACGATGTTATAATAACCATACAAGGGG